>Ga0210107_1000001_pt1 | contig 23638 bp, 40 predicted proteins | sample White_ThreeSqC_D_FD_185910 | JGI IMG/M metagenome (GOLD analysis project Ga0210107, IMG submission 185910) | Wetland microbial communities from the San Francisco Bay, California, USA, that impact long-term carbon sequestration -... | ecosystem: Environmental > Aquatic > Marine > Wetlands ...
GACGAGTTCGGCCACATCCATCTCGCTCCCGCCGAGGTCGTAGCACAGCCACTCAACCATGCTTGGGGCGTCCCACATTGGCCCGATGTCTTCAGGCCCGCGGAGTAGCTCTGCTCCCTCGTCATAGGCGCGCATCCGCATCTTGGCCCACTCGTGGAGCCACTCGATGTCGTCCTCGCAGAGTGCTCCGCCAGCCAGCCGCTGGCCCATCAGCCTCGACGCTCGTTCCATCGTCGAGTAGGTCGCCTCGTTGGCGTCGCTCATGACGTCCACCGCCCCTCGGTCGCGGCCTCGATGAGTAAGCGAGCCTGCTCGTCGGTGACGCCGAGTTCGTCGGCGACGGCACGTGCGAGGGCGTCGCGGTCGTCGTTGGGGTGCCAGTCGCTACCGAGTACATAATCCATGAGCATGCCCTCACCGAGCGCTTGACCGCGCTCGTCTCGCAGTCGCTCCTCCTCCCGATCAATCCGCCGCCGCACCCACCCGAAGAGGGCGTCGCGCTCCTCGTCGTCCAAGTCCTCGACGAGTTCGCTCGGGATCCCGTTCGGCCAGCACGACTCGTCGCACTGCGCCGCGGCGTCGGGGTCCGAGGCAACGCGATGCCGCAGCGCTGCGCACCCCAGCGCGCTCAGTTCGACCGCCACACCTTGCTTGCTGGTGCACCACTCCGTGCCGCTCGAAGGGGACGGGTACCAGTGCCAGAGCTGATCCAGGTCGATCGTCGCGGCTATTTCTCGGATCCGCGCTGCTCGGGTCCACCTGTCCGCGAGCCCCCGGATGCCCAGGGGCCGCGGGTGCTCCAGAGCGATGCGGTCCGCCTCGGCGCGGAGGCCGACGCCGTGCACCGCCTGAAACGCGTCGACTCCTATCTCCTCCGGTTGGGTGCGAAGGTCGCGGGTCAGCGGGACGAGATCGAAGAACCCGCCGCCCGGCAGCGAGGCGACCGCCGCCCGCTTGCCGGTGACGATGCACGGCATCCTGCCGACGCGTCGGTACGTCTCGACCTCGTCGGGATCCTGGCCGAGCCTGCGAAGCGCATTGAGGCTGGCGGGATCGGTCGGTGTCGTTTTGTCGCTCATGATGCCCTCGTGAGTGGCTCGGTGCTCGAGTCTGGAAGTGCGCGCCACCAGGCGGCGGGGGTCATTGGAACGCTGGAGTAGCCCCAGAAGCCCGAGCCGTCGCTGGTCGGCACAGCCGGGACGGACCACCCACACTGGTCGCTGTCGCCTCGAAACGGCCTGCCCTCGTGGGCCTCCGTGCACGATCGGCACCGAAGCGACTGGTAGTCGAGGAATGTGTTGCAGTCGCGCCAGAGCCTGACGCCGGTCGCCCCGCAATCGCCGCACGCGTAGTGCCCCCAGATTTTCGAGTGGTCCCGCGGGGGAGGGTCCCCGATCCATCGGTAGTCTGCGATCTGCATCGCGGCATCGATCCGCGCCCGGCCGTCACGATGACGACGCGCCCCGCAGCGCCGAGCGAGTTTCTTGGCCAGGCGACGCGGGCGCCTCCGGGAGTCGAGCGATGGGCCGATGCGGTCGGTCCACCCGAGCGGGTAGGCTTGGCCGTCGATGACGACGTCCCACCAGCGCCCGGTCCAGCGCAGCTCGATGGCGATCATGTCGTAGCCGACGGCGGCCACGCCCGCGGCGGCGCCCGTCGACCGGTGAGTCCACATGATCACGACGCCCACCCGCAAGCCTCGGCCATGAGCTTGTGCTCCGCCCGCTCGTCGACCACCCGAGGCTCCCCGAGCACGTCGAGCAACTCGCCTGCGCATCGAAGCAGCATCGCGTGTACGGGAGCGCATTGAGTCCGGCAAACCTCGGTGGACCAGCTCCCCACGATGCCGCGGATGGCCTTTGCCTGGTCCTCCCAACTGCGAGCCAGCCCGAGCAGGGCGCCCCGGCTGGCGCGGTCTAGTAGAATCGTCTCGTCGCTCATGCCGGGGTGTACCACCCGAGCACACGCGCCATTCCGCCGAGGTTCCGCGCGGTTCTCGCCGCCGTTCACGGCCGGTCGATCTTTTTTCGCAATCGTCGGAATAGCGCCGCGGGTGCTCCGGTTGGGCACGGCGAACCGAGGACACCATGCCCGACTACCAGACCCGACTCGCGCTCACCTTCGCCCCTTCCAGCTACCAAGCCGCCCTCTTCGACTGGGTGGAGAACGGCCGCGGCCACGGCGTTGTCGAGGCGGTCGCCGGATCTGGCAAGACCACCGCGATCGTCTCCGCCGCGCGGCTCGTCCACGGGGAGGGCCTGTGCGTGGCGTTCAACAAGACGATCGCGCTCGCGCTGTCGTCGAAGCTGAAGGGCACCCAGATGACGGCCAGCACGGTCCACTCGCACGGATTCGCCGTGGTGCGAGACAACGTGCGCGGTCGGGTCAAGGTCGACGGCCGCAAATACCGCAAGTCTCCGCGAACAGGACGCCCTGCGGGCTCGGGTGGCCGGTGACCGACATGCACTCTGCGAGCGCCGCCTCGACCTTATTGATCCGAAGAGACCGGCTGTCGAGGTCGGCCTTGGCCGCGACCGCGACCTTGTCGTACTCGGCCAGGCCCTCGACCGCGGACACCCGACACACGACCATCGTAAGCGCTGCCCGCGTCCGCCGTGGCCTGCGCTGCGAACGGCGCGACGCACAAGGTCTTCGGCAGACAGCGGCGCGTTTTGGTACCCACGCGCCAGCGGTTCGTCGACTGATTGGCTGTCGTCTGTCTCGGTGCTCATGCCCTGACAACCGCCGCGTGCTCGGGCGCATTCCAGATCACCGCCCGGTCACGCCCTCGGCTGCACATCGGCAATTGATCGGCTGACCCGGGTACCCGAACCCGGGCGGCTTCTCCCACGCGTACACGTTGCCGTCGACGTCGGCGTGCGACTCGCGGACGCGGCTGTCCCGCTTGGTGCGCCAGATGAACTGGCCGATCCCAGCGTCTCGCTGCTGGACGGAGGCGATGAGCCCGGCGAGCGTGTGGAGCTGGTCGCCAGCAATGATCCGCGCGCGTCCGCGCATGCGCCCGTTGTGGGTGGGTAGCCCGAAGGCCGCGAGGTTGTTGGCGATCGTGGTGGACTTGACGCCTGCGCGTTGCTGACGCCGCATGAAGGCCAGTGTCTCGGGCGACATCTTGTCGCGTAGGAGTCCGTACCGGTCGACGTTCTCGCGTCGCCAAGGGTTGGCGACCTGGTCCAGAGCAGGGCCGCCGATGTCCAGCCCTTCGCGCCGGGCCTCGCGCGCCCAGTGGGACGACGCGTCTCGCACGGACACGGTGGCCGCTCGCCGCCAGAGCCGGTCCAGCGCGGCGGCTCCGAGGATGGCCGTCACAGCGCGTGAGGCCGACGGTAGCGCATCCTCGCCCTCGTCGTGCCCGAGTGCCAGGGCCGGCAGCAGGATTGCCAGGGCGGCATCCTCGGCCTCGAGCACGGGCGCGGTGAGGTCGTCCTCCATGTCCTCGGTTGGCATCCAGGGTGTGACGTTCACGCGGTCAGGGTAGCACGCGGCGGGAATGGACCGGGCTGCGGGGCGGTAGTGGTGGGCATGGAAACGATCACCAAGACGATGGCGGCGGAAGCCGTTGACAAGATCATTGCAGACCTGAACGACCGTAGCGCCAGGCCGGACGAAGAGGATGAGCTCCGCGACCGATGGATCGGGCTCATCGCGGACCAGGCGCCCAAATGGCCCACCGAGGACGACCTGGAGTGGCTGGAACAGTGCTCGGAAGGGCGATGTCGTGCGCTCCGCAAGGCGGTTGGCGATCTGTTCATTGAGCATATCGTCGACCGTCGGGACGGGTTCAGGAGGACCGTCTCCCGAGGGTTCGGGCCGTCGACCATTCTCAGCGACGGCGCCGAGGTGCGAGAGGCTCCGACGCGCGGGGGCGAACTGTGACCGTGTCCCGCGGTGGCATCGTGCTCCAGCAAGCGGACTCAAACGGCCCCGTGTGCGCGGAGTGCAGGCACGTCGAAAAGGTGGGTACCGGATTCGCTTGGACGTGCGGCGCCGTAGAGGCCACGATGACGACCCCAGCCATGCGCCATCCGGTGACCGGTCACGCCCGGGAGGCGGAGTGGTCCAAGGTGCGATGCTGGGACAAGAACGGGAAGGGCGACTGCGAGGACTTCGCGCGCGGGGACGGAATGAGGACCGAACGATGAGCGGAAAGATGGGCTTGGGTCGCCGTTTGGTCGCGTGCCCGGGGTGGCGGTGGCTGCCCGGCATGCGGTACCGCTGCGCCAGTTGGGATCCTCGTTGGCCGTGGATGCGCGTCTCGGAGCACCCTGAGCACGCGGCGGCTCTGGCAGCGGAGCCCGGCGAAGAAGCGCCGTTTCCCGATCTCGATGACCCAGCGACGCTCGGGTGCCTGCTCGCGCTCGTCCGCGAGGCGTGGGGAGACGCGACGATCTATGTCGCCAAGGATGGTGCAGGCTGGGCTGTATTCGGTGGTCGCCGAGACCTCGGCCCGCTCTCGATGCAAACATTCGGCTCTGAGGCAGAGGCGCTCGTCGCCGCCCTGGAGGCTGCGCCATGAGCAGGACATGGCACCGCGTCCGACGCGTTCGGGCAGGTCGACAGGATCGGTGGTCCGAGAACGGCACGAAGCGAAGGCGCCATCGCAGGCGCTGGCCGCAGATCGAGAAGCGACGGGCAAGGAAAGCGTGGCGGCAGGCGTCCCGGTCAGATGTCGCCCGACGCCTCGCGGAGGTGGACCGATGAGAATCATGCGTCCAGTCTCCTACCAGCATGTCGCCAGGCTCTCGCGCGAGGGTCAGTGCTGCCTCGACCATGCGCGGATTCTCTGGCGCGGCCTGTCAGACGCCCAGCGCATGGCGATCGCCGACGCGAGCGAGTGCCACGGCGGGCGCAAGATCTGTGCGCCGCGAGCGACGGAGCACGCGCTCGCCAAGCGGGGGATCACGATGACGGACCGACCATGGCGGCTCACTGCGCTGGGCATGCTCGTGCGCGAGTGCGGGTGGTTGCCGGTGGAGTGCGAAGGCTAGATCAGGCGCCTGAACCGATCCGCTACCGGCTCCACCTTGACCGCGCGGCCGAGCTCGGACGCACACGCGTGAGCGGTAGCCATCGCATCGACCGCGTCTTTCTTCTTGGTGGGACTCGGGTCGAAGAACGGGTTGAGCATCGACCACCACAGCGCGCCGAGTGTGGCCGGTGCAGTGCCCGCGTCCCGATAGGGTCGGTCGAGCCATCCGTTGGCGGTGTTGATGAAGCACCGCGTCTGCGCTTCGGGTCCGCCTCCAGGAGGGCTGGCCATGCCGTCTTCCAGCTCGTGAGCGACAGGCGTCGCTCGGGTGATCTTGTTCTTGATCGGCCTGGTGGTCCAGATCGGCCCGCACCGTCCAGACGAGCGGAGCACGCGGTGAGTGTGGTGGGACTCGGCCTTGCCCGCCTGGCCCGGGTCGATCTCCAGCGCTTGCGTCACGCTTGGACCGTCCTTGGCCGCGGTGGCCGCCATGTGTCGGTCGACCTCTGGCGGCTCCTCCCTGCACGCGGTGACGTCGGACACGTACCACCGGCCGAGCACGTCCCACTCGATCAGGGCGCTGAACGTGAAGTCGGGGTTTTCGCTGCCTGGCTTCGGTCGCGTGGCCGCCCGGTCCCACCCGCGGATGCGTCGGACGATCTGCGCGAGCGGCTTGTCGACCCAGCCCCACCGCTCCATGGGGAACATGCCTCCGATGTCCGCCCGGATCCGCCAGTTGCCAGCCCGGTTCTTCTCGCGCTCGACACGTGGCATGTTGGCGAACTTGGCCGCGTAGCCCGTGGCCTCCAGGGCGGGGTTGTCGACGAGCAGCGACGGGATGAAGGCGAAGGTCTGCGCGTGCTCTGCCGGCTGGCCCGTGAGCCTGGCGACCTCTTCGCGGGTGTGCCCGAACACGAATCGGTCGGTGTGCTCGTGGCGCATCATGTACAGCACCATCCCGGACTTGGTCCGGTCCGCGGTCCCGTAGTCGGATCTGTCCTTGTCGAGGTGCAGGTATGGCGCGACCCACTCCGCGAAGACGTGGTCTGGGTTCGGGTTGCAGGTCATGCGCATCTGCGGGCGTGCCCCGCATGTGGTCCGGTTGCGGGATGTCAGCCAGGTGATCGAGTCGATCGAGCACTCGGTGGCCTCTTCGATCCCGATCCACGAGTACTCAGGGCCACGGAAGCGCTCGACGTTGCGGTCGGACAGGTACCCAAACGACAGGCGCGCCCCGCTTGGCCAGGTGATGTCCGAGCTGCTTCCGCCTCGGCTGCGCGGGCTGAGCACGTTGCCGGACTTGTCGGCCCCCGCGGTGCCCGAGTACAGGTCTCGAGCCTTGAGCCGGAGGGCCTCCACGTCGGTGAACGTGTTCCGCACGAGCAGCCCGTTTGCCCCCGGCGTGTTGATGTGCCGCAGCCAGTCGAGCAGCATCGCATGCGTCTTTCCGCCTCCCATTCCGCCGCCAAAGAGCGTGATGTCCGCGGCGCACGCGAGGAAGTCCGACTGCGGCCCAGGTTGCGGGCGCAGGTGCCTCGTCTCGCATGACCGGCAGAGGCCCGAGATGACCTCCACGACGCCCCCACAGTGGGAGCACGGTCGACTGTCGAGCAGGGCGCTCACGGGTCCGAGGTGACCTCCACGTCGATGACGACGCCACGAGGGGCAGGCTCACGCCCCGGGGCCTCGGCTCCGTTCCTCGGCAACTCCAGGATCGGCATGCGCTGGACCGAGCCGGACTCAGCCTCGGCCGCAGCCTCGCGCTCGACTCGCTTGCGCGCGGCGTGCAGCCTGGCGCCAAAGGCCCACGCCTCGAGTATTCGGCCGGCCATTGCCCAACCCTTGGAGTCCTCCGACCCCTCGAAGACCTCGCCGCACCGGTCGAGGATCCGATCGCACAACTCGTCCTCGGTCAGCTGCGAATAGGGGACGTACTGCCGCGGTCCCCGCCCGATGACCTCGGGTTCGATTACCTCTTGCGTGGCGGGGATCTGCGCTGGGGCTTGGACTGGCGGATCAGGCGGCGGCCTGTCCTCGATGATCGCAGCCTTGATCGCCTTGCGCCCCTTGGTCCGCGCCTCGCGCCCGACGTAGTGCTTGACCGTTTCCGCCCGGTGTAACGCTGCATCCAGCCGCTCGGCGAAGTCTGGGTGAGCAGCGGCGTAGCGGGTGATCGTCCTGGGGTTGATCTCGAGCATGCGCGCCGCACTCGCGCGCGTACCGCCACCCTCGATGTGACGGATCAGCAGGTCTCGGCTGGCGGCTCCGTCGAGCACCTTGCCGGCGCCATGCGGGTTGGTCACGGAACCTCCCGGATCAGTCGGAGGTGACCAGAGCGAGAGTCGTCCGGGTGCGCGTCATCATCAGACCGCGCGAGCGCCTCCGCTCCGCACTTGGCACACACGAGGGCCTCGGCGATCGGACGGGAGTCCCATCCCCGCAAGTTGCTGACCGGTCGCCCGCCTGTGTCAGGTCGCCAGACCTCGCACCCGTCTCCGAGGCTGGACTTGCACGACACACACGAGCGCCCGCAACCGGAGCGACCGTCACGCCATGCCCGCCGGAGCCTGCCTCGTCGGTAGGGGAGGGGCTCCGCGCGGCGGTCACCGCCCCACGTGATGGGGCACCACGGCGCCCAGAGACGCCCATCGTCACCTACACGCAGGGACCACTGACCAGGAGCTACCGACCAGATCGATCGAGCGTAGTCGAGCGCTGCAAACGAGTCCGACACGTCATGGAGCTGCCGAGCGCCAACGGTGGCACCAGGCAAGGTCCAGATCTGGAGGTCGACATCCCCACGAGTCGGATAGGGCGCGACCTCGCGTACGTGGCTGCTCGGAGACTCGCCGACCAGGACGTAGTGGAGCGTCTCGGCGAACCACCGCTCGGCAGGGCCATCGCAGGCAAAGCAGATGACCAGCCAGAAGTCACCAGCGGCTCGGCGGTCTCCGCTGGACCTGGGGCACCAGGCGGACCAGGCGATCGAGCGCCCCCTGCCACAGCCAGGGCACGACTCAGGATGGAGTGCCCATTCCCGTTTCAGCCAGGCGGCGTGCCAGATGCTCACGCGCGCCGCCCTTCGCGCTTGTCCGGTCCTTGTCCGGTCGTTGTCCGGTCCGAGTGGACATGGCCGGACAACGTGACAACGGGCAGATAGGGCGGTGTGGCTGCCCGTATACTGTCAGTTGTCGCGCGCGCGCGAGTTGCCTTGTCCGGTCCGTTGTCCACTCGTTGTCCACCCTACCACGGGCGTTGTCCGGTGTGGACAAGGCGATCCAAAGATCAGTGGACAACGGTCGCGCAGTGGACGCGTGTTCGTCAAGGCGCCTCGGAAGCGAGCAAGGCGCGCACCTTGTTGAGCTCGTCGGCCGTGTGCGGCGTGCCGCCCGCATTGATGTTCAGGTAGAGCTGGAGGACGCCGGGCCGATCGAGCGAGCAGACCCTGAAGCGAAAGCCAGGGCCGGCAAGGCGCAGCCGGTCGCTGTGGGTGTAGCGCATGCCGAAGACTTCAAGGTCTCCGCGCATGAACGTGCGCACCGCGTTGAGCCTCTGCTTCCCGTCGACCAGCTCGATGGACTCCATGCGGCTCGGCCACCCGGGTGCGTTCCAGGTGATGTTCCGGCCGACCTCGCCGCCCTGGAGCACATAGGCGACGTAGGCGCGCTGCTGGTCTTCGGTCCAGACGTGCGCGCGCTGATAGTCTGGGTCGAGTCCAAGGCTCACGCCCTCCGAGAACGAGACCAGTGACCGCTCGATGCTGCCCCACGGGACATCGATCTCGTAGTGAGCGCGCGGGAACTGCGGGATCTTGGACCAGCGATCGGGGTCGATGGCGGTCACTGGCCACCTCCGCGTCGCCAGAGGTCGATCCGGTACGCGAGCGCGGCGTCCGGTTCGCCTACGTCGTTGGGCCGACCGGACTTCAGCCTGCGAGCCTCACCGCTGGCGTACTGTCGCAGGTCGGCAGCGTCCTCGATGTGGGCTCGGCCGGTCATGTCACCGGCTCCCCGGAGCGAGGGGTCCTGGTCTCTTGGCACACCCGCAGCGCGGCCAGCGGACACATGCTCCCTGCCTCGACGGCCGACGCGCAGGCGTGGAGGCCGACCGCGCGCTGGTCCGAGCTGGACGTCGCCTCCTGGCGAAGCTTGCGCGCGAGGTTGCGCCTGGTCCGCGCGCTCCACTTCTTGCGCGCGGTCACTGGCCACCCTCCGCCGCGAACTCCGCCCCGAACTCCGCCCCGAGGCCGCGGAGCAGGTCGCGGAGCTCGGCGAGGGAGTCGATCCCGTCGCTGTGCTCCCCGACGCAGACGCCGTCCTGGTCGCGCTCGACCAGCCTCCAGGCCCATCCGGGATTGCCGACGCTGTCGTCGGCGTCCGCCCACCAGATGGTCAGCTTGCCGGAGTCGCTGGACGCCATGTGCGCGCCACGAGCGGCGTCGGTCGAGAGCTCCAGGCCGGAGTCGCCGAGGGTGTCGAGGATGGCGTCGAGGTCGAGTTCGTCGGGGTTGGTCAGCGGGTAGAACCCTAGCCCGACGAGACCGAGCATGTCGTGCTCGTACAGCCAGAGCCCGGCGCGGAAGTCTGCGCCGTGGAGATGGAGGGGGCTTTCGCAGGTCGCGCCGGAGTCGCTGACCTTGGCCAGGACGCGCGCGCGGTGGTTGGTGAGTTGGCTGGTCATGGTCTGGTCTCCGATGGTGATTAGCGGGAGCGGGGGCGGCGTGGTGTCCAACTGCGTCGGTCCAGCCGGGTGCGGACTTGGTCGCCGAGGTTGGGGTGAAGGTGCTCCGAGGCAGCGCGAATTTGAGCCACGACGGCGGTGGTGTCCTCTCCGCCCCGTCGAGCCCGAACAGCCCGCGTGATCTCGGTGAACAGGAACACCGTGATGTCGTCGACGCGCTGGCCGAGGTAGCCGCTGGGGACGGGCTCCGTTCCGTCGGCGAGGTCCGAGAGGCGTTGCGAGGGTGCCATTGGGGTGAGTTGGCTGGTCACCCAACAACTATAAGCGACGTTGCCGGCCGCGCAACGTGTCACTCGCCGAATTCTTCGACTATCTGCGCGGCGAGGTCGGCGCGCCCACGCTGGCGCAGGATCCAGGCCACCGCTTGAATCGGGTCGCCAAAGTCGACCCCCGCGGCCACGGCCCTGTCGAGGGTGGCGCGGCTCTTGCCGGCGAGCTCGAGCAGCCAGCGGCGACCGTAGCCGTGCAGGACCGGGCGCCCTCCGGTGACCTCGTCTTGCTGGGTGACGGTCGCGAGGTAGCGGCGGCGGCTCATGGGTCCTCGATCCTGAGCAGTTGGTGGGGGCACTCCCACCGCTCGCCGAGGGCAGCCCCGACGGGCTCGAGCGCGTAGGACGGGTATGGCCCCGCGAGGTGGCGCTTGAGCCCAGACGCCACGCGCCTGACGCCCCACCGTCGCACGGCCTCGTCGATGATCTCGAGCGCCAGCGGGTCTGCCGGGAGCGCCCAGCCGTGGGACCGGAGCAGGGCGACGATGGTGTCGCGGTCGGTCATGCCACTCGCTCTTGTCCGGGCACGGAGGTTGGGCGGTTCATGAATGGCCTACAAGTCTGGACCCTGCGTCATTCCCAGTGGCCGCTAGCATGCCCACAATCGCGTAGGCGAACTCGTCGTCGGAGACGCAGGCGGCCAGCATGAACGCCGGTCCCTCGATGTTGTCGCCGATCACCTTCGTCGCGTCGCACTCGATCTCGCCTGGGTCAATGTCGACGCTGATCTCCCACGGGCCGAACGTCCACTCGATCGACACGCCGCCGGGGTCGGTCGGGTACGCGTGTGGCCACGGGATACCCCGAGCGACCAGCGCTCGGACGCGTCGCTCGACGACCTCGCAGTGCGCTCGCGTGAGAGGGGCGGCACCGTAGTGGTCCCAGCCGTGGACGCCGCACGACTTGCGCAAGGCCGCGATCCTGGCGATGAACTTGGCCTCGGTGATCATCGTCCCGGCTCCTGGAAGAGCTCGCCCGGGTCGATCTCGAGCGCCTTGGCGATGGCCTCGAGCGTGTCCGGGTTGGAGCGCGTCCCGTCGAGCACGTGCCGGATCCTGGCGCGGCCTGTGGTGTCGCACCACTCCTTGCGGCGACGGGGCCACACCATGGCGGCGAGGCGACGTTGGCCGAGGCCGCGGGCCTCCATGAGCGCGGCGAGGTTGGCGGCGGGTCGGTCTGCGAGTTTCACGGTGCTGCCTCCCGCGGAGTGCTCCAACCACCAGCCAACGCGACGAGGCGCCGAATCTCGGCCAGTGCATCGTCCTCCGACGCGGCAAGGCGCGAGCCGCCACCGTCGTACACGGGCCCGGAGAACTCGACCATGCCGCGGACGGGCGGTCGGACGACGGCTCGACATGCATCGCGGATCTGCTCGCCGGTCACGGCTTCACCTCCGCTCCGTCCAGGGCTGCGCGGAGGTCCGCCTCGATGGTTGTCGCGTGCGGGTATGTGGTTGGTCCGCCCCACGACCTCGCGTCTGCGATTCCGTTTACAACGTGCTCAACTCGCTCACGCAGGGCCGCGAGGTCGGCCTCGGCCCTGTCGGCGCGGGCGCGCTGTCGACTCTCTATGTATGGCGACAAGACCTTGGCCACATCGAAGGTGATAGCGGCCCGCCCATCGCCGTCAGTTGGTTCTCCCGCCTCGACCCACGCCGAGATAATGGCGGCCGCGCCCCATAGCATCACAGATGCCTCCGGCTCGTCCCGCTCTGTCCGCAGGCGCTTGACTGGATTTGTGCCCGTCGGGAACTCGGCAAGGTGCTGAGCTTGGCCGCTGCCCTGCCCATGCGCCCCGTCGCCTCGGCTTGCTTGACCCAGCGCCTCTGCAACCGCCGCCGCAGCCATGTCGTGGTAGTAGGCGGTGCCCATCCCGCCGAGGGCAAGCCACGCGTCCCGGATTGCCGATTCCCGGGATAGTGCCTTGACGGTCGCCTCCACGGCTAGGCATGCGGTGCGCGTGACATTGGCGATGGCTGGTCGCGCGAGCCGATCGCGGAGTTCATCGATCTCTCCGTCGCCGACCTCGACATCGTTGCCATTCGAGCAGCACCACCCGAGCGAGAAGTCGTCTGCGAGTTGGACTTCGCCGGTGCGCCAGTCCTCGGTGCGCCCTCCGTCCGTGATAGCGCCCTTCGCCTGGTCGAAGCCGTGCCACTCCCATGTCGATGCGACGGCGTCGCTGCGCAGACGGCCGCCGTTCTTGCGTCCATTGCGCTTGCCCTCGTAGACCCAGCCGAGCGACGCGTCGGGGCGCAGCGTGTAGCCCGGAGCAGGCTCGGCGCCCTGGGTGCAGGGTCCGCGCCACCGGCGACTATCAACCTTCGACAGCTCAAGAGCTGTCCCGTCCCAGCACACAACGAAAGCCCCAGCCCCGACCGATGGCACGGAGCACGGCTCATCGTCGAGCCACCACCACCCCGGCCACGTAGGGGTGCCATCCACATCGCTCGGCCGAATCGTGGGCCAGTCCCGGCAGGCCAGCAGGGCGGCGCCCGTAGCCTGAACGGCGCCGCCCTCGATGTCAGCGATGATGCGCCTGAGCACGTGTCGGGCCATGTGGGCGGCGACGCGGTCCGGGCTCACCTCCGTTTCGCCGCGCCGGACAGGCTCGAAAACGTCCTCGGGATAGTGGATGAGCCAGTCGCTCAGGTACGCGACAAGGCAGTCGGCGAGCGATGGCTCGCGTTCCAGGCTCATCGCTCCACCTCGACGATGGAGAAGTCGCAGAGCCACGCCCGCAGGCTTGGGCGCACCGCGCGCCAGACGATGCGCAGCGTTCCGAGGCCCACGAAGGTGGCCAGGTGTTCGATGATGATGTCTGCCATGGATCGGATGATAGGGGCGCCGTGTGGCCCGGGTCAAATGCGCTCCCTCACATCCGGCCAACGTGGCGCGGGACATGTGGCGGCCCTATCATGTCGGGGTGAGCGAACGCCTCCACTGGACCAAGACGACCGACGGGTACGAACTCCGCGAGTACGAACTCCGCGAGTCCGGCGCCACCCTGACCAAGTCGGGCCGGTCGTGGGTCCTGAGCACCCCCCGACGGTCAGACGACCGACCTTGGCCGCCGCGCCAGCTTCGATGATGCCGAGCGCATCCTGGAGAACCGATGAACACCGTGACCACCGCTGATATCCTCGTCCGCTGTGACCTCGCCGACCACGAGGGCACGACCGCCCATCTGACCGACGACCAGCTTGAGAAGCTGACCCGCGCCCGAGCGGCGCTCATGGCAGGTGATGCGACTGCCGCTCACGCGGTGAGCTTGGTGCTCGATCGCACGATCGTCGTGCCCGTCTACCGCTGGGCACAGGTCGAGCGAGATTTCGCCCGCATCGCGGCCAAGGCGGAGGCGCGCGGGATGCCTGTTCCAGTGTTGGAGGAACTCGGCCGGACGGAGCGCGAGGTCACGGCTCATGTGCTTGGGGGCGCTCCGGTGTTCAACGGATGGCGTCTCGTGGCCGAGCTTGAGCAGCGGACCAACAAAGAGACCGGCGAGCGCGTGAGCATCGTCCGATCGGTCTACGATGAGGAGTGCCCCAAGCACTACCGCGACGAGCCCGAGCGGTGCGAACACTGCAACCTCACGCGGGTGCGAAACTCGACCTTCGTGATCGCCCATGAGGATGGTGCGGCCATCCAGGTTGGCTCGACGTGCTTGGATGAGTACCTGGGCGCCTCGGCGCTGTCGGCATGGCTCGTGACGTCGCAACTTTCCGAGGCGGCCGACGGGTGGTCCACCTTGGGTGCCGTGTGGGACGCCGACGAGTTTGCGCGATACCGCGGTCACGTCGGCGACTGGGGGTCACCCGTTCCGGCGGCGGATTTTCTTGCGGCTGTCTGCGCGGAGGCCCGCGTCTATGGGTTCTCGTCTAGCCGGGCGAGCGCGCACCCGAACCGGGCGACGGGGCGTCAAGTCTGGGCGGGCATGCAGGACGCCTCGCACGAGCGGGTGACCCATGCCGACATCGCGCGATCCGTCGATGTGGCTGCGTGGATCGTCGAGCGAGCGCCTGACTCCGACTGGGGGCACAACCTGCGGACGATCTTGGCCGCTGGCGAGGTCGGCTGGCTCGATGCGAACATGCTCGCGTCCGCCTACTCGGTCCAAGCACGCGAGTCCGCGACCACTGACGAGCACGTGCCCAACTGCGAGGTCGGCGATCGGGTGGTGCTGGACGTCAGGGTGTCCGACATTCGCTCGTGGGACGATCTCAATTGGATGGTCGAGCGCTTCGCGGTGACGTTCACCGACGAGGCAGGCCGCCAGATCGCTTGGTTCACGACGGCCCCCGGGGATGTCGAGGTCGGCGACGCGTATCGCGTAACCGCGAAGGTCAAGCGCCTCGGTGAGTACCGAGGCGTGGCACAGACAGAGGTGACGCGCCCAGCGCTGCGCGAGGCTGGCGAGATCAAGAAGTCGGCCCCGGCCATGCGCAAGTGGTCGAAGGGCCGCGGGTTTGACTGCCCGGAGTGGGCTTGGACGGCTCGGATGCGGAAGGCTGCGGGCGAGTGAGCGGCGGGAATGACTCGGGCGACCGTGGAGTTGGGTCACGCATGAACACGCTTCATTTCATGGGCATGCGCGGCCACGTCGATAATGTCCGCTGTCGAGTCTACGGCGGCCAGTCGGACACGAAGGACGAGGCCAAGCGTCTCGCCTTCTTGCGCGCCTGTGCCAGCAGTGGGGCTGTGGACTGCCCAGCATACGACGGCTGGGTCTCCGCGCTTCAGTCCCGCGGTTGGCTGCCTGAGACGCCTGCGCTGGAGCCGAATCCAGACGGGCCGGGCCAGATCGGGCGATGGAAGCTGACCGACGAAGGGCGCAAGGAGCTCGCGCGGATCGAAGGAGCGACCCGATGACCGATCGAACCGACCTGGATGCGATCGTCGACGGCTGCGATCGGTGTTGCGTGTGCGACACTCCGATCCTGCCTGGACAGCGCCGCGGCGGAACTCCGCAACAGCGGCTCGGATCCGGCATGCTGAGGTCATCGAGTGTCCCGGTGCACGACATCGAGCGGGACTGCATCGACGGCCTGCTTCGGCGAGTCGCTGGTGTCCCGGCATGGCACGGCGCGGAGGACAGGATCTACGCTCGCCGCAGTCTGCTCAACGACTACGACATTGTAACCGGCACCTTCGACAGGGGGACCCGATGACCGACCAAACGCCAAACGACCGCACGGTCGCCACCCTCGACCGTGCCTCGCTGCTCATGCAGCGCCGCCGAGACGGGACGATCTCCGAGGACGACGTTGAGTGGCTCGCCGACTGGGTCAGGCTGAGGATGCGCGCCTACGACGAAGGCGCCGAGCTGCTGCGCGAGGATGGCGACATCGGTCCGCAGTGGGAGCGCGCGGACATGTGCGAGTGGCTGAGTTACGACCTCGGCGCGAGCGAGATGGAGATCGCCGAGCTCGTCGACGAGACGGGGCTCATCGGGCCGACGCTGTGCAGCGACGAGCAGGCGCGGGCGCTCGCGGGCCGGTGGGCGGCGTGGCAGTTGGAGTTCGCCACGCCCGTGGGCGGCGTGGCAAAGGTGATGCCGGCGGCGTTTCCAGATCCGCTCGACAGCCACGAACGCTCCGCCCTCTACGGGTGGGTGCGTCGGAGGGTCAAGAGGGAGGTGGAGCGGCGCACGGTCGAGCACGCCGTGGCGATGACCTACGCGTCCGCGGCTCCCGACGGGCTCGAGCCTGGCGATGACTTGGCGCCGGACGACCGCGAGGCCCTTGCTCATGCTGTGATGCTCGACCTCGGCGGCGCGTTCGAGATCGACCACCACGGCGAGCACGGGCTTGCCTGGAGCCTCGTCGAGGCAGCTACCGAGGGGCGGTGGTCCCGTGGATAGGGCGACGCTCCTCGGCATCCTGGATGACCACCAGGCGTGGCTGCGCGACGGCACGGGCCAGCGCGCTGATTTGCGGGGCGCTGATTTGCGGGGCGCTGACCTGCGGGACGCCAACCTCCAGCGCGCTGACCTGCGGGACGCTGATTTGCGGGGCGCTGATTTGCGGGGCGCTGACCTGCGGGACGCCAACCTCCAGCGCGCTGACCTGCGGGACGCCAACCTCCGGGGTGCCAACCTGGGGACGCCAGGCTCCAAGTCCGGGCCGAGCGTCAGCGCCGAGCAGCTCGCCGAGGCCCCGACACTGCTCGTTGAGATCCTCCGGCAGCACTTCGGCGACGGCGACGCGGGCCGGGGCCTTGCGGGGATCTGCCACGCGCTCGATGCGGGTGAGCACCTGCGGCTCTACACGGCGCTCTCCGTCACAGCGGACTCGCGGCAGGACGTCGCCGCCGCCTACGCGCAACTCGTCGAGGCCAATGGGCGGGTGGCGTGATGGCCACTATCTGGGCGCTGATCGAGCAGACAGCGCGGGCGATCGGCGTCCCGAACGCGACGATGGGGCCGCCACTCCCGTCCGATGTGGCGTGGGCCTACGGCTTCGAGGATGGCGTTGTCCGCATCTACTGGGCGGATGAGCGAGGGTCCGGAGGACTGGAGTCGCTCGAGGTCAGCCGCCTCACCGCGGCGGTCTGGCTGCTCGCGCTCGCCTCAAGCGTCGAGGTGGACGTGGGGCCGTGCCAGGCGTGCGGGTGGGCGCGACAGAGTGAGCCAGACTGGACGCACATCTGCCAGGTCTGCATGGTCGACGGCGCACCAACCGGCCGCGATGTCCGCTCGCTGGCGCGGCTCATGATCGACTCGATGCCGCGTGACGCTCGGCTCGGCGAGCAGGGTGACTCCTGGCGCCTGCTCGGGAATGGGTACGCGCAGCCAGTCAAGGGCGGAGACCCGACCGCACGCCACGCGCTGGCCGTCGAGGCCGACCGACTCGCGCAGGCCGGATCCCCGCTCGGCCCCCTGCTCGCGGCGTGGCTGGCGGGTGACTGTCGTCGATGCAAGGGGACCGGACACCTGGACGTGTGGGCTAGTTGCCCGGACTGCGGCGGCTCGCCGACAACGATCGGGACCGGGCAAGTCCTCGGGGCGATGACGCTCGAGCTCGAGCAGGCGATGGAGCAGGCTTGGGACCGCGCGACCGTGGAGTGCTCCGCGTGCGGCCACGTGACGCTCCGGCATTGGACGCTCGAGGTGCAGTCCGACGAACGCACGGTCCTTGAGCACGGAAGCGCGCTCGCGCTTGGCCGTGGTGACCACCTCGTCGGGAGCGTGGCCACCGACTTTGTGGGCCACGCGGCCGTGTCGGCCAGGCTCATCGTCGACGCCCCGCCAGCTACGCGGATCCGCATCCGCATTGGCGAGCGTGATTCGGTGCACTACGTCCGTCCGGTCGAGCGCTCGATCACCGTCCGGGAGATGATGTCCGCCGAGGGCGGAGCGGTCACCGCCGATCTACGCGTGGACGTCGAGCGCATCCCGTGCGGCAAGTGCGGCGGCATCGGCCGCGTCCCGAAAGAAAATCGACCAAGCGCCGGAATAGCCCCGCGGTCCCCGGGTTGACCCCGCGAGATGGACACGATGCCAGACCCGTACCTCACCTGTGATGCGCTCGACGACCTCGGCTCGGACCCGTTTGCGCTCGACTTCGAGATCATGGCGCTCGCCGATCTGGCCGCGTTCTGGCTCTGGCAAGTCGAGATCGCGGCCGCCAGCCTCGGGCTCACTGTCCCCGAGGGGATCGAGGCGCTGCGTCAGCGGATGCATACCGGTTACATGCCCAAGGAGCAGCGGAGGGACCTTCGCCACCGCACCTACCGCGACGGGCTGCGGACGGCGCCAAGGCGACGGACTGCGGACGACCGCGCGCAGGCCGAGGCGGCCAGGTGGGGGATGCTGCGATGAGCGCCGCAGGGCGCTGAGCCTTGGTCGTGCGCCTGTTCGGCTGGATGGCGGTCCGTCTGTGGGCGCTCCCGTTCGCGCTGCTCGGATGGGCAGTTGCGGTCATCTGTGATTTCTTCATGTCGGGGTGGCACGCTGCGCGAGGCTGGCGCGAGGAGAATCGATGACCATCGACGAAGACTCGTTCAACGCGTCGCTTCTGCGAGCGGCACACTCAGCCTCGTCGCTCGCCCAACTGGCAACGCGGCACGTGCTCGGGCAGTCGGCTGGCGACGAGGGCGGACTTGTTCGTGAGCTCCAGAAGCGTGCCAACGAGATCAATGAGGCGATTGCGCGGGCTCGGCTGCTCGCGCGAAGGGAAGGCGGACAATGAGCACCCGACAGGCCACGGCAGAGCAAGAGCGAGTGGTGATGGCCGCTGTTTACGCGGTTGCGATGGCGCGCGCGGGCATGGAGATCGAGGACGGAGCCGTGGTGATCCACAACAATGCTGACGACCTCGTCAAGTACGCGGAGCGCGAGCTCAGTCGGGCCATCGACAGGCTGTCCAGGTGCGTGCTGGTCGATGCGGCGCGCGCGTCGGAGGTGACATGATGAGCGAGCGAGACTGGACCGACGAGCAGGCGCGCGGCTTTGGCCTGAGCTGGCTTGAGGTCGGAGAACTGACGCCCGGGATGCGCCTGCTCGACGCAAAAACCGACCTCTTCGCGGCCGTCGCGCGATACTCGCGTGCCCATCGGTGGGCGGGCCCCGGCGACCCTGCGCAGTCCGACCCGGAGTGGCTACGCGCGCACGGGCTCGCGCTGATCCTATCCACTAGTTTGCACGGGTCGGTCATGCTGGCTCACACGATCGGGGGAGAACACCGCGACGCGCTTGCGGTCGAGGCGGACCGCCTGACCCTGGCCGGCGACTGGCGCGGCGAGATGATCCACCGCTGGCTCGCGGGCAGGCTCGATGAGGCCGACCTCGCGCGCCGGCTTCTGGACGGCGTGGAGGCGTGCTCGATGTGCCGAGGTGCGGGCAATTTCCTGCTGCCCCACCCATGGACGTCGGCCCCCTGCCCGAAGTGCGACGGACGCGGTGCCCGGCTGACGACGGACCCCGGGCTGCCTCCGCTGCTGGATCGTGTGCGAGCGGCGGTCGACGTGGGGGCGGGTTGCCTCCCCCTCGACGAACAGGACGTTCCGTATGGTTTCCAGCGGTTCGTGTGGCCTGACTCACCCGATAAGGCGCAGGGTTTCTCTTGGCCGCCTCCAACGACCGCGGCGCTACGATCCATCGCGTACGAAGCGCCGATCCGCGAGTTCCAGTGGTCGGTTCGTGGTGATCCGTACTGGGGCCGAGCGATCGTGTTCCGCGACGAGCATGGTCGGTCACTGGTGGAGAGACGATGAGCACCTATCCCGAGATCGACCAACACCTCGCGCGGCTTCGGCACGTCTCCATGTTCGTCCGCGATGTCGAGGTCGCCTACGCGCGCGGCCGACTAGGGATGGTCGGCGGCCTCACGGTCGGCGGCCTCACGGTCGGCGGCATCGACCCGTGGGAGGCTGCGGTGTTCGTGCTCGCGTGCGAGGCCGCCGACCGCGGTGGGCCCGAGGCCACGCGCCCGTCCAACGACGAGCTTCTACCATCACACCAGGCGCATCTCGCCGAGATCGTGTTCTCGGTCCTTCTCAACGAGGCATGGGCCCGCGAGGGCGCAGCGGTGCTCGCCGACCAGCTCACGACGCAAGGCGACCGCTGGGGAACGTGGCTGGCCGCGCTGCTCGAGCCTCGCCAGTGGGGAGGATGGTGGTCGCACCCCATGCGGGCGTCGCTGCGGCACGAGATCGCGGATGCGCTCGACCACGTGGCGACGTGGGCGCGCGGGCGTCAGTTCCTGCGCGAGCGTCAGGTTCATGCGATGGGCGTGCCGGGTACTGTGTTGTTTGGCCACACGCCAGTCGGACTCGCCCGGAGTAGCTTCGATGACCCGCCGTTGTTTTGGGAGCACATGATGACGAACCGCCCAGGTGGCCGCGAGTGGGTCGACGTGCCAGGCCATTACTGGAACCCGCCCTACGAACACCGACCTGACTTCACTTCGCACGGCGGCACAACCGACCCAGCGATGGCTGGCACGAACGAGCGAGGATGGGCAGTCGTCCAGACGGAGCATGCTGTCCAAGTCGGAGATCGCGCCTACGTCCGCACGCAGGCATCAGACGAGCACCAACACCTCGGCATGTTCCGAGCAGACTCTGACGACGGCCGCGCCGACTTCGTGGGCGTGTTCGTCGAGGTCGGTCCAGATCGCACGGCGTGGGTCGACATGACTGGACGCGGGCTGGCGGATCTCGCCGCGGTCCGGGCCGCGCAGGACGCAGCGCGATCGATCGACGCCTTCTCGCGCATCGTCGGAGAATCCGGCGCCCTGGACTCGTTCCGCGAAGCGCTTGCGGATGTGTCCAACTCGATCGACGCCGTGAGCGAGCAGACAGCCGCCCTCGGCGAGTCGCTCCGTGCCATGGTCGAGGATGTCGAGCGCTCAGCGGACACGGGCGCCCGCCGCCGCGGCCCCGTGGGTGACAGGCTGTGGCGCCGGCTCGAGCGTGGGCGCAAGCGCTAGGGAATGGACCGCGGGCTGACCGGGTAGGAGCAAGCGTGACCACCGAAGAATTCCACGGCCATCTGATGGCGGCGCTCCACGGTCCGAACGCCGACGAAATCGCGGCGAAGGTCTTCGACAAGATCCTTGAGACGCGAGGCGCCGACCTGGGAGAGTTCGTCGGCAGGTTGCTCGCCAAGCAAGACAAGATCATTGTCTCGGCCGCGATCCTGGCCTGGATCTTGTCGGCGCCGCCGGATGGTGCGGCGGAGGCCATGAGGCGGGCGAGTATCAAGCGAACGATGCGCGAGCAGATCGCGACCGGGCTGCATGGGCTGGCGCCAGACAACGAGCTGTTCGCGATCCTTGGGATGGATAAGCCGACGTGAGCGCGCCGACTGTTGAGTGGCGATGGGTCGCATTTGTCGCACGGCTGGAAAGCGGGATGACTCAGGAGGAGTTCGCCGAGTCGATCGGCGTTTCGCAGGGCTATGTCTCGATGCTGGAGAATGGCAGGCGCGAACCATCGCCGGATCTGCTCGTTCGCATGGCTGCGGTCAGTGGTGTTCGGCTAAGCGCGCTGGTGCATGAGGCCGAGTTGTGAGCACAGCGAGCAAGCAGCGCAGGTGGCTAAGGGCGCGGCGCCTGTCCGTCGCCAAGGCCCTCGCGCGCTTCGTGACCGGCGATCCTGATGACGAGTGCTCGGCCTGCTACGGGTCGGGTCGCGTGCTCCCGACAGTCGCCCAAGCCGAGTCGGACGCATCGTTGATTGAGGCCGGACTCATCGCTCCAGATCAGATCCGCATTCGGAGGATGGCCGAAGCCGCTCCATGTCCCGAGTGCGAGGGCACCCGCCACCACGACCGCGCTGCCTACCTGCTCCGCGGCGGGACGTTCAATGTCGAGCAGGCCCGAGAGTGGGCGACGGCCGAAGCGGCACTCGACCGAGACATCGACGCGCACGAGGCGATCGTCTCCGACTGGCGCATCGAGCAGGCTCGGACGAGCGGCTTGCCACCCGGGGCGCCCAGAGGCGTGCTCAACTTCCGCAGCCGGGCTCGCGTGGGGCGTCGCGTGTTGGACATGCTGGACGGTCGGTGTGAGTGGTCGAGCGGCATGGCGCAGCAGGGCAAGTGCTCCGCGTGCGGCGGCCAGGGCATGAAGGTGACTGGTCAGGCTGGCGTGTCGAGACTGTCGGAGACCGAGGTGTCGCGTGGGTATTACGCACGAGTCTGCGCAACGTGCGACGGCTCCGGCCAAAATCTCCGCGGAACGATCCCGACGATCGAGTGGCCGCAGCTGGTTCTGCGCGCTGACATCGACAGGGCCCGGCGCTACGCACAACTCTGCGTGTGACGTGCTACCCTCGCCGACCATGCTTGACGTCGATCAAGTCTTCACCCGTGCGACCTTGGCGATCCTGGCCGTGCTTGCGCTCCGCTTGCTCGTGGGCTGCGAGGACACACCCGAGGCCATGGAAGTCGCCGCGGACCGACCCGCGGTCACGCTGTCACCGAGCGGTGCGATCCCGTGGCGGGAACTCGAGCCCGTCCACCAGGTGCCCGTCGAGATCGCAGACACGTGCGACCGGCTGATCGTGACCGACACTCCGACCGGCCCACAGTTGTCCAAGGAGCGCGCCCTGTGGCTGCGAGATGGCCGCCAGCGTGCCGAGCACCGAGACGAGGTTCGGCGGGTCGTGTTCGCCGTGGCTGCGGAGTTGGGCGCCGACGAGCTCGCGGCCGAGATGGTCTACCGCAAGGCGATCAGCGAGAGCAGCGCGCACGCGGGCAACGTCCACATCCTGAGCAGGGACGTAGATTCCAACCTGCGGGCCGCGAGGAAGGGACGGCGGCGAGCGACCGAGCGATGGTCAAGCGCTCGAGTCCCGGTCTACAAGCGCACCCGCAAGGGCCTGCGCAAGGCTGGGACCTTCGACGCGTGGGCGGTGGGCCGAGGGCTCTACGGTCAAGTGAGCGGCCTGCACGTGCACACCTGGAGCACGGACGCCCCACCGTGGGTGCTGTGCGATCCCGTGGTGGCGACGGTGACCGTGTTTTGGTCGATGCGCAACGGGCTGGCCGAGTGCCACGGGACGACGCTGCGAGACGCCATGCGGCGGTTCTCCTCGGGCAAGTGCGCGATCCGTGAGGACCAACTGGAGCGCCGCTTCGACCGGTTGGCTCGCGGCAAGGTGCGCGGGCTGACGCTGGAGCCCTTCGATCCGGACGCGCCGGCTGTGCTGGGGTCGCTGTGGCCGCAGGAGACGGCGGACCGCGAGGCGCTACTCGTTGCGGTGCGTGCTCGGCTTGCGGTGGTAAACTGATGTCGTGGATGAGCACACGAGGCCGAAGCGACCTGTGGTGATGGACATTGAGAACCCGACGCTCCCGGCGCTGATCCTAGTCGTGGTGTCATCATTCGTGATCGCGCTCGTGTTCGCGGAACGAGGCACACGAACACGAGCCGAAAGGGACAGGTCTTGCCGAACGGACGATTGCGTCAGCGGGCGCCGATGACCGGGCCTGCTCGGGTCACGGTGGGGTCCGACCACGGTTGGCCACGCTGCACCACTGGGCCGCGGCATCCTTCGGGTCGCTCCCCTCCACGGTGGCCTCGAACTCGACGTGGCTACCGGATGACGTGGTCACCCGCCCACGCACGACCCACAGCCTCGGGCCGACCGACATCCAAGTCGGTGCGCTCCGAGGGCTGTCCGGTCCGAAGACGGTGCGGAGCGCTCCGACCGCATCGTGTGCGGACTTCTGCGCGCAGTCGGCACACTACCGAATCGAGCCGCGATCGATTCCACGCAGTCGGCCATCAGTTGGCGGCCGCTCATCCTCCGCGAGTTGCTCCGCCCTGCACGCGAGCTTTGCGGGGTCTCGCAGCAAGTCGCTGCGCGAGACCTCGCGCAGCGCCTCGTACACGGACGTGTCGGTCTTGAGCGTAGGCACTAGATGCTCACGCTCTCGATCGTCATCGTCTGCGAGACCGGGTCGACGATGAGTGACGCCGACATGTCGCAGCCTCCGTCTGAGGCGGCCCACGTGAACCGACGACGGCGCGCATAATCGGCTCCAAACAACTCGGACACCGGCCACTCCTTCAGCGTCCAGATGTCACGGTGACGCCTCGCTTGCGGGACAGCGCTGTAAGTCATTAGTTCGTCGAGCACGACAGCAGGAATCTGATCGCCGGACATCCCAGCGCACGACCGGGTCGACCGCCCCC
>Ga0210107_1000003_pt1 | contig 20192 bp, 23 predicted proteins | sample White_ThreeSqC_D_FD_185910 | JGI IMG/M metagenome (GOLD analysis project Ga0210107, IMG submission 185910) | Wetland microbial communities from the San Francisco Bay, California, USA, that impact long-term carbon sequestration -... | ecosystem: Environmental > Aquatic > Marine > Wetlands ...
TGTGACGCTTTGCAGGAAGATAATCCGGCTGGTTGAGAGGACCTTCAAACTCAAGATCAAGGTCATATGGCATATCCTTGAGGTCGAGGTTGCTGACCGCGTCAATGGCTGGTGTGCTTCAGACTTTGGCTACAACGCAAAGGATGAGAAGATATATGAACCTCAGATAATACTCTCCGGAAAGAGAATCCCCATCCATCCCGCAATGACGCGTTATCTCATATCACATGAATATGGTCACGCTGTCGAGAGTTATCTCAGAGAGGTAATGTTAGGGGATGCTGACAAGATAGGTGAGTTCAGGGATATGTATTCAAAGGTAAGGGGGCTCAAGTCCATCCCTGGTGACTATACTGCAACCTCATGGGCCTCATCTCCCGGTGAGATATTCGCTAATGACTTCAGGATACTCGCCTGTGGTCTGGAGGCTGAGTTCTGGCCTCATCCCAGTGTTGCTCATCCCCACAAATCCAAACCAGCCCAGAAGTTCTGGGATGAGGTCATGAAAGGAGGAATAAAATGAAGCGAGATACTAAAATGTATGTTCAGGCCTTTGGGATAATCTTGATGCTTGTGCTTCTCGCTCTGCTGCTGTCAGGTTGCGGGAGTGATATCCGGGTTCCGTCAGTTCCTGAGGGCCTTCAGGTCTATGATGAGAAGGTTGACTCTCTTTCGGTGATATGGGACCAGTCTGTTGACAATGTCGGAGTTACCGGATATGAGGTCTATAGAAATGGTCAGCCTTATATCCTCACTTCATATCTGGGGTTCGTTGATTCCGGCCTCAGCAATTCAACTGAGTATTGTTACCAGGTGAGAGCATATGACAGCGTCAATAATGTATCACCTTTCAGCTCAATCGAATGTGGTTCAACACTGCCTGTCATTGTCAACGCTCCCATCATAAACTCACCGTAACTCAATCACATTATCTTGTGGTCTGCGAGGCCTCGGAGACCACAAGATAATGTGTCTCCACGGTCACCAGTTTGCCTCAATTGTGTCCATGTTTTATGGTTCCATAATAGTGTGAGATTCAAAATGGACCCATAAGGGGAGCTCTTGAAAGATACGGGTTTCACGTCTGAACAGTTAGAGGAAAAAAGAAAGGAACTGTCCGAGAAAGTTCAGCGGGGTGAGACACTTTCCTCCGAGGAGCTTTCTTTCATTCAGGGTGTGAACTTCGAGCCCCTTGAGACTGGCTCCCCGGTCAAGAAGGTAGGCAAACGCCCATATACTTTATCTGATAGAGCTCTCAGTCAACGCAGGAAGAACGCTCAGACCATTAAAGATGAGGGCCTGGCAACGGGGCCAAAGACTGAAGATGGCAAGGCTCACAGCTCACAGAACGCGCGGAAACATGGTCTCTATGCTCAGACGTTTCTTGATAGTCCGTTTTTCAGGCAATGCACATCAACATGTCACCAGTATCCATGTGAACTGGTGAACAATGAATCAACTTCCCCTGGTCTCCAGTGCATGGACCGAAAGCATTTCCTTGACTGCTTTGGCGCTATTCATAAGGCCATCCAGGACGGGGACATGTATGACATGAACGAGATAGCGGGGGTGACACTCGCGAAGATTCAAACCCTGATAAATGAATTGATAGAGCATATAGGTCATCAGGGTATAATGCTCCGGTCAAAGGATGTGAAGGACGGCAAGACTATATTTCGGCTTGATGTCCATCCCGGCATTGACCAGCTCACCAAACTCCTGAAGGTCATCGGGATCAATTATACAGAGTTCATGGTGACCCCCAGAGCACTTGATACCGCGAAGACTAACCGGAATCTTGCAAAGTCACTGGCCTCAAGGACCTCCGAGTCAGCTGCCAGGCTCCAGGCTGCGAGGTCCTTCCCGAGGGAGAAAGAGGATTGAACGGAATAGCTGAAGAGATAAACCTCAATGAGAGGATAATCATTCCTGAGCCTGAGTTCAGGGCTTTCATTGATTCATTGGGCTGGACCTGGCAACAGGCAGCAAGGGGAGAGGTCCCTGAACCTTTTGTCAACCTTGAGGACTTCCAGCTTGCCTGTATATCTGATGATCCATATCTCTGGTGTACTTTCTTCCTCAAGGAGCCCACTGACCCCAAACCTCCGGAAGAAAAGGGACCGTATTCATTCTGGGATTATCAGGTTGTTTCGCTGAGATGGTTGCGTTCGTTCATCCACTATGATGGAGCTGAGGTCGGCAAGAGCCGGGAGATTGTTGCAAAGTCACTTTATTTTTGCTTCAATAATCCTCATGGCTCCGGACTCATCGGCGCTCCGGAGACCAAATATCTCAGGCCTATCATCAGGGATATAGAGAACCAGCTGGAATGGAATCCTGAACTCGGGGAGGAAGTAAAGAAGATAGAGAAGGCCGGAGACCTGGTCACTGAGATACTTTTCAAGAATGGTTTTGTCCTTTACTTCAGGCATTCAGGTCATGACGGGAGACCATATCGCTCCATCCATGTAAGGACATTCGCGTTCAAAGACGAAGCTGCCAAAGATCACAACCAGCTCACCTGGTCAGAGTTCTATAGAGCTCTGGAGCCGGGCTGTATAACTGGACTGTATAGTGTGCCTGACGGCAATCTCCTTGAGTTCTGGAGACGCGGTCAGGAAGCCAGGGAACTTTCAAAGTCAAAACCATACTCGCAATTCAAATATGATGAGCTGAGGTTCTTCAACTGGCCAAAGACTCTGATGCCGAATCCATACTGGTCCCCCGAGAGGAGATTAAAACTCATCAGGGAATATCAGGGCGAGAACCATCCGGATTATCTTCATAACGTGCTGGGTCTCGATGGCGATCCTGAGGCCTCTGTTTTCCCATGGGTTCTTATGAAAAACAATATCAAGGATATCCCTGAATACAGATGTCTGAAGATAACAAAGACAACGAGGGGATATTCGATTATAGGATACTCGATAAACGGTCTGGAGGCTAACTTCATTATTGACCGCGTCCTCCCCTTTGATGAGTTCGGTCCTGACTTCATCCGTCAATTCTTCACTGTACCAGCCGGACTCACTTTGTTCTATATGGGGGCAGACCTCGGATATAGTCCTGACCCCTCCGTGTTCTATGTCAAGGCAGTCATAGGGAACAAGAGGAGGCTCATAGCCAGGGTATATATGGAGAGTATGGAATATCCTGAACAGGGCCGGATATTCGATGCGCTCGATGACGTTTATGATGACGGGAGAAACGAGACTGTCTCCGGTCTCGATGCCGGGAATGCTGGAACAGCATTTTATCAGTATAACGTGGAGAACTTCCCGGGCAAGAAGTACAAGAACAGGATGCACCCTATCAGCATGGCCTCAAAACATGCCGAGCTGGACTCGAAGGGCAGACCTGTGATGGACAAGTTCAAGGATAAACCAATCGAACGCCGGGCGAAAAGCCTGGCAACGAAGATGATCACCAGGGGGATGTATGACCAGAATATGGAATATCCGCATGACCCCGAACTTGTGAGGACGTATCCTGCATACACAGCAAAGAAGGGATCAGACGGTGACCTCATTTACAGTGAAAAGAATGACCATGACATTGCAGCTGACCAGGCTGGTGAGTTTGCTCATGGTCGTATGTCGAAAGCTCCCATTGATATTGCTGGGATTGAGACATCAGGAGTGAAACTAATGACGGTATCAAGGGATATGGCTGGAGTCTTCCATGAATAAAAAGGGCAGGAGGGAGGTCAGGGTCGTCCATCGGGATGGGAAGACCGGACGCTTTACAAGGGACCCGGATGTTGTCAAGTTCCAGGAGACCGGTAGGAAACCCAATGGCAATGAGATAGCATCAGCCGGACACACGATTCTTAAGGGGTACAAGCTGACACCATTCAGGAACCCGGACACGCTGGTTCAGAAAAAAGGAATTAACCTCTATCAGCTCATGAGCGATCGGGAGCCTTATATCAAGGCTGCCCTCTTCCAGAAAAAGATGTCTCTCCTCAGTGTGGGCTGGTCCATAGAACCAGCGTCAAACAATCCGAGAGATATCATGATGGCTGAGTTCGTCTCATGGAACCTCAAGGACTTCCTTGAGAGCTCATTCTCATATGACCTCTATGAGATGCTTGACGCGCTGGACTCGGGGTTCAGTCTACTGGAGAAACTCTGGACGGTTGTCGAGGTAGGTCCCTGGAAAGGTAAATGGGCATATAAGCAGTTCAAGGCTAAACCTCCCGAGTTCTTTGATTTCGAGCTCGATGAGTTTGATAATATCACGGCGCTACTCATGAGGAGCCATGACGGAAAGGAACTGAGCCTCGATATTGAGAAGTTCTTCCACTTCCCATTCAACAAGAGATACGAGAATCCATACGGACGGAGTGATCTCCGCGCTGTCTATCGCGCATACTGGCTCAAGGATGCTGCCTGGAAGCTCAGGGCTGTATATATGGAACGCTACTCAGGCAACAACCTGATGGGCCATTATCCAGCCGGAGACACTGATATGAAGAACGCTCTCCTCCAGATATTCAGCAGCTGGCAGCAGGAGAGCGGGATTGCGTTACCGGAGGGTACTGACATCAAGACTGTCGAGCTCGCCACTGGTTCTGTCAGCGAGTTCGAGCGGTCGATCAATGATCTCAACAAGGAGATACTCATTGGAATCCTTGGGGTCACTCTCACTGTTGATGAAGGAGAGAAGAGCGGGGCCAGGGCAATGGGAGAGGTCCATGAGAGGGTTGCTGACCTCTTTGTTGATTTCATGGACATACAGCTCAGCTCAGAGATCAACAGGCAGATAGTCCGGCCTCTCGTCCAGTTCAATTTCGCTGATATAGTAACCTATCCCCGTTTCGTATTCGATAGCCGTGACGGGGTATCCAGTCAGGATATTCAGATTCTCAAACAGGCAGGGATCAAGATTCCTGAGGACTGGATCAGGAAACAGTTTAAAATCCCGGCTGTCGAGGAGCAGGAGGAGAAGAGCACTCCGACAATATTCCAGTATCACATCGAGAACGGGATTATCACTCCGAATGAGGTCCGGGAGCTCCTTGGTTACAAACCGAGGACCGGGGGAGATGAGCCACTTGAGAAGGTCCCCCAGACCCCTGACTCTTTCGCTGAGGCCGTCTTCCCTGAGCTCACGGTCAGGGCTGCAATCACAAAACTGACAGAGCTCAAGGTCATGAATGATTATCTGGTTTCCCGTTTCTCTGAACAGCTGGGGGATATCATTAAGCTGCAGGAGCCGGGAGAACCTGGAGCTCCTCAGTTACCTGACAAGACAGAGGTCGAGCCCGGAAGGTTCTGGAGACCCCTGAACGAGCTTGAGATGTTCGCTGAAGCTCCGAGGGTTGATGACAACCTCAGGAGGATCGAGGATGCTGCTATCCGCGCCTCTCGTCCTGCTTATGAAGAGATACGGAGATCAATAGCCGGATACGTTATCAGAAAAGGGATATTGAAGATGGATAACAGGAGCGCTGCAATCAGACTGGCAGCCGGAGTACCTGTTAATGTAGGTCCGCTCAAGAACATCATAGCTGATTCCACACTGACAACTGACATGATGGGCAGAGCTGACCAGATCATTGAGATGCAGAACCAGGGCCAGGACTTTGGGAAGGTCCAGAGGTTCAGGGATGAGGGCATTGACCGCAACATAATTAAAATGCAGGAGATTCGCTTTGAGATAGGGAGCATCAATGAACCCCTTGACGTGAGCCAGGTCACTGAGCTTTTCTCAGGCAGGATTCCAATGACAAAAACCCAGTTCAAGAAACTGGTTGAGCTCAAGAACTCAGAGGCCTTCTATGTCGCCGGACTGGAACAGAAGATAATAGAGAGGGACGTTCAGCCTCTGATAGTCCAGGCTATCAATAACGGATGGTCAGAGGAGAAGTTCCTTTTCGAGTTGACTCAGCAGTTCACCAAGTATGTGACCCCGGAGTTTGAGAACATAGGCGAGACCAGTGAGAAGCTGCTGGACGTACAGGCTCAGACTGTTTTCAGGAATGCTATGATGACATCATTCAATTCAGCCCGGGATAACTTCAGGAGGGAGCCTGAACTCCTGAGGACCTTCCCCGGCTCGTTCTATAGTTCCATATTTGACAGCAGACGTTCTGATATATGCAGGAAGCTGGACGGCTCAACATTCCTGGCCTCTGATCCGGCCTGGTTCCCGTTCTATCCTCAGAACCATCACCGCTGTCGCTCATGGCTGATAGCAATCAACCTGGTTGATTTCAACAGGGATAAAATAACCCCGGTTCCCAGCAATTCTGATATTCAGGTTCCTGCTGGATTCTTTGGGGCATAGGGGGAATTATGCCGGAATTTACACACAGAGAGATAAGAGACCTTCTTCAGGGCTGGGTCAGTGACGAATATCCTCAGGAAAATGACGCATGGGTTGAGGAGGTCATGGATGAGACGTTCGTGTTCATCAATAACGGAGAACACTTCAGGTCATCATACAAGATATCTGACTCCGGTGAGGTCGAGGTCGGAGAACCTGAGAGGGTCAAAATAACATTCGAGGCATTCGCAGAGCTCCAGGATGTTGAGGTCGCAAAGCTCGGGACCTTCACGACTATGAACGGAAAGAAGGTCAATTTCTCGGAGCAGGACCTTGAGGACATAGCGAGGAACGGTAACGCCCTGGCTCAGAGCAAGTTCCATGACGCTCCCCTCGTTGTCAGTCATGCAGAGGGTGACCAGGGGACGGCTGTGACCGTTGGGGCATTCGGCTCACCGACTGGAGGTTATTTTCATAACTTCAGGGTTGAGGGTGACACAGTCAAGGCAGACCTGAGGGATATGCCTCAGAAAGCTGCTGAAATCATCGGGACCTCAGCCTCGAAGATCAGCCCGGAGTTCTATCCGGGAGAAGAAACACAACCGGACTTTTTCAAGTCAGCTTCAAAGGTGGCTGGAAAGATAGCCGGAAAGGTTATGAGGCGGGTTGCTCTTGTGGACATTCCCGCTATCAAATCACTCGGAGACATCCCGGCTGTTGCCTTTGGCGAGCCTGAGGATGATTCCATCCTTTGCATCAGCTTTCATGAGGCTGTGTCAGAGAGAAAACCAAACGGAGGAAAGAAGATGTCAGAGAAGATAGTTGAGCAGCTTAAAAAGGACGTTGACAGGCAGGGCGCTACCATCGAGGAGCAGGGAACCGAACTCGTGAAGCTGAGGGAGGAGAACGCAAAACTCAGGGATGAGAACAGCAGCCATGCTGAGGAAATATCCAAACAGGAGAAGGAAAGGACCCGCTCCGAGTGTGAGCAGTTCTGTGAGGGCCTGGTCAATTCAGGACAGCTGACCCCAGCTGCAATGGAAAAGGGGATAGTCAGTTTCATGGCTACACTCCCCGGGTCTGCTGACTCGGTCATCAAGTTCGCTGAGGGTGCTGATGCTCCCAAGGTGAGCCCCCGGGAATTCTTCAAGGATATGCTTTCAGGTGCTGGAACTGTCATCAGTTTCGGTGAGACCAAAGCGCCTGACAAGAAACCCGGCGGTGGCGAGTTCATGGAGCTTGTCGAGAAGTACCAGGCTGACCATGACGGCGTGACAAAGGCTCAGGCCATGGGCGCTGTCATTGAATCACATCCCGAGGTCTATGAGAAGTTCCAGGAGGCTTCACAGGCTCAGGGATAGTCCAGCACTTTACTGGACGTGTAAATAAAGAGCAACAAGGAGTATGAAATGTCTGAAAAGCATGTTCGCATAGACACATATACAGCGGGAGAGGCCCTTGCCAAAAAGAGAAGGGTCAAGATCAAGACCGGGACAACCACAAACCCCCCTGAGGTCATCTATGCTGATGCCGGAGAGGAGGGCATAGGCTTTACTGACTACGCTCAGGCAACGTCAGGGGGCCTTGTGGCTGTTGTCCTCGATACCGCTGAAGGGACGAGGGAGGTCACGGCTGCTGATTCCTTTGCCATCGGCGCGAGCCTCTACGCAGCTGCTGACGGTAAGGTCTCAGATACATCGAACGGCTCATCCATCGGAAAGGCCAAGGAAGCAGCAACAGCGGACGGGGACATCATTGAGATGGTTCCCCATGGTGTCAAGTCCACAACCGCTGGCACTGTCAGCATTGCTGATGCCGGAGGTTTCACAGCTACTGCGACTGTCGAGGCTGCCCTCCAGGAGATATATCAGAGCCTGTTGTCAGCCCAGGGCTTCATCCCCATTTCGCTGACTCAGCTCAGGGAGGTTGCATCGAATGACATCCAGGCGCTCGCAGCTCATGGGGGTATCCTGGCGAAGGACAGCACTCCCATTCTGGAGTATACGAACGGGGACACTGACAGCGCTCTCAGGCTGAACTTTGACGGCGGTGACGTGAACCCTGTCGTCCTTCAGGTTCCGCTGCCCCCGGACCTCGATGTCACAGCTGACCTCGTGCTCCATATCCGCGCTGCCATGGAGGACACGAATGACACTCCGACTATCGCCTCGGATACTTACTTCAACGAGGGTGACACCAAGGTCGAGGACGCGAGCGCTGCCATCACCGGGACCGCTTACGCGGAATACACCATCACCATTGCAACAGCGGACATCCCCGCTGGTGCTCAGACGGTCACAATAGAGCTGACTCCGGGGACGCACGACACGGATGCGCTGTTCATAACAGCTCTGTGGCTTGAGTACACGAAGACTCTCCTCAGCTCATAGGGCTGACGAATAAGAAACAGGAGGCAAACTAATAATGCCGAGACCATCTTCATCAACAACGCTCAGGCCCGAGCTCGCAGCTCTGGCCTATGAGTTCTTAATGAATGCCCCTTTCATGGGCTTCATCGGGCTTCGTCTGCTGCCTATATTCATGACAGCTCTCCAGAATGCTCAGTATCCAAAGATAATCATTGAGTCATTCCTGAAGACACTGGACACGAAGAGGGCAGCGCGGGGCGGTTATTCGCGCTCTGACTACGAGTTCGAGACAGGGTCATATACCTGTGAGGACCACGGGTTCGAGGACCTTCTGGATGACAGCGAGAAAAGGCAGTTCGCTCGCTTGTTTGACGCGGAGGTCGTATCCCTCAACCGGGCCATGTTCATTATCATGCTGGCTCAGGAGAAGAGGATAGCCTCTATGCTCTTTAATTCCTCGAACCTTACTGTCACGAACGTGACAAACGAATGGTCAGACGCTACGAATGCCACACCTCTGGCAGATGTAACGGCAAAGAAACAGCTCATCAGGGCTGCCAGTGGTCTCAATATGAATGTCGGGGCCTGTTCTCTGAAGGTGTTCGAGAACCTCATTAAAACGGATGAGGTCCGTGATGCTTTCAAGAACACTTCCATGATAGAGACCAGACCGAGATTGGCGCAGATTGAGGCCATGGCCTCATATTTCGGCCTCGATGATATCTTTGTTTCCGGGGTCCAGTATGACAGCGCGAAGAAGGGTCAGAGTTTCTCACTCTCGGACGTATGGGATGACGAATACTTCGGACTCTTCAGGGTCGCGCCTCAGGGCAGCATGGACCTGATGGAACCTGTCATCGGGAGGACATTCCTGTGGACCGAGGACTCTCCCCAGAACATGGTTGTTGAGACGTACAGGGAAGAGGACAAGAGGAGTGATGTCACCAGGGCTCGCCACAATGTGGATGAGGCCTTTGTATTCCAGCTCGCCGGAGGCCTGCTGGGTAATATCACAGAGTAAGTGATATATAATAAATGCAGGGGAGGAGTCCGGAGGACTCCTGGCTCCTCCCCTTTTTTAAAGGAGGCGTGATGAAAAAGGAGTATTGCTACACAGTAGGGAAGACAGGACTCATCCACAAGGGCGAGCACAAGAAAGAGGGAGACGTTATCTGCTTTGACAGCGAGCTGTCAGCTGAGAAGGTCACAAAGCTCGGACTCACCCCGTCCGATGGTTCAGTCCAGGCTCCGGCTGATGACGACAACAACAAGGAAAAAGAAGCCAGCTCCGGCGGGAACGAGGGCTCCAATGAGGATGACGAGAAACGTCCGTCTGTGGAGAAGCTCAAAGGGGATATCGCGGATGTCAAGAACATCGAGTATCTCAGGGAGCTCCTTGTTAAGGAGGACAGGGTGACGGGCAAGGCTGCCATAGAAGCGCGGATCAAGGAGCTTGAGGACCAGTCCTGATGGCTTACTGTACCGGAACGGATATCGAGAACCTGGTCCTTGACGCTCAGACCATCATCAACCTCACGGATGATGAGATGGTCGGAGTCAAGGACCAGGACAAGATTGACGCTGCCATCGAGAGGGCAGACGCTGAGATCGATAAATATCTGGGTGTCAAATATGATGTCCCTCTCTCAGCTCCTGTCCCCGCTCTGGTGAAAGGATGGTCAGCTGAGCTGGCTGCTTTCTATCTTCACAGGACCCGCCTGGTCCCGTCTGAGATCATTGACCGTGTCAACAAGGTCATGAGCAATCTCAAGAAGATATCAGAGGGGGACCTGAGTCTCCCGGGGATTGACGGAGACAGTTCATCATCAGGTATCCCGGCTTCAACTACTCAGAACCGGGGACATCAGTTCATCAGGGATACATTCGATGATGAAGGAGACCTCGATGAGCCCGGCAATATGGAGGAGTTCTGATGGCCCTGTTGAAGATCACACAGAGATTCAGACCTCGCAATCTGTCAGCCATGCTGAGGAAAGCATATGAGAGGACGAATGACCTCAGGCCAGTGCTCAAGGTCGCAGCTCTCCAGATACTCAGCAGCGCTCAGATCAATTTCAGGGTCGGGGGCCGTCCTAAATGGCCCGGCCTCAGACTTGCGACACTCGTGAGACGTGGTTCAACTGTCGGGGGCGGGGGACTCGCGAGACCTCTTCTTGATACTGGCAGACTTGTGAACTCTCTCGTTGTCGGTTCCGGTGTTCCGGGACCTCCAAAGAATGCACAGCTCAAGTCAGGCGGGAATGTGCTCAGGCTCACACCCCGCTCCATTACACTGGGGACTAACCTCTCATACGCTGGCTTTCATCAATTCGGGATAGGTGTTCCGAAAAGGGAGTTCCTTCATGAGCAGCCGGAGGACATCAAGTTCATCAAGCTGGCTCTGGGCAAATATCTGAAAGGTGATCTCTGATGCTCAATAAGAACCTCGATATAATGTCAACGCTCCTCCAGGGACTGGAGAGGAAAGCTCAGAATGACATCAGAGCATTTGGCGGTGTGGGGACTATCCCCTCGGAGAACTTTGTCTCCAATGACATGAGGTTCCCATTTCTGGGGATCAAGGATGGACCTGTCACTCCTGAGAACATGGCCTCGAATACTGACCGCACCCTTGATGTGACATTCTTTATCTTCTATGAGATAAATGCGAGGAGCTGGCTGAAATCGCTCTTCAGTATGCAGAACAATGTCGGATTATTCGAGCTTGCCGGACTGGTTGAGAGTACGTTTGTGAGGTCGAGGATAAGCAATTCATTCTCATTCCTGTCCGTTACAGGGAGAGGGGGCTCTGAGACTCTCGATATCCTGGACAGGAGTGGACAGATATCGCGCACGGTTCAGAGGCTTTCAATAACAATGAGGTTCTGTGAGGACTAATGGAAGAGAGAACATGTATAGAGAGGCATGATAACTGCATAAAACGGATGGATTCTCAGGCTGCTGATATTGATAACATATACTCTTTGTTCGTTTCATGGAGGGTGTTCTATTGGACATTGGGGATAATGTTCTTTCTCATAATCGGGAGCTATAGTTATACAACGCTGGTGCTCCATAAAGTTGATAATGTGGTCACTCAGGAATATATGGAGAAGTTCCAGGAGAATCTGGTCAAAGAGTTACAGGGTGGAAAATGAGTATATACAAGGTTGGCATTTATGAGTTTCAGGTATGGGCATTGAGGGAGATGAGGATAAAGAAGAATTGCAGGTTCCCTGATATTGATAAATGCTTGCCTTATTTCACTAGAGAAGAATGCCGGGACTGCTGCGCTGAGGCCCTGGCAAAGAACAAGGAGGATTGATGCGGAGATATATATTCATGCTTGACCCCGGACACGGAGGAGTCATTGACGGAATCCCCCAGACGGAGGGGAAGAGGTCTCCCTTTGAACATCTCCCCCTCTATGAGGGAGAGTTCAACAGGGCTGTTGTCCGGCGTGTACTCAGATACGCTGTGAGGTTCGGGGTCACATGTATCAATCTCGTCAGCGAGGAGGAGGATATCTCCCTGACTGAGAGGGTCAAGAGGGCTCACGACATAATGAACTCACATCCTGATGCTCAATGTGTCTATGTCTCCATACATGCTAATGCCGGGGGAGGGAAAGGGTTCGAGGTTTTCACTTCTCCGGGAGAGACTGATTCTGACAGGATAGCCTCTGTGTTCATCGAGAATCTCTCGATTGACTTCCCGGAGATCACCATGAGACAGGATTATTCGGACGGGGACCCTGACAAGGAGGCCCCGTTCTATGTACTGACAAAGACTGCCATGCCAGCTGTTCTGATTGAGAACTTTTTCATGGACAACGAGGAAGAGGTCAGGGACTATCTCCTCGATGATGAGGTCAGGCTGAAACTCGCTTACTCATATTGTATGGCAATGGACCAGATTCAGAGGAGGAAGACATGAAAGTCAACTGGGATTCAGTAAAAGACAAGGTCGGGAAGTTCGCTCCTGTTCTGGGGCTGGCCCTTGGTGGTCCAGCCGGAGGGACCGTGGGGAAGTTATTGGGCTCGGTTCTCGGAACCGATGATAACCCTGACAACATCTCAGCAGCCCTTGACAGCGCTGATGACGCTACAAAGGCAAGGATTCTGGAACTCCAGGAGAACAACAGGCATGAGCTTGAGACGATGGTTCTCCAGAAGGAGATCGAAGAGGTCAAGGCAGGGAGTCAGGATATCTCCAGCGTCAACGCTACAATGAGGACTGAAGCAGCTCAGGGCCATCCGTGGTCCGGGGCCTGGAGGCCGTTCTGGGGCTTTGTCTCAGCTATCGCGTTCATTCTGGTTGTCATCGGAATCCTTGTCATCATGGGCTGGTGCATTGTGAACGGTGATGTCAACTTCTTCAAGGAGATGCCGGGGATAGTTGTCGCTATCTTCCAGCTCTTCCTGATCCCTGGTTCCATCCTTGGGGTTGCTTCATGGCACAGGGGAAAGAAACAGAGGATAGAAGCTGGAGAGGACCAGAGCTCCTCAGTATTCCAGACGCTACTGAACGGGATGAAGAAGGGATAATATGTCTTTACTGACCAGCATATCAAAGGGTATTCCGCAGCCCCTGGACGTTACGGACTCTCCGACATTCAGCTCCCTCACCATCGAGGGAGTTAATGTGATAAAGAGGGGAACCGCATCAGGGAGCCTGTTCATTTCCGGGGGTACAGCTTCAAACACGGGAACGAATATGTCATTGTCCTCAGGAAGCTCCCTGAATTTCAGGTTCGGTCTCGATGTGATAGGTCAGTTTGACAGCTCAAAGAACTTCGTTAATCTCAGGAACGTCATACTCAATGGCTCAACCATCGGAGTCAACGCTGTCGGGGCTCTTGTACTGCATAGCGGAACGGCTCCATCCACAACCCCGGCTGGTGCTGTTCAGGCGTATTCCAATAGCGGGACATTCACAGTCAGAGATGGAACGGGTCAGGTGTTATCATTTAATCAGAAACTGTCAACTCTCGATTCTCCGACATTCCAGGGCGGGATTGTGGGGTTGACGGTCAAGGGTACTCCGTCAGCTTTGATTGATATACAGGAGATCAGTGGTTCTCCATCTTATGCCGGAGTGAGGATGCTCAATTCATCGAGTGCAGCGAGGGGGTTCATGGGCTGGGATGCCTCCGATGACGCTCTTGTCATATCTTCTTCACAGTCCGGGACCAGGTTCCTTTCCATTGACAGGGTCAACGGACATATAGCCGTGAAGACCACATCAGCACCAGCGGGCAGTGTGACGGATGGTTTCCATTTTTATGGGGATGATATCACTCCGGGAAACAAGGCCCCCCACTTCAGGACCGAGGCCGGGAACGTCATCAAGCTATATAACCAGGCTCACATAATTGACGCTGATGGAACACTCGCAGACATAACAACAAAATTCAACACGCTATTGAGTTACCTTGAGAATCTCGGACTCATAGCGACATCATAGGAGGACTTATGAACACCAGCGATTATCTCGCCTCAAAGGTTGCGGGCAATGTGACCATTTACTGTGTTGACGGAGATGATACCTTCAAGGTTGAGACCAAGAGATTCAGCCCCATTGACGGAGCGCCGGCCCCCACTGACGTTGAGAGCCTGAGCCTCAAAAGCTGTGAGGCTGAGCTTGCCATGTATCAGAAAGCTGTTGACGAGATCACACAGCTTGTCTCTGACCTTAAACAGGCCAGGGGTGACTGACCATGGCTAACGTCAAGAGGATAGCGATATCAACAGCTGAGGGGACTGCCCTCACTGTTTACGCTATTATCAAGAGGATATCCGATGGATATCTCCTTGATGATTCTGATGGCTCCTTTGCTGATGGTCCGGCTGACCCATATCTCAGCCTCTCTGAGGATTCAGTCATCAAGGGGAATTACTCCGTTGATGAGTCCAGGGTGTCCTGGTCAGATGGAGAGTATGAGATCACGGCATACATGCAGGATGGAGGTTCTCCGGCTCCGGCAACGGACACTGTAATCGGCTCCGGTCAGATGTTCATCCGCTCGGATGAGGAGGTTGATATCTCATCTCCTCTCGATGTTGGTTATCTCAACGGCTCCTCTGTCTCAGCTGAGGTCCTTGAGGGAGTGTTCACTGAGAAGAGGGTCGTTGTTGACGGCGGGGTCATAGAGATAGTACAGGGAGATAATACCCTGTTCCAGATAGTCACCACAAGGGACCTCACCGGAAAGAAGGTCTATTTCTCAATGACAACAGAAAGGGACGGGACCCCTGACCTGTTCGATTCTGAGGCAACCATAACCCAGGCGAATCCGGGGATAGCGGAATCAAGGATAGATGGCACGGCCTCAGCCAGTGTTCAACAGGTATGGGGAGAGTTTCAGGTCAGAGAGAGTGATGACACCCAGCCGGAGGCGCTGGCCCAGTTCAAAATAATAATAATCCCGAGATCGAGGATATAGGAGGAAAGAGAAAATGACTTGTCCAACAGGAGTTGACCTAAAGGTCGGAGTTAAAAAGGGTGCAACATGGGGGACCGCTGTTGAATGCGGGGCCGGGGATGGTGTGCAGATACTGGATGACACAGTTGTCAAGGACCAGGAGAGGCTGATGGATGATTCGAGGGGGGAATGGGCTCCTACTGACAGTGACCCGGGCGAGGTCGTTGCCGGGGGTGACCTTCCAATGTACCTCAGGTATGACGGGATAATCAACCTCCTTCTCGGGCTGGCCTGTGGTCAGACAGGGGGTGCTCCATCCATTATCAATGACGGTCCCGGATACTCACAGACATTCACACCTGTCGCTGACACGGCTGGACTGTTCGCCACGCTTGCGAAGCTCATCGGCTCGTATGTAAAGGAGAACCCGTCAGTCAAGTTCAACGGTCTCCAGATAAGCGGGGAGACTGGTCAGCCCATGACCATAACTTTCCCGCTCATAGCGGACAACGAGGTCAATGATTCAACGGTCAACACCACTATCACTATGGCTAATGTGACCACAACTCAGGAGAAACTGAGGGTCCTGTTCAGTCAGTCCGTTGTCAGGATCAATGACCAGTCTGACGGAGCCCTCGATTCAGGTGATGTCATAGCTCCGGTTTCCATAGAGCTGATATGGAACGCTAACAAGGAAGGGGTCTATGACCGCACGGATGACAAGAACCTGAAGTCCGAGCCATGCAACAACGGGAAACCGGAGTTCATCCTCAATATGAGGCTGGCGAAGAACGCGAGCAATACAAACCTGGTTGACCTCAAGAACGATACCCCGAAAAAGATAGACATAACTTTCACAGGGCCGGAGATAGAGAGCGGGGTTGATTATACGTTCGTCATATCCATCCCATATGCTAAGTTCTCGGACATCAAGACCCCCACTGCTGAGGGTATCATCGGGGAGGAGCTCTCCTTTGTCCTTCATGAGGCGAGCGCTGCCCCTACTGGGATGAGCTCAACAGAGCCATTCTATATAGACGTGCAGAACACGCAGTCAACGGACGTGCTGGCATGACGGGGCCCCGGTCCGGAGGGGGCCTGAATGTCAACTCCCTGATAACGGATGATGACCTGAAAGTCTGGGTCATATATGACCCGCTCAACAAAGTCAGCGTCCGTCTGAAGTACCTGAAACAGGACGAGCTCCTCCAGCTGAGGGACAGGTGTGTCGGTCGTGACGGCAAGACGGACCAGAGGAAACTCCGGAGGCTCATTTGTGAGGAATGTATCCTCGATTGGAAGGGCTTCAGGTCCGGGAGCGGGGATAAGGAGAAAGAGCTTGTCTGCAACAAAGAGAACATCACCCGGCTGGTTGATAAGCTCACCGGGTTCTCTTACTGGGTCGAGACCCAGGCGACTGAGTATTCCATCCTCATGAACTTCAGATTACTGGAGGAAAAAAAAAGGTCAGGGAATGGGTCAGAGCCAGGCAGTTCTTCACGAAAGTCAACTGCCAAACGTGCAGGGAGCTCGAAGAAGAAGAAGAGATAAAACCCCCTTGTGAATGCGGGGGTCCGGATGTTGAGGCTGTCCCCGGAGTCACCACTTGCTGGCTCCCGGAGCTCGGACCCATGGGGGCTGAAGCTGTCAGGAAAAGACAGAGTATAGTGAGGCTGGCTCCGGTACTCGGAAAGACGGGAGCGACTATGACCATGAAGGTCACAGAGACTGAGGCACTTCTCATCGAGGAAGTTGAGAGGGTCCTGGAGGAAATCAGGAACAGTGGCAAATAAAGTGGATTTCATAATCGGAGCTGAGGATGAGAATTTCCGTCAGACTTTTAAGAGGATAACAGAGACTCTCAAAAGGCCTGAGGTCATCCTCGCTGGGCTTGCCACTGTGAGCGGGGCCGGAACAGCTGCCCTCGCCCTCATGACAGCTCAGCTCGCAAAGACAGCGGACGCGCTGGGGAAGCTGGCTGGCAGGATAAACGCTAACGCAGAGGGCCTCAGTGAGCTCCAGTTCGTTGCTGAGCGCTCCGGGGTGGCTATCGAGGCCCTTAACATAGGTTTACAGAGACAGGTCCGCAGAATCTCGGAGGCTGCCAAAGGGACGGGAGAGGCAAAGGACGCTATCAAGGAGCTCGGACTGGAGGCGAAGCAGCTGAACAAGCTCAAGGCTGATGAGCAGTTCCTTGAGATAGCGAAGGCCATTGACAAGGTCCAGGAACCAGCTGACCGGGTCAGGCTCGCGTTCAAGCTCTGGGACTCTGAAGGAGTTAAACTTTTGCAGACGCTTGACAATGGAATCGAGGGAATTGACCAGATGAGGGAACAGGCCCGTCAGCTCGGTATAGTCATCAGCGAGGAGACCACTGAAGCTGCGAAGGAGTTCGAGGACTCTTTAACGAACCTCAAGAATGTTCTTCCAGGATTCAGGAATAGATTGACGAAGGACCTCCTTGAGCCTTTTGCTAATCTGTTCTCACTGTTGACTGATGTTGTCACAACTGATAATGCCGTTACATATTGGGCTGAGCGCTGGGGTGAGGGTGTAGGGATAATTGTTGATTATTTCACTGACGGAGCACGGAACATTCTCGATTCCCAGAGGAGCATCACTGACGGAGTTGATAAGGTCAGGAAGAAACTTGAGACCCCGGTGAACGTGGACATAAACACCAGCGAGGTTGACAAGAAACTGGATGACCTCAGGGCTCTCATAAATGATACATTCCCGGAGGACGATCCAAACATAATCAGGAATTTCGCAACCGCTCAGAAAGATGCTGCTGCCCTGGAGTCTGAGGTCCAGAACATCCGGGACAGGATAAAGGAACTCAACTCCGGTCAGATAGACATTAACACCAATGATGTAAGGCAGGAGATCAGGGACCTTCAGTTCGCTTTACAGGAGATAAGGGAGGAACAGGCTGTTATTGCTGAGCCCCGTCTGAGACTGGACGCGATCCTGAAGGACCTCGATGACATTGAGGAGAACTTTGACCCCATCGAGAAGAACCTCCAGGAGCCAAAGACCCTGAGCATCGATACAAGTCAGGCTGACCAGAGTCTCAGTGCCTTGAAAACAAGACTCGATGAGATTCCCCAGATTACAACGAAGACGGTGAGGGTGAACTTTGAGCTCACGGGGTACACTGAATATGACTCAGGTACGGTTGAAGGACTTCAGGAGAGCATTGCAACTGACCTGAACAGAAAGGCCTCGCCTATAGGGGGAGGACTCGTCCGGGGAGGACTGTCAGGAGAATCAACATTATGATACAACACGCTGAGATAAACATCCTTGAGACATCACTTGTGACACTTTCACAGGGTACAGCTGAGACTGATTATCCGCTGACCAGGTTATATGACAGGAACCCGGGGAAGAAGTTTAAACCTGACGCTATCGAGACCATCAAGATAGATATTGACCAGGGCTCCTCCCCGAAAGCCATTGACAGGATTCTGATTCCCAAAGGCCATGACCTCCATCTCCTTGATGGTGTTGTCATCTTTCCTGATTCCATAACTGCTAATGTCGGGACGGTTGACTCGGGAGCGGTCAGTGACCTTCAGGACGCTGACCAGACCTATCTCGTATACAATGAGACAACGGGCACTCCGGCCTTTGACTTTGAGCTTGAGTTCGTCAGTGTTCCCCAGGTGCTTGAGACTATTACCATAGTGGGGCGCTATGAGGGAAACCCGGCTCACAACGTAAAACTCCAGATGTATAATTACAATACAGCTGGATGGGATAATGTGACCGTTGCCTCCAATGACTTCCCGAGCTCAGATGTTGATGACGCTTTCGTCTTCAGTGTCCCCGGGACCCCAGCTGATTATTATGACGGTGTCGCTCCCAATCTTACGGCGAAGATAAAACTCCAGCATACCAGCGCGGGAAACATAAACCATGACTTGTACCTGGATTATGTTTCAATAGGTGACAGCTTTTCAATTATATTGGCTCACTCTGATGATGACATAACATACACCACGGCCTCTGTATGTACTCCTCAGGATTCCGGGGTCGTAACGTGCGGGTTCACAGAATCAACTCACAGATACTGGAGGGTAACGCTGAACGCTCCTGAGGCGGTCCCTGAGATCGGAGAGCTTGTCCTGACTGATACCTATTCATGGGACCGCGAGGCTCAGAGGCCTGTGAGTCCGCTTGAGGAGGTCACAAACTCCATTTCATCCGTCTCCTCTTCAGGCTCCTTCAGGTCCATCCAGATGGGAGAGAACAGGAAACAACAGGTCTGGAGCATTAGGGTGGAATCAGCTGACGAGGCTGCCATAATAGCTCTTTTCAATACTGTGGGGCTGGCCTTGCCTTTCTGGTTAGATGACAATGGAACATGGGTTTATTCAAGGTTCCGTCAGCCCCCGCAATTTACGGATATAGCGTCCGGAACATGGACCGCGTTAATCAATACTGAGGAGGTTATTGATTCATGAGCGACTGGGAAAATCATGTGAGTTCAACTCTCGATTCCGGTATAACTGACAGTGCTACCACATTGACTGTGGATACTGGTGACGGGGCTTTATTTCCGCAAGAAGACAGGATGGCTTTCATATTCGATCAGGCCGTTGCCACACCAGCCGATGACCCCAATGCTGAACTGGTCCAGATCACCGGAGTCTCCGGAGATGACCTCACCATCGTAAGGGCTCAGGAGGGGACCACAAACAAGGCCTGGAGCGCTGGTGATAAGATATGGCATATCCTCTCAGCCGGGGAGATATCAACAGTTGTCAGGAGATTGGTTCAGAGGATAGATGTCGTTGATACGAGTCCGACATCACTGACCACTCTGCTGCCTGTTGATGATACCATTCCCCAGATAACAGAAGGAGATGAGATATTCTCTCAGTCAGTGACTCCGGATAAAACAGGGAACATAATCGAGATAACCTTTGATATTCAGGTCGCTAATATCAGCGCCTCATTCAACGGCATTCTCGCCTTTGCTCTCTTTGACGGGTCAACCAATGCGATAAGGGCCTGGACGTTGAACATCGATATCCTGAAGATAGCTCTTGTGACCCTGACTCACAGATATGTCACAACAAGCACAGCAGCGAAGACGTTCTCGCTGAGGGGAGGGCCTCAGG
>Ga0210107_1000004_pt1 | contig 20125 bp, 23 predicted proteins | sample White_ThreeSqC_D_FD_185910 | JGI IMG/M metagenome (GOLD analysis project Ga0210107, IMG submission 185910) | Wetland microbial communities from the San Francisco Bay, California, USA, that impact long-term carbon sequestration -... | ecosystem: Environmental > Aquatic > Marine > Wetlands ...
GAACGGCACCGCGGTGTGCTCGCTCTCGATCGCCACGACCCGGTCTTGGTACGACAAGGCCGCCCAGGAGCGGAGGGAGGAGACCGAGTGGCACCGCGTCACGGTCTTCGGCAAGACGGCCGAAGCGTGCGGCCAGTACCTGGCCAAGGGGCGACAGGTCTACATCGAGGGTCGGATCAAGACGCGCAAGTACGAGGACAAGGACGGCGTCACGAAGTACTCGACCGAGATCATCGCAGACGTGGTCCAGTTCCTCCAGGGCGGCGGAGATGGGCGCGAGCAACCCCGCGACGCCTACGACCCGGGTGAGTACGCGGGGTCCAGCCCGGAGGACGATGACGTCCCGTTCTGAGGCGGCTCGATGAAGGACTACAGCCGTGAGATCGCGTGGCTCCGGCGCTTCGACCGGGTCTCGAACTGGCTCAACATCGCGGATGCGATCGCGGACCCAGTTGTTGCCGCGGCGAAGATCATCGGGTCCAGGAGGGCCCAGTTCATTGAGGGGATCGGTTCGCTGACGTCGTCGAAGGGGCGCACGTTCTGGGTCACACAGCAGTTGGCGCATGCGACCGAGCATCGCGGCGACCTGGTGTCCTCGCTCTGGAACAACTCACCACGCGTCGCCGTGGCGTGGTGGGGCGACCATCGGATGATCTGGCGAGACGTCTACGGCGTTCCGGTCTGCCGCATGCCTGGCAACACGTTCGGGGAGTTCTACTCGCCGGAGGACGAGTCAGGGATCCTCGAGCGCGTGCGACTGAGTTCTGGCTCTTGGATCGTGCGGAAGGTCGGGCAGACCATCGTCGTGGCCGCGGCCACTCAGTTGACCGGCCTGGTCGTGCCAGAGCAGGCCACGATGATGATCGAGCGAACGAAGCGGTTCGCTGGATGCCGGTCGTGGCTGCTGTGGGGCCCGCCTGGAAGCGGAAAGACTCGCATGGCGCACGCGGTCGTCGACGCGCTGTGCGACTCCAAGGTGGTCATGACGGGCGAGGTAGCGTCGAATCCAGAGGCGTGGGACGCCGTCGAGACGTTGCGGCCGGAGGGACTGATCGTCGATGACCTGGACTCGGTCGCGGCCAAGGACGAACTCCTCGCGCGGTACGACAGGGCACACGACTGGGCGCGGGTGATCGTGAGCACCGCCAACACGCTCGGTGAGATCCGCGGTGCGCTCGTGCGACCAGGTCGGGCGGCCGATGAAGACCCGGTCGAGGTCCGAACGCCATGCGCGTCGGTGGCGAAGGAGCTCGCTCCAAATGCATCGGCGATGCCCGGTGCCGACAAACTGCTGGCCTGCTACTTGTCCGAGCTCGAGGCGAGGTACGCGGCTGGAGTCGCGTCGCCTGATGACGTCGCTGGGATGGTCGCGCGCATGGAGCAGGCCGGCGACCGATAATTTTTTCAACCAACACGATCCGAACACATCGAACCATCACAGTGTAAACATGGAACACCACCGAACACCACTCCTCATGGCTCTCCTGTTGGCAGGCGGCTGCGGAAACTTCAACCCGTGTGATAGCGCGCTGTACAACGGCCTCGACCCGGCCGAGAAGCTCGCCTGTGACCAGTGCGGAAACTATCAGGGCTGCAACGACGACGGTGAGACTGGGGGGGAATCTGGAGACACGCTCACGTGCGAAGTTCAGGTGGGCAGCGCAACTATCGACGGCTGGGACGTCGCGCCGTGGAAGCGCGTGATGTGTCTCGTTGGCGAGCACCCCACTGAAATTCAAACAAACGGACAGATCCAGTGGCCGGATCTGGAGCACCGAGACGCGGCCACTTGTGGCGCCCTTTCCAAGCCGTTCCCGTGTCGGCGCTCCTGGGAGAACGGGCCTGACGACGACGGAGATCTATGCGTCATGTGCGAACCACAGGTCGACGCTCCTGGGCCGGCAGCAGATCGCCCACCGATGTCGGAAAACCACGGATGGCGGCTCTGCGGATATGGAAGCGAGCCGGACTGGGAAGGGGGGCTGTGGAGGATCTCGTATTACCTCGACGACTCGATCGGGGATGTCGGGTGGCAAAATTGGATGACATGCGTTGACGCGCCCCAGGTCGAGCACTTCGCTTGTCCCAAGGAGCACGTTGGCATCAAGACCTTCCTGAACACGCTAGAGCCCATCAGCCAGGTAGACGTGCACACCTGCATCTGCGAATCTGACGCCGATTGCCAGCCGGGAGCCGTGTGTGAGGCTGGATGGATCATCGACGGCGGTATCCCGCGGCCAACGCTGTGCACATGGGACGACGGAACCGCAAACGGTGCGGCGCCATCGGGGCCCGAGGCGTACGGTCTCTCTCAATGGTCCGACGGGATCACGACCATCGGCGATGCCATCACGCTGACATCAGAGATGTTTCTTGAGGCAACCGCAGGTGATGCTGGCCTGTGGGATGACGGCCAGCGGTTCGATGTCCTCGACTTCGGTGCGACGGATGGGGTCGCCGACGTCGAACTGACCGCGTGCGACAGCGACGCCCTGTGCGGTCACATTGGGCTCAATGTCGGCGACGTCCTGAGTGGTCCGAACGACTCCATGGACCGACTAGCCGACGGCGACACTGTCGAACTCACCATCCATCGCCCAGACGGCTCATCCATCCGGCGCACCGTCACGGTCGAGATCTGATCAAGCCTCTGCGGCCGGCACGTAGATCAGCCGCACTGAAGCGCCCGGGTCGAGGTCATCTCGCCCCGGGTCGTTCGCGTTCCCAGACGAGTCCCACGCGAGCAGGCGCCCACGGCCAGCCCCAGGGAACAGCGGGTTGCCACCGAACGGTGCGAGCACGTTCACGCCGTGGCGCAGGAGTTGACCGGCGACGAGCACGGTCCCATCGGCCCTGGCAAGCGTCAGCGTCCATACGCCCGGGTCTCCGAAGAGGAGCGGCGGCGGGTCGTTGTCATACTGGAACGGAACCCGGACAGCCTCGGCGAGCCAGAGCAGATCCAAGCGGAACTCGAGGTTGTCTAGGCGCTGGCGAGTGCTGGACCCGATTCGTCCGGCGAGTGCTGGGTTGATGAAGTCCATCAGGCGGCCTTCGGAATGGATCGCGCGGGGTCGGGGTAGTGTGGGGTATGAGCGACGATGAGCGGCGAGACAAGACGTGGCGAGACAACCTGGAGCGCCGCATCTCCGAGCAGCTCGCCGACCCGCGCGCGCTCGCCAGTGCCATCATGGGCCTGAGTAACGAGCAACGGCAGCACCTGCTGGTCCTCGTCGACGCGCTCGTGCAGGCGGGAGGGTAGCCGATGGACGAAGAAGACGCCGAGTTCCGCGGGGTGCCTGGCGAGGTCACCAGCGGTGGAGACCCGTTCGGCTTCGCCGATGTCGTCCTGCGTGGCGGCCCGGTGATCGTCAGCGAGTTCGCAGTGCAGCCACCCGAGCATCCGATGGCCGTCGTGCGATGGAACGACCACGAAATCACTCGGCGCGAAGACATGCTGACCGACTTGAGTGTGGAGTTCGACGAGGCGCTCAGGGATGCCGTTGGGTTCGGAGGGTCGTCGGCCTTGCGCATGGTCATGCACGTCGTTGACCAACTGTACGCCGACCGCGTCGCAGCGCTGGAACATGCACAGCGGCCGACCGTTCAGAGTCTCGCGGCCGAGTTCGTCAAGTTGAGCAAGGCGGACCGCGAGCAGCTCCTCGTGCTGGTGGACGCGCTGACCGTCGCGGGGGTGTGAGCCATGTGGATTTTTGCGGCCATCATTCTCTCGCCAGTCGCAGTTGCCATCGCCGTGTCCCGTGCCCCAAGCGACCCGGAGGGCAAAGCAAAAACCGCTGAGGACCCGCCGGACCCCGCGCGCCTCGGCTGGTGGAACAAGCCGCTCGCCAGCCGCGGTGGAGTCGCCCCACGTCGCCGCTTCCCAGGGGCTCAGGTCATCCCGTGGAACGATGACGGGTCGGCGGCCGCAGACGCCGAGGCCGACGCAAGGATCTACCGCTGGAACACGGGGCGCCGACTTCCACCACCGAACGATGAGCGCGCCGACCTCATGCGTGACTGAGCCATGCGCAACCTCCCGTCGAACAAGCGTGATGCGGTCAACGGTCACGGCCAAGCCCCCGCCGACACCGCGTCCGCCGTCGAAGCGCTCGTCTCCGTGGTCGACTGACGTCCGCGCTCCGCCGGGCTCCCGAGCACGTCGGCCAGGTCCGAGTCGACGTTGTCTAGCGCGTTCGTGAACTGCGTGGCGAACCGCGGTGACTCGCCAAACGTGAGCGTCGCCTTGAGCACTTGCGTCTCGGCGCCCTCCAGGCTGTGCTCGATGTTGTCCAGCACCCAGACCTGCGAGCCTGCCTGCGTGCGCAAGAACTCCTCGCCGGTCCAGACCTTGAGCTCGGTGTCGGACGCCTGCGCTTCCAGGAGCCGGTCGAGCGTCTTGCTCGCGTGGTCGAGCTCCCATCGACCCGTGATGAGCGCGCCCACCACCGGCTCGACGTCCGACGCGACCACCTCCAGGGTGACCTGCTGCGGCACCCGCTGCCGGTGGACCGTGAGGGCTGCTCCGCGCTCCAGGGCGGTCTCGGTGCGGTTGTACTGGCTGCCCCGGGTGATCCTGGTGATGACGTCGACATGGACGTTGATCCCGCCCTCGCCCAGGATGTAGCAAGCCTTGCCGTTGCTGGCGAGGTTGCTAGGTTCGTAGACGATCGGCACCGGTCACTGACCCTTCGCGTTGATGGTTGGGATCCCGGACTTGGCGGCGTTCCACGCGGTTTGGGCCGCCGTGAACGCAAGCGTGCCGGTAGTGCCAATGGCGCCTGTCCCGGCCGCCACTCCAGCAGCGAGCAGCGCGTCGATCGTCGACTCCAGCACGGGCCACTTGGGCAACTCGACAGCGGCCGGACCACCCACGTTGACCGAGTTCGCAGACCCGACCTCCAGGGTGATGTCGCCGCCGGGCTCCATCGTGATCTTGGTCGGTGTCGCTGGTGCGACCGCCTGGCCCGTGATCGTGACCGTGCCGTCCGTCGCCACCTCGATCGCAACTCCAGCGGGTCCGCCGAGCGTGAGGCCATCCCAGGTCTCCGGTGCGCCCGACGGGGCCGTGATGGCGAACGGCGTCAGCATGATGTCGCTGAGCACCTTGCTCCGCTTGCCGTTGACCTTGTCCACCTGGCCGGCCGTCCTGGTCGTGCGCCACTTGCCCGAGGCTCGGTCCACCACGAGGCCGAGCATCTCGTCTCCGGTGTCCGTGGGCATGAGCACGAAGAACCCGCCTCCGGTAAACGACAGGACTGGCGCGTCCGGGGTAATGTCTGGCTCCGACGCTTGGCCGCCTTCCAGATCCGCGATCCCGGTTTGGAAGTTCGCGGTTCGCTCGCGGGTCCCGTCTTCGGTGCTGTCGACGAGGCCGGGGACCACCGTGCGCGTGCGGTAGTCCATTGCGCACCACCACTGGCGCAGCAACTCGATCGGTTCGTTCATCCCTCGGGCCCCTTGGGTAGGGTGCCGCCGCCGGTCGCCTTGAGCAAGCCCTCCAGCTGGAGCGACAGCATCATCTTGAACGCGGCTTCGAGCTGCTTCATGTTCGGGGTGAGCCCCTGCTCGATCGCCGCCTGCCCACCTTGCCCGGTCACCTCGGCGAGCGCCTTGGCGCCAGAGACCTCGCCGATCGTCTGATTGAACGTATCGATCAGCTTGAACACCGGTGCGATCGTGATCAGCAGTGTTTGAGGTGGCGGACGGCCCTCGAGCACGGAGCCAGGTCCGCGCAGGCCGAGGACGTCGAGGATGTTGTTCGCGCTCGCGTCGAAGATCCGGCCGGCCTCCAGGAATCGCTGCTTGAGCTCGGCCGCGCGCGCCTTGCCTGCTTCCTGCGCCTGCTTGATCGCCTGGTCTGCCTGAGCGCCTTCCTGCACGAGGCGCTGGAGTTCTTGCTCGGCGAACGCTTCGCCTTGCGTCTTAGCGGCCGCTCCGGCCTTCTTCTCGAAGTCGAAGAACTGGGTCCCCTTGCCACCTTTCTTTTTTTCCCTGGCTTTCTTTTCCTTTTGCGCGCGCTTGGAGAGGCTCGCAGACGTGGCAGCCTCGACGGCTGCTTCGGTGGACCCAGTCTGAGCGAATGCCTCGGTGGCCGCCTTGAATGCCTTTTCTCGTCGAGAGAACGTGTCTCGCTGCGCAGCGAGCCTTGCATTTGCAGCAGCCGACTCGATCTCAGACGCATTGGCCCCTGCTCGCTGTGCTTCTTGCCGAGCTGTCTGCTCTGCCTCGCGAACCAACGACTCGGACGTCTTGTCCACAGCTTCGAGCACCTGCTGGCCAGTGCCCGTGAGAAGTCGATCTCGGGCGGCCGCTCGCTCGGATGTATCCCCAGTCTTGGTGATGACTTGTGCCGCGAACGCTTTGTCCTCTGGACTCAGATCACGAACGAGACCGGCACCAGCGCCGCCGACCAGGGCCTGAACACGCTCGGCTCCGCGCTTCTCCCGAGCCTTCTGCCGTGCCTCGGCGTCCTGATCACGCTTTGCGATCCGGCCCTCTGCCGCCGCGATCTCCCGCTCGTGTTTGGCAATGTTCCCCTGGAGGACAGTGATCCGTCCGTCGAGTCGATCGAGCGCGTCGTTTGTCCCGTCCAGTTCCAGCGCAAGGTTGGCGAGCATGCGGCCGATCACTGCGCCGGCGGCTCCAGCCGCCACGACAAGGCCGGCGGGACCAGCGAACAATGCGATCACGGCGGTCAGTGCGAGCGCGAGGTTGCCAAGCGTAGCCTCAGTGTCTCCGCTGAGGTTGGAGAAGACCTCCATGGCTTTAGCGGCGAGTTCGAACGCCGAGACAAGTCCCTTGAGGGCAGCAGCAGCCGACTCGATAAAGCCGCGGATGTCCTCCTCCGTGAGTCGCCCGATCCACTCGCGAACAGCCTTGATCCCGTTGACCAGTGTCTCGGCCAGCACCCCGGCGAACCCATCGCCGCCCGCGAGGCCAGACAGATCGGAGAGGAGCAACTTGAACTCGTCGAGCACGCCCATCTGCGCGACCTGGTCGAGGAAGTTCGAGAAGGTGTCCTTGAGATTCGAGATGGCGCCGGACGTCGTTGTCATCTGGTCGGCCATCGCACCAGCGAACTCGGTCTCACCTAGACCCTTGAGGAATGCTTGGATCTCCTCGGCGTTCTTGCCCACCGTCGTGGTGGTGCCCTTGAACGTGAACGCGACCTGGTCACCTTGCGACGACGCCTTGATCCCGAACTCCTTGAGGCGCTCGAACTCGCCCGTCGACGCGTCTGCAACCGCCTCGATGAAGTCGATGATCGACTTACCCTGCGCAGCAGCGAGGTTGCCGAACGAGGTCAAGCTCTCCTTGGATGCGTCCAGCCCGAGCGACTTGAGCCGCACGAACGCGGTCGTGACATCCTCGACCTGAAACGGCGTGGTCTTGGCGAAGTCCTTGATCAGCGCGAAGGCGCCAGCGGCGGCCTCCGTCGAACCCGTCACGGTCTTGAGCCGCGCCCGGAGCGACTCGAACGACGCGCCAGTCTTGATCACGAGGCCGGCGGTAGCCACCGCGCCGCCGCCAAGCGCGAGCAACCCTCGACCTGCCGACTGCGCGATCTGTCCGATTGGTGCCATCGCCGATCGGAACTTGTCGAGTTTCTCGGATGCACCTTTGAGCGATGCGCCGACATTCTTTAGACTGCGCCGATTGAGCTCGTCGAGCCGCTTGCGTAGCTTGCTGATGCTTTTCTCGAGCTTGTCGATCCTGGCCTGTGCTGCGCCAGCATCGTGGGCCAGACCAAGCGCTCCCTTGGCGGCCTCAAGTTCGGCTGCCACGAGCGCCTTGAACGACTTCGTGGCCCGGTCGGCGCTCTCGCTGAGAGACTTGGTGGCCTTCTCGGCCTGCTGGAATCCCTTGGGATCGAACTTGGTGGCGATCGTGATGACGAACTTGCGGATCTGCATCACTCACCCGACCTTGCTGGGGCCGTTGCGCGGCGCTCGAACTCGGCCTGGTAGGCGGCATTTTCGACCACCTCGATCATCTCGACTGGAGTCCACTCGTGCAAGATCTCGCGGCTGCTCCCTGCCGACCCAAGGCGGGCGAGGTTGTCCGCCCACCTCACTGCGAGCGGCACGTCCTTGGGCTGTGGCACGCCATACGATGGGGCCGGGATCTTCGAGCGCATGTTGTAAGGCGAGCGCAGCCACAGCGGTCCGAACGACTGCTTGATCTGCGCGGCCATCAGTTGCCACTTGGCCATCGGCCGGAAGTTCAGCGCGGCGTAGTCGGCGGCTGTCTCGACGACCTCGCCGTTGACCTTCAGTCGACCGTAGATCAGTCGACCGAACACCGAGATCACCCATGCCGGTCTGAGGTCGGCCTCGGTCAAGCACGTCCCAAGGATGCGTCCGAGCAGGACGATCGCGTCAGTAGCCGCACCGGGAACCGCGTGGGCATCCGTCGCAAGTGTGCGCAGGTCCTGTGCTGTGTCGATCCAACCCGCCACAGAGCTGCGCCAGACAGCGCCGATGATCTCGTGCGGTGCTGCGCAGGCCAGCGCGAGGGTCTCTCCCAGCACCCGGACCAGCTCGGGCTCCATCTCGAAAGCCGTCGCCGGATCGAGGATCTGAAGGTGGCAGCGCACCCCATCGATGTCGACTCGCTCCCACGGCTGGCGCCAGCGGCTCATGCTACCCTCCGCGCATGCCGGACCCACCATGGCGCAGCCGCTTCATGCAGCGCGCGATCGAAGCTGGTCGCGTGGCCGAGGCGATGGCCGCCAAGGTCGCGGATGGTTACGCGTGGGACAGCGTCGAGGTCGAGGCGATCGCCAGCGGCACGATCGTCGAGCGAATGGCCGACGTCTCCGGGGTCACGGTCGGGGCGTACGCGCGGGAACTGCTCGACGCAGAGGGTCACGCATCACCGCCCCCAAGCGATGAGCCGGCCGGCTCGATATCGATCGCAGGAGCAGGGTTCGAACGCGAGTAGGTAACCCTGATCGCCTGGCCAAGCAGTTCCCACTTGGCGCGCGGATCATGGGCGAGCAACCGCCCGAGAACCGGGTACGTCGTGACGTCCGACTTGCGACCATCTTGGACCACGAGCAGCCTGCGCGACAGCAGGACCAGATCGAACACGCGCTTGACGTCCTCGTAAGCCAGCCTCGACGCGAGTGCCATTGAAGCATCTCGCACGACCTCTCCGCCCGCATCAGCGATCGCGTCGAGTGCCCGGTCCCATCCCACGCGGAGTCGAGGGTCCTTCGTGTCGATGTTGCCAAGCCGCTCGAGATCGAACGTCCCATCGCTGATCACATCTTGCGCAGCCTCGATCACCTTGGGTGCGAGGATCGCGACGACCGTCTTGACGCGGTCGTCCTCGCCAGCTGCAAGGGCCGTCCTGATGTCCGTCACGCTGCCCTCGACGATCATCTGGATCCGCTCGTGCATCTCGTCAGAGTGCTGGCCTCCGATGTCGACGACCGCTCGCTCCAGCGACACGATCAACTGTTCGACGAGATCGAGCAGCTCGAGTTGCGCCAGCGCTGTGCCGATCGCGCTGATGCGCTCCTCGATCGCTATACGAAGCGAGCTCGGGTCCACTGGCTTGGTGACCGTGTCTCGCAAGACGCGAACGAGCGACGGGGCCAAACCCTGCAACGCGGACGCAAGAGCCGCACCAGCCGCCGGGCCAAACGTGCGGATGATGATGCACTCGACTTCGATCTGCTGGTCGGGATCGAGTGGCCGCACCTCCCACGTGAGGCCACCGGCGGTGATCTGTTTCGGCTGCGGCATGGGCTACCCGTTGGGTTGGAACTGCGCGATCTCGTCTTCGGTGAGGACAGGCGGCTGGCCAAACGACGCGACGATGATGTTCGGGAATGTCCCGGTGATCGCGTAGACCATCATCGGGCTCCCGTCGGCAGCGAGCTCGCGCGTGGGCACGACCTCGACGTCGCCGTTGCTGCTCGCATAGAGCGTGCCCGAGTACTTGAGCGTGATCCCGAGCACCGATGAGGTGGCGTCGAGCGCAGCGATCGCGGCGGCCAAGAACGAATCGTCACCACTGCCCTGCATGACCGTGACCGTCACGCGGTAGGACTTGCCGTTGTTGCGGACCGACGTCGACGTCCCGTGCTGGCCCTCGATATGGGTCGCCCGGTTGCTCAACTTCTCCACGGACAAGTAGGTGCCCGCGTTCGGAAAGTCTGTCAGGCGCCGACCGCTGACGCGAAAGTCGATTTCTTCGGACCGGATGATGATGCTGTTGTTTGCCATGGTGGTCCTCTCCTATCAGGCGGTGGCGAAGAAGCCGTCGACGCGGACGCTTCGGAGTTTGGGGATCAGCACCGTGGAGACGTTGATCCCACCGGTGGTCATGTAGTCGCCCACGGCCTTCTCGGAGTCCGGCACGTCGTCGAGCGGGACAGGCGTCACCGTGGTCTGAGCGAGGTCCAACACCGGCGGGTCACTGGTCCCAAGCTCGGTGTTGACCACGTTGACGGCCGAGACCAGCTTGTCGATCCCGTCGTCATCGAGGTTGACGCCAGTGAGAGACTCGAGGGCCTTGACCATGGCCTGGATCGTGCGCAGCCACCAGTAGTCCTCGGCTTGCTTCTGGACGACGAAGAACCCGCCGGACCCCTGGCCCCAGTAGATCCGAAGCGGATAGCTCGCGGCTGGCCCGTCGCGCTCGACCCAGGAAACACGCTGCGACTTGAACGCGTCTCCGATCGTCTGCGTGTAGATGATGTCCTCGGTGACCGTGGTGCCAGACAGTTGGGCGAAGTGCCACGCGCGCGAGCCAGGGAACTGGCCACCGTAGCGGCCAAACCAGACCCCCGTCATCTTGTCGGTGGTGTTGAAGTGGTAGAGCGGGAACGTCCGAGTGCGGTTGAGCGCGACCAGGACCGACGCGAAGTTCGGCTCGGTCTCGGTCGTGATGTCCGTGTCCGTGGTCTGGAGGAGACAGACGTTGCGGCGCTCGGATCCTTCGACCGCAGACGCCTCGGCCCAGCGGCTGACCTCGTACATGACGCCTTCGACCTCCGCAGGATCGGGGAGCACCGCCCAGAACTTCTCCACCGCGAACCCGGCGTCGAGGTCCGCATAGATCCCCGAGTTGGGCGTGGTGTTGGCGACCGTGATGTCCGCCGTGCCGTTTGGCCCGTCGCCAGTCAGGATGAAGGGCACCCCCGCGACGTCGGCGGTCACGGACCCACTGTCCGCATCGACGTCGGCGGCGGTGAGCAGGGCAGCGAACACTCCGAGGTTGAAGGCTGAGATCAGCGCATCCTTGATCTGGGTGACCGTCTGGCCAACCGCCGCGAACGATGCGGCCTCGACCGCGGCCTCTCCGTTGATGGAGACGTACAGGCGATATGTGCCGTCGTCGGTTGCGTTGACCGTGAACTCCTCGACCTGGGCGACGGGGACGGCCCGGTTGACGACCACGACCCGGGTGGGCGGCGTCTGGGTGAACGCGTTCTGCCCAAAGACCTGAGTGGCAGTGAGCACCGCGTCGTCCGTCTCCAGCCATCCGTCGTCCAGCATGGCCTGCACGGACGAGTACTTCTTGGCGGCCTCCACGAATGGCGCGACGCCGTTGTCGGCCGGGATCGCGGGGATCGGGAGGTAGTTGACCGGGGCTGCGCCGATCTGCTGGAGCAGGGTCGTGACAGTGATGAAGTTTCCTTGGGGCATGATTCTGGCTCCTAGGCAGCAGTTTCGGTGAGGCCGGCGGCGCGCATGGCAACCGCGGCAAAGGCTCCGGTGGCGAGTCCAATGAAGGCCACATCGAAGGTGGCGATCGACTCGTCGCGCGTGATCGGGACAAAGGGGGTGGCTTGCGGGGTGCCGGCGTGGCGAAACCCGAGCGCGTGCATGGCCGGATCGAGCAGCGTGCGACGGTGCATCATGGCCTTGTTCATCGAGCCGGTGGCCATGGTGACCCCCGAGACACCATCCGCTCGGAAGGTGACGCGCCAGACGATCTGGCACTCGATCCGCGTGAAGTAGGGAAGGTGGGGTTCCGCCGTGGTCACCGTGAGCAGGGCGGCGTCGGCAGTCGCGGACGCAAACAGCGGCGACCCCGACGAGCCAGTCACGAGCACAGCGGTCGCGTCGTTCGGATCGAGGATCGCCGTGTAGCCCGCAGGCAGGTCCGCCTGGAGCTGGACGAGCAGCGCCGCGGCTGACGTGGCGGGTGGGTCACCCACGCCGGCAACGATCGAAATCCGCTGCGGCGCGAGCGACGTGCCTGGGTAGAAGTCAACGCCGACCTCGCCGGGACCATCCGCGATCACCGTGTAGCGGTCGGTCATGATCTGCCGGATCGTGCTGCGGCCTTGCTGACTCAGCTGGACCAGCGAGACGAGCGAGATCGTCGCCTTGGGCGCTGGACCTCGGGCCTCACCCTGGTCGCGCTCGGTCTGGACGCGCACGTGCGCGCCGTCGATCCCCGTGGACTGGACCACCCAATTCCACAGGGCGTCCTCCATGTCGTCCAGCGCGATGGGATCGGTCACGGGCATGGCGTGGCCTCCGTGGGAATGGATCGGCTGGGGTGGGTGTTGTTGTGGGCATGACCACCGAGGACGTCGAACCCGAAGACGAGCTCACCACCATCGCTGGCCTCACCAGCCTGATCGAGAAGTGGGACGAGCGGATCCGTGTGTGCGCCGTGCGGGCGGCCAGGCAGACCGACCCGGTCAAGCAACGCATGCGGATGCGTGAGCTCGTCGAGCTCACCAGCCAGCGAGACGCGGCCGCTCGGGCCCTGGATGTTGCGCTCGGTCACGGTGGCGTCGCTCCTCGCTGAGCGGCAAGGTAGCGCTGGAACCCGGCAGCCTCGGCTCCGAAGAACTCGTCCCATCCCTGCTCCTCGGTGATCTCCCATCGGATGCCCCAACGGTCGATGCGCGCACCGGGTGGCCCGTCGGTGTCCTCGGGTGGCGCGATCGGGAGGCCCGTGAGACCGGCGGCCGCGAGCACTGCGTCGCGCACCCAGACGCGAGCCTCGCCGGTCGTCTCGTCGCCGTCTGCTTGGCGCAGCAACTCGGTCGGGCGCGACGTGCTGCGCTGCATGTGCATGAGCAGAACATACGACGTCTCGCCCTGCGGGCTCACGGGGCGCGGTCCGGTGCCATCGAAGGTCAGCTCGTCCACGATCGTCACGGGGATCGGGATCTCGATGTCGAACAGGACGTCGTCGCCGAGGGTCATTTCACCCTCACTTCATAGTCGATCTCCGCGAGCATCTCGCCGGAGTCGATCAGTTTGGTCCCGTGGCCCTTGCTCCTCACGGCGCTAGGTCCGAGCGGTGGACCGCCAACCTGCTGGTTGCGAATGACGCCCTTGGCCAGGTCTCGGACGGTCTCGCCCACAGGCTCCAGCGCCACAGATGCCTTGGCCCCGTCGGCCGCGTCGAGCGCCGCGCCCTTGGCCGCGCTCATGATCTGCGGGACGCCGTTGTCGGCCGCGACAGACAGCCACGGACGTCCGGGCATTTGGCGGGTGCCGAACTCGTTGAGCACGCCTTTCTGCGCCTGCTCGGGATCCAGCAGGCCGCCGTCGACCTCGGCGCCGTCGAGGGACTCGAGCCCCTCCCATGCGGCGTCGAAGCCCATGTCGATGTCCTCGATCGTGATCATCAGCAGCCGCACCCTCCCCGCGGACCCACCGCGATCGGGAACGCGTTGCGGCGAGCGCTGCATCGCTCGAACTTGCGCATCATCACAGCGTAGGCGGTCCCGTACGGGGAACCCGCCCAGATGCCGCTTCCGCTCGTCGCGTTGGCGTACGTGATCGAGATGTCGCCCACGCGCTTGGACAGGATCTGCGAGGTGCCTCCTCCGGTGCCGGACGTGACGGAGAGCAGGTGCTGCGCGAGCAACACGATCGCGCGGCAGGGATCGACGCAGCACCCGCGCCATGCAGCCTCGGTCTGGACCTGACACGCGCCAGCCGGACCGAGGACGATCTCGGTCGCTGTGACGATGAACAGGTCCGCGACGTCCGCGTCGACAGCGGCGAACGCCGGGCCGAGGCTCGCTTGCGTGATCGTGCAGGCCATGGCGGGTGGCTACGCCCTCCCCGCCGCAAGCCGTCGCCTGCGCGTCTCCAGTGCCTCGTTGACGACGTGTCGCCGAGACTTTCCGTCGCCTTGTCCTCGCGCATCCTCGGCGCGGTCGATGACGTCTAGCCCTAGACCAGACGTACGAGAGATCATGGACGCGAGAGCATCCTGGTCCCGAGGGAGTGACTCGAGCACGACGGCCCCTGTCACCTGGTCTTCGATGTCGGACCAGTCCGCCGCCGAGACCTCGTTGACCCCCGAGAACAGGGTCACCCCGCCCACGATGAGTGGCGCGGGGATGAACGGGGCCTCGTCCGACTTGGGCCGTCGTTGCTTGGCCGGCAGAATGGCGTGCACCCGATTGCCCCCTCGGCCCCTGGCGACCCCACCGAGCGAAGCCCGGTGGCGAAGCTGAGCCTTGCGGTCTCCGACGTAGTCGACCAGCACGACGCAAGACGCCACGGGCTTTGGTGCCAGCTTCGGCAACTCGATCCGCTTGGTGTCGGCCTCTGGTACGTGCTCGGTGAAGTCGTCGGACATGGTCAGGTCTCCTCGGGTCAGCCCATGGATGCGGTCGGATCAGCAGGCGCCCGGCGGGCGGCGCCCATCTCGAAGACTGCGTGGTTGGCCCACGGCTGAGGCTCGATGAAGACCGGCTTGGGCTTGCCGCGTTGCTCCGCGAGCGCGGCCACGACCGACTTGCGAGGGCCGCCAGGGCGCGCGTTCTCCAGCCCCTCGATCCAGTCGAGTCCGGCAGGGTGGCGCGTGCGCGCGATGAGCCCGTTGTCGCGGTCGGTGAGCAGGTACTCGTCCGGCAGCGCGTCGATCGGACGGGCCCAGCCAGCGTCTGCCTTGCGGCGGATCTCGCCGTGCTTGGTCGAGTACAAGCGCCAGAGATCGGCATCCACGATGTTGACCCCCGGGTAGAGGATCAACTCCATGGTCCCGTTCTCAGGCCAGCTGGCCACGATCGGGTTGCGAGTGTGAGCAACGGCAGGCTGGTTGTCGGCGCTGCCAACAAAGCCGCGGTAGTCGATCACGATCGTCGATGGCTCGTCAGTCATGGTGTCTTGGTCATCGGTCATGTTGGTGGTCTTTTTTCGGCGTCCCATTGGTCATCAGGGGGTGAAGTCGACGTAGAGAACCCGCTCGGGTCGCTTGCTGACGACGCCGCCGTGACGCCGCAGCACCACGAACTCGGACATCATGTAGTCCTGGAAGGGTCCAAAGACCCTCGACTCGGTGTGCTCGATGTAGAGCTCGTTGATGTTCTTGCTGTAGAGCACCCAGCGGGGCGCGTTACCAGCCGCGTTGGCCAGGGCTGCCCGGTCGGTCCAGACAGCGTCTCGGAGCCACGCATACTTGGCGGATGCCTTCTCCCACACGCTGTCGGACGTGCCGGTGAAGTAGGTGTTCTCCATCGCGTACTTGTCCGAGTAGGGCGCGATCAGCATGGTCGGGACGCGCTCGCGGTTGGCCCGGAAGTACAGGTGCTGGAAGTTGGCAAGCCGGCGCATCTGGGTCGGGGCGTCGACGGAGCCGGACGAGAACGTCTGCCCACCGAGACCGATCAGCGCGTCGCCCAGCGTGAACATTCCGGGCAGCTTCTTGAGGACGTCGCCCACACCGGAGACGCGCTCGCGGAAGGCGTCGAGCGCCTCGGTGGCCGCGTTCACACGCTCGCCGAGCACGTCGATGTCGAGGATGTTCGCCTCCCACTGATCGGGGATCGAGACCGCGTACTTGACCCCGTAATAGTGCGCGCCGTTCTCCTTCTTCTCTTGCGAGAAGTCGACGTGCGGCAACTTGCGGACCGAGTGCGGCTCCAGCCAGTGCGCCTGGCCGGTGGGCTCCAGCACCTGGTAAGAGTTGGTCCGCCAGCCCGGGGGCAGCAGGTTCTGCGACTCCAGGGCGAGTGGTCGCCCCTGGCGGGGGACGAAGATGTAGGGCCGGTCCTCCCCGCGTCGCAGGTTGGCCGACGGACCGAGCACCTTCTCCAGCGTGGAGTAGGTGAAGTCCGCAGCCGCGTCCATGACCTCTTTGCAGTTGGGATCCATGGACCAACGCTTGGCCAGGAACCGCGCCATCTTGGCCACGGCGCCGGACTCAGTGCCGAGTTCGGTGCCGAGCTTGTCGAAGCGGACGAGTCCGCCTCCGACCTGCTGCGGCGCGCCGAGCATGCTGTCGTCGATCAGGGACACCGGGCCGGCGTCCGCGCGAGGGATGAAGTCGAAGTGTGCGCTCATGATGTTGGCTCCTTGTCTCCGGGCGATCAGGGGTGCGGGATGGCGACGGGGACAGGCCCGACTGCGGTGGATGGCGCCTTGAACTTGTCGCGCGCGAAGAGGATGTGAGTCGTGACGCCGGCCGTGGTTTCGACCTCGCCCATGTCACCGGCTCCGATGCTCACCGGGGTGAACGAGGTGCCGGCGGCCGGACCGGTCAGGACCAGCGTGGCGCCGTCGACACCCGTGATGCCAGCGAGCGGCTGACCGACGCTGTTGCGCTTGTTGAGCTCGGCGAGGATGCCGGCGGTAATCTCGGTGTCGGCAGCGGTGCCGTCCGAGAGGTACTCGAGCACCACGACCTCGAGACCATAGGTGATCTCGAGTTGGTACAGCGTGTCGTTGACGACGACCGGGGTCATCGTCCAGACGTTGGCCGTGGCGCCAGCGGCTGCACCAGCGGCATCGGTGACCATGCCCGGGAAGTAGTCGCCGTCCTGGGTGTGTCGGATGTAGACCGAGGTGTCGGTGCTCGCCGCTCCGATCGCAGTCTCGCCGTAGGCCAGCATGACACCGTAGGACGCGATCGAGACCGCGCTGGACTCGTCGTACTCGCGCCACTTGTAGCCGGAGGTGAGCGGCTCGGTGTCGGCTCCGAGGTAGACCGGACCGACGATGTCGGCGACTGGCGTGCTCGAGCTGATCTGGGTGAGGTAGGGCTGGCCGAGGTCGTTGTAGCCGTTGGTGCCCTGCGTGCGGTTGATCGCCACGTAGCCGCCCACCTTGAGGGTGCTCTGGTCCGGCGACGCGACCGTGGTCGGGGTGACCGTGCTCGGGGCAACCGGGGTCACCACGATCGAAAAGGTCATCCCAGACTGGACCGCCGTCGCGCGCAGCGTCGCGGCAGTGCCACCAACGCTGAGCGCGACGTACGACCGGAAGCGGTTCCAGTTGTCGACGTCGCTCGCGGTGAGCAGGTTCGCGCCCGTGTTGGCCGCCGCGATCAACCCGAGGACCACGACGTTGTCGGCTTCGGCGCCAGTGGTCGTGTATTGGATCGTTGCTGGGGCCATCCAGTCAGCCGCCGCAGACCCGCTCTGAGTCGTGATCGGCGTGACCGTGATGGACCACGTGCCATCGGAAGGACCGCTGGCCAGCAGGTTGTCGACGATCATCGTGACCGCAGGGAAGCACCCAGTGCAGGTGTCCTTGCGCTCACAGTTCCACCAGGTGCCAGGCTCGCCATAGCGCCGGTAGGGCTCGACGACTCCCTCGCTCGGGAGGAATTCGATCTTGGTGATGCTGTCCGCTGGGAACAGAGGAGGGAGAGTGGGCATGATCAGGCTGCTCCGTGCTGGGGTTCGATGGTCTCACCGCGAGCGATCGCGGCCTGGTTGGCTTTGGCCTTGGCGAGACGGTCACTTCCGTCCGCTCGGGCTTGGGCGTGGGTCTTGACGGCTTCTTGGGCACGCGCGACGGACGCGCGAACCTGGCCGCTCTTGTCTGCTCGGGCGATCAACTGCTCTTGCGCATCCTCGACGCGCAGCGAGAACAGCTCGTCGCGGACGGCTTCGGGTCGGGCGTCGATCCGGTCGATGATCGACTGCGCCTCGGCGTCGCCGTGGACGCCTTGGAGCACCCCGATCTGCCAGTCGCGCAGCGTGGGGAGCGAGTCCTTGCGGTCCTCGCCAAGCTTGGGTGACCAGTCGGCCCCGTGCGCCTGGCGAGCGAGCGAGATGATCGCTCCAAACTTGGCGCCAGCGTCGGCGACCATCTTGTCGGCATCCGCACGAGTGACCATGTCTCCCATCGCGTCGGCCCGCTCGGCGAGCTTCTTCTCGGCGTCCGCCTTGGCGGTGACTGCTCGATCGGCACGCTTGCTGGCCATGTCGAGCAACTCGTCCTGCTTGGCGAGCATGGCGGCGACCTTGGCGGGGACCTCGAACTCCTCGTCCTCGATCATCACCTTGGCCATGCCGCCATCTCCGGCGTCCATCGAGGGCATGATGGCCTCGATGATCGCGGCCATCTGGTCCTCGGTCATCTCGGCCTCGCCGGAGAGCATGGCCAGCAGTTGGTCGACCGGGACGCCAAGCCGTTCGGCGAGGTCAGCCTCGGCCATGCCGTGGGCCTTGAGCAGCATCATCATCAGTGGTTTCAGCATGGGGTCAGCGTCCTTCTTGGGCGTGTCTCGCGATGGGGTGGCCTGGGTCGAATCGAACCGGACCCAGTGGCGGCGGTCGAAGTAGACCGGTTTGGAGGGGGGAGTCTGAGCGCGCGCGATCTCCAGCATGGCGTCGGCGCGAGTGACCATGGGGACGCCGTCGAGCCTCGGCCCCAGAACGCGGGCTGTCCCGGCTCGGCCAAGCGGCTCGCTGGCGAGGGAGTTCCAGACGATGTCGGTTTGCCGCTGGTCGAATCGGCGCCCGTCGTCGGTCGTGCCCGGTCGGGGGTCAACCTTGCATCGGTAGGCGACGGACACCTGTGCGGCGGTCTGATCGTCGATCGCATCGAAGAGGTCGCGGCCCCACGCGACGGCGTGGCCGGCCGTATGGATGCCGTCCTGGTGCACGTCGACGCTGAGCACAGCGCCCTGCGCGACGCCGACGACCGAGTCCGGGTTCAGCAGATCTTTGCTATGCCGAAGCTCCCACGGAACGCCAACTCCCGAGTCCATCGACTTCCGCCGCAGCGGCTCGATCGCGTCCCGGTACTCGCGGACGCGCCTGCCGTTCTCGTTGTACTCCTGGACGATGTCGGCCCGGCTGTACAGGATCGGGTAGCGGCGCCATCCACTGTCTAGCGGCGTGGGTGGCGAGAGTTCGGCCTTGTCGGCGCGCACGACTTCGTAGCAGAGGCGCGACTCGGTATGAACGGCCGGAGCCCTGTCGGTGCGCCGCCCCTGCCACTGGAAGAGGGCTTGCTGCGCGGCTTCGGTGGCGATCCTGGCTGCGTCCGCGCGCGAGATCGAGTCCTTGCGCGGATTGAATCCCCAATCTTTGAGAGAGGCATCGCGTGCGCTGGGACCATCGACTCCGTCAACCGAGAGCGGCGGACCTTGCTCGTTGGCGCTCATGCGCTCGATGAACGCGAGCACCTGAGCAGCCCCGTCGTAGTCGCCCTCGTCCCACTCGCCGAGCGGCTTGTCGATCAGTCGGCGGGCACGGTCGAACACGCGGCGGGCTCGCTCGCGCTCGTCGCCAGACTTCCGGTTGGGACCAGCGAAGCGGGACTCACCCCACGCGTCCATCTCGGACGGCGACATGTTCGGACCGTTCGGGCCCTGCCAGCGCTCGCGGATGTCGGCTTTCTCCTCGTCGGACCGATCCGCTCGAGCGCACTCGTCGACGACTTGGCGGACACCGTCGGCCCATACCTCGACGCGGTCGACATCCCACGATCCGACAGGGACGACGCCCATGTACTCGGTGCAGTTCGTCAGGTAACCGATCGTCGCGTGCGGCACCCACTCTTCGCCGGGGCGAGAGACGTCGATGCCAACCTCGGAGATGGCCTCGGCCAGCAGGTCACGCGCAGCACGAAGCGCGGCCGATACATCGACGGATGCATAGGCGACGCGCTCAGCGACCAGGTCGAAGTAGGCAAGCGCTCCGAGTGTCAGCGTCTCTCCGATCGCGCCAGCCTGCCAGTCGGTGGCCAACTCGACGATCCGATTCGCGTCCGCCCATGTTGCCTTGGGCACGTGGACCAGAGTCACGTGCGGCGGGATGCCGTGGCGGCCGGGGAACTGGACCGCGAGCTCGGGGGGGACCGGGAGCATCACGGCGACCGAGATGCTCCCGGGGTGCCCGTCGCTGCGCTCGTTGAGCTTGTCGAGCAGGCCGCGCGCGACATCGGCGGCGCGC
>Ga0210107_1000005_pt1 | contig 20012 bp, 27 predicted proteins | sample White_ThreeSqC_D_FD_185910 | JGI IMG/M metagenome (GOLD analysis project Ga0210107, IMG submission 185910) | Wetland microbial communities from the San Francisco Bay, California, USA, that impact long-term carbon sequestration -... | ecosystem: Environmental > Aquatic > Marine > Wetlands ...
CCACACCCGATCCTGGATCGGGATCTGCTCGGCCTCGGCGACCTCGCGGATGGTCAGGCCCTCGGGCGGGATGAGTTCGTGGATTCGATCGGCCGGGTAATCGTCGCACGGCCCGGCCACAAGGACTGATTCGCGGGTGACTAGGATTTGGGTCATCTCACTCTCCCAGTAGCAAATCGGCGCCATCTATGATCCGCGATGCCCGCCGCTCGGCGGCCCTGAGCTCAGCTACTGCGTAGCGCAGGTGATTACCGGCTGCCCGGGCCGATGCTGCGGCCTGGTCGGCGCCCTCGGCCCGGGACCTGTCCCGCAGCTCAATAAGGGCACCAATCAGCGTGGCCTCGCGGTCCTCCTCCGCTGCGTACTCGACCTCACGATAGATGCGTCGGGCCAGCCCCACGATCTCGCCGGTAGGATCGACCCTCTCCCGGCCATAGGCCGCGCCCAGCAATACCCACGGCTTTTCTTTTTTCGTTTTTGTCATGTATTACAGCTAGCATGGTCGACAGAGAAGTCAAAAGAAATCGTCCAAAACCCGGGGCCTGGTGGCCCCGGCCTAGGAGCGGACCGACGGAGCAAAATAGCGAATTAATACAACACGGCCAGCCGGCTTCAATAGCAGCGTGGCGTTCAGGAGTATTTTACTCGAGGAAGTATTTTGTCAAGGAGCATTTTACTTCAGGAGTATTTTACTTCTAAACTCGTAAGTACTTGAAATCATTGAGAATTATCACATTTGATACTTTACCGAGGTTCAGACCGGTTTTTGCAAGTGTACTGTATTAACTGCTCGGCGCAGACAGGCCAATCGCGACAGGCTGCGCAGCACAAATCATGCCAGATCATCTTCTTTTAATACAAATACAGTCTAGAAACTTCAGTAGAGGAGTGAATGTGCAAAGTCCCACAAAGTACAACCCTGGGGACTAAACACGTTCACTCCGATAAGCGTAATGGGGGCGTGCGGGATCGGGATACTGGGGACATTGCATCTTGCGCCGGCCTGCCCACCCGTGGTAGACTTTCAGCCATGACTCCGATCGAGACTGCGTGCTTCGAGCAGGCCCGCCGGAACTGGCGTACCTTACGGCGCAAGTACCGCGACCTTCCGGCCAATCGACGCAAGCGCCTGAAGGCCAAGCGCGACTTCTGGCGGACCGACTACCGGACGGGCCTGGCCTTACTGAAGTGCCTGGTCATGCACGGTCGCCCGGTCGTGGCCGTGCCCCTGTTACCGACGGAACGACGGACGACGGCGTGGCAGCTCTGGGTCCTGCAGGCCGAGGCCGATCTGGAGTCCAAGACTCTGCTTCCAGAGCTTCAAGCCGATTACCGTGAGTGTCTCCAGATCGCCCGGGCGGTCGTCAGGGTCGGTCTGGAACTCGAGTCCTACGGGTTGGATCCGGCGGAGGATTATGACCTCCGTCCCCCGACAGCCCTCTGGGTCGTGCGGGGGCTTCGTCGGTACCGGCTGGCGCACGGTCGCCCTACCGACGACTTGGACGAAACCTGCGCCATGCACAAGCGTGTCCGGCTGCTCGCGCGCCAGCGCCACACGGCCAAGCTCGGTCCTGGGGAGGTGGCCGAGCGCAAGGCAGCCGAGCGGCTGCGCCGGGAACACGCCCGGTGCGCCCGCCCCGAAGGCGTCCTGCGCGACGAGCAGGGGGTGCCGGAGCTGCCGCCGTGGCCTGTCGAGCTGACTAGGGACTCGTTAACGCAGTACCTGCAGATGGCCGACGCGACGGCCACGGAGTGCTATTACATGCCGTGGCCCCAGCCCGAAGCCGCGGTCACGAGGTATCAGTTTCTGCAGGCCGTCCGGCAGGAAGCTTGGCTTCTGCTCGAAGCCCTCTCCACGCCCCCCGCGCCCCCGAAGCCCAGCCCCAGGCCGCCGCCACGGGAGGACACTCCTGTCCAGGTGTGGGCGCGGGCGTACCGCGGGCCGTCCTGGACGGACACAGACGGGGTGCGGTGGATTCCGGCGTGGTGCATTCCGTACTTCCGGCAGCGCGAGCGCCAAATCAGGCGGATTGGCTACAAGGCCGTGCTACGGGCTGACGAGAACCCTCTGGGGTTGGCTGGGCATTTCTGGGGGTTCGACCTTGCGACCGCCACAACGCCGTGATAAGTAGTACCCATCGTGACCGAGTACACAAGCGCTGAAATCACCGTCGCCGGGCAGAAGCTCTACCTGGACGGCAATTCCAAAATCACCCGTGAAAACGGGTCCTACGCCTCTCCTGCGCCGAACGCGCTATCCCTGCCTCACGTCAGCTCGTGTCCGGGGGCTACTCCGACCTGTGCCAGGACCTGCTACGTGCACGGACTGCGTGACGCGGCGCCGGAGATCTGGACGAAGTACGCCGAAAATCGCCGGGCTGTCGAGGTCCTGGCTGAGTCTTGGGCTGGCATCGGGGAGCTGGCCGATTGGATTAGGGTGAATTGCCAAGGGGGGTTCAGGTGGCACGTTTCTGGCGATGTATTCTCGGAGGGTTACGCCGAGTGGCTGACCTCCGTCAGCAACGCCTCGCAGGTGCCGTGCTGGCTGTATACCAGGTCGCTCCACTGGGTCCCTAGGTTGGCCAGGGCGGCCGGCCTGGTGGTGAATGTGTCCTGCGATCGGGACAACTACGAGGCCGCCAAGGAGATCGCCCTTTGCCACGGGCTTAGGCTGTGCTACCTCAGCCTGGGGGAGGTGCCTGCAGATCTGCCTTCTGGGGCTGTCATTTTCCCTGACTACCAGATTCGCGCCAAGACTCGGAAGGGCGAAGCGTGGTGGCAGGGGCTCGCTCCCGAGCGTCGGCGGCAGGTCTGTCCGGCAGATTTCTTCGGCCAATCGGCCACCCGACGGTGCGGACCGTGTGCAAAATGCCTTACTTGACACCTGATCAGTGGTTCTGGGTGTGCTGCGCGGTGATAATACTGCTGGCGGGCCTCTCTGGCCCGAAGCCGCCGCTGCGTCCACCGGGGGTGTGGGCGTGATTGGGGACCTCGCCGCCCGACTCGGGGTTTCCGAGAGCACAGTGCTGCACGTTCTGGTCCGGCTAGCCGAACGCGAAACCAAGGACTGCTGGGTTGACGTTGGGGGGCTTCGGGGCACTTGCCGGGGCGATCAGGTGGTGCTAGAACGGTATTTGACGGTGGAGTGCTCACCGGGGCAGATTCTGGCCGGAGAAACGTGAGGAGATACTCGTGATAATACTGGCAATAGCTGTACTGGTGCCTTTGGCGGCGGGTATGCTGCTCGGGCTGACATTGGGCGTAGCACAAGTCTTTTTTGGGAGGCCATCATGACCACTCAGATCGGCCACGCAATCGACGTCAGCCACTGGCAGGCGCGGATCCCGGAGGGCACGGACACCCCGCACCGGTCGTGGTGGACGACGGCGTGCATCGTGCGAGGGGCCTACGGGGCTCAGGCCGATGTCCGCGTCGAACGCCACTTCGACCAGGCACGCCGGATGCGATTTGATCATGTAGGCCTCTACTTTTTCTGGCGCTACTACCTACCGCTTGAGCCGCAATTAAGTCGTTGGGTGAGAGTTGCGCGCGAGGTCGGACTTGGGTCTCGAAGCGCCGACCTGGTGCCGATCATCGACGTCGAATCGGAGGCAGGGCATCCGCGGTTGACGGGCACTGAGCGAGGGCTGCTTTGGGATGCTTTGCGTTGCCTTCAAATAGACTTCAGCGCGACGCCGATGGTCTACCTTTCCGAGTCTGGATTCGCCGAGCTCGGGAAACCTGCCTGGCTCCGGCGACTACCCCTCTGGTGGGCCGACTACACGGGCGATGCTAGGTATCCGGGGGGCGCGGACGTGCGCATGCGCCAGCACCGAGTCGCTCCGTGGGCGGGCCCCATATCGCCCCCGGGGTTTGCCCCAGGCCCGGGAGCGATCGACCAGTCGCAGATTTTCAAGCCCCTGCCCACGTTCGGAGGCCACTCGTGACCGACTCGACCGGTAGCGCGATCATCGCCTGGTTGCTGGCGACGGTCCCACGCCCCGCGGGGGTGCGCTCGTGGGCGATTGCGTTCGAGTTGTGCGGTGAACAGCTTTCAATTCAGCTACTGCTGCAAAAGGAGAAGACCAATGAATGACGTTATTACCCTCTACGACTCCCGTGCCTGGTACCCGCTCGTCGGGGCCGTGGTTACCCTCCTTCTGGCCGGTTGGAAGCGCTTTGGCCCGGACCGGTTAGTCGGTATCTTGCCATCAAGGTGGCAGTGGGTGCCGGCGGTGACAATCCCGGCCCTGGGCGCGTTCGCCGATGCCCAGTCATCCGGCGAGTCATGGTCGGCTGCGGTAGGTATGATGGCCTACGCGGCGGTGTCCGCCGGCATGGCCGCAGTAGGCATTCACCATACGCTCAAGAGGGTGGTCAACCCCTGATTGCGTGCTACCATGCAGTACTGCTATGAAAACACTTGACCTAGACACCCTCATCATTGAGTACTCTCACTCCGGCGTGACCGGCGTGCGCCTTCCGAGCGATCGACCGGGCGACTCGTCCCTCCACCCGGTCATCGAGGAAGTCTTGATGAATTCGCCGGAGCTGGACCAATTGGTCTGGGAGTCCGAGGACTGTGGGGACCCGCAGGAGCTGGACTTCGAGGCTGACTGATGAAACAGCCATGGGACCAGCGGCTGAGCGAATCAGATTCGGAGTACCGGGCGTTCGACCGGTGGTTGAAGACCGCCCCTCGCCCGCTGCCCTCCGAGTCAGCGCTGGCCGTGCGACATGGGTGGGCCGAGCGGGCCTCGGCCTTTGATTTGGTGATGGCCACGCCGGAGGACCCGGGGCAGTGCCTGGCTGAGCTCGTCGATACGGCCCTTCGAGGAGGGCTGATTGAGGCCCGCCGGTGGTACCTCCAGGTTCTGCAGAGCAACGAACCGGTCGACCCAAAGAATTTCTTGAAGGTGATTGAAACGGTGGCCCGGGTGAAGGAAGTTGCCGATGCCGGGCGTCGTAACGAGGCGCCTGATTACTCGGACTTGACCGATGACGAACTGTGGGTCATCATCGAAGCGGCGAAATTGGGCCAGAAGAAAGGGCTGCTACCGTGAAAGCGTTCATCGATTTCGAGACGACAGGTTTGGACCCTCAGACCGACCGGCCACTGGAATTCGCGCTGGTGTTGACGGACGATGCGCTGGTCATCCGGTACGAACGGACGTTCCTGTTCCGGTGGTCGGCCGAGCAGGTTGAGCAATTTTACGCGGACTGCCACGAGCGAGTGGCCGAAATGCATGAGAAAAACGGGCTGTGGGAGGACCTTTTGGCCGGATCCGAGACCTCGATACCGATCGCGGCCTTCGAGGCGACGCTGCACGCGATGCTCGATCATTGCGCGACACTCGGGCCTCTGCGCAGCACTGAAATTGCCGGTTTTAACCCGTTTTTCGACCGAAAGTGGCTAGAAGTCCTGGCTCCCACAGCTGTGGCTCGGCTGCATTACAGGAGCTACGATGTGAGCACCCTACGTACCACGGTGTGGGACGTCTACCGGGCTCGGGACGAGCCGCCAGTGCCCCATCGGTCACTGGGGGACTGTCACTCGGCCATAGAGTACGCCCGGAGGTTCCGGTCGGATTGGTTGGTGCCGTTCTGATGCCCGACCAAATCCTTCTGCATGCCGATGCCAGAACAGTCGTCTCACCAGCCGACTGTCAGGAATTTCACGCGCTGCTGACCGATCCGCCGTACTCGCCTGAGACCCACGCCAAGCCGGTCAGCTGTTCGCGGATTCGAGGGGCGACGGAGAGGGACTTCGGCTTTGCGCCGCTGGACACGGATTTGTTAGAGTATTTGGCCGCGTGCGCCGCGCAGGTGGCCGGTTGGGCGGTCATGTACTCGGACCTCGAGTCGGCAGCGGACCTGGCGCGTGCGTGTGAAGGCGCCGGAGCCGAGCGCGTCAGAATGATCCCGTGGGTGCGCTGGTCGATGCCCCAGCTATCCGCCGATCGCCCGCCGCAGGGGGCCGAAATGCTGGTCTTGCTGCACGGGCAGGATGTAGGCTCAAGGGGAGGCCGGAAGCCCCGTCCGAAGAGCTGGTACGGTCCTGGGTGGCTGACGCACTTGGCGCACGGGTGTATGCGTGGCCACGACAAGCATCCGACCGAGAAGCCGCTCGATCAGTCGCTCGATCTGGTGCATTGGTTCACGACCCCGGGCGAGACGGTTTTCGATCCGTGCGCCGGCCGGGGCGGGCTTGGGGTCGCGTGCGCGTTGCTGGGGCGGGGGTATGTCGGCTGCGAAATCCAGGCAGAGCACGCTGTAATCGGGCAGGAGCGAATTCGACTCGCCCGGTCGAAGGTCCTGAGCACCCGTGACGACGATCGCGTCGAACGGTGGTCGGCATCCGTGCAGGAGCGCATCCTGAAGGCCGAGGGCATCTTGGCAGACGAGCAGGCCAAGATAGGGCGCTGGCAGTTGAAGCATCCGGGCGAGCCTGTACCGGATAGGCTGACGCCCTCCGTGCAGAACATCAGGTGCCTGGACGCCATGCGTCGGGACCTGCTCATGGTGACTGAGTGAGAGTCCCTTCTGTCGAGGAGCACGGGCAGGCCGTCCGGGAGATCGTCCGGCGGGAAGGGTTCATGTCGTTCATCGAGATCTTCTGGGCGATCATTGAAGCCGGTCCGTTGATTAAATCCTGGCACATTGAAGCCATCGCCGAAGTACTCCAGGCGGTCGACCAGGGGCAGATCAAAAAACTCGTGATCAATCAGCCGCCGTCGACCTCAAAGAGTACCCTGGTGTCGGTCATGTGGCCGGCGTATTGCTGGACCCTGGATCCGACGCTGTGGTGGATCACGACGGGCTTTGGCGCGGGGCTGGTGCTCCGCGATGCGGAGCGGATGCTCCAAATCGTGCAAAGTCCCCTGTACCGGGCCGCGTGGCCTGAAGTGGAAATCACCAAGCGCCGCCCGCCGGTTAGTCTGATCCAGACGACGGCGAAGGGGCGGCGCTACTCGGTGCAGCTAGGTGGTGAGATGACCGGCTGGCACGCCACTCGGGCCATTTTGGACGACCCGATCAAACCGTCCGAAGCCGCGGCAATTACCGGTACGGCACTGGCCGAGACCAACGCTTTGATTTCCCAGACCTTGTCCTCCCGACTCCTCGAAGGCCCCAGGTCGGCGCTTGTGTGCATCATGCAGCGGCTGGCGGCCGGGGACCCGAGCGATCTGCTGCTCAACCAGGGCGCCGATCATCTGATGCTGCCAATGAGGTATGTCCCAGGCGCGTATTGGGACCGGGGGTGTCGTCTGGGCAAGCTCGACCCCCGGACCGAGCCAGGGGAGCTACTCTGCCCCGATCGGTACGACGAGCAGGCCGTGCAGGCGCTTGAGATTGGCCTGGAGACTCCTCAAGCCGTCGCCAGCCAGCACCAGCAAAATCCGACCCCGCAGTCGGGCGCGTTCTTCGAGGCCGGCTGGTTCAAATGGTACTCAGATCTGCCCGAAAGGGTACACTATGTACAGTCGTGGGACTTGGGGTTCAAGGGCAAACGGGGTGGCCGGAATGCAAGGGCCTCTCACAGCCGCGTCCACGGGGCGCTGTGGGCATACACCTCTAATCAGGAGTATTATTTGGTCGACGAAGTCATCGGCACCCTGAATTACCCGGAAACCAAGCGAGAATTCCAGGAGGTGCAATCTAGGGCCGGCTGGAATCGGGCCGAAGCCATTCTGGTCGAGGACAAGGCCAACGGGTCGGCCTTGATTGACGAGCTGAGGTCCGAATGTCCTCTGATCAAAGCCATCGAGCCGGATGGCAGTAAGGAAGACCGGGCTGCGAGGCATTCTGCGGTCTTCGAGGCCGGTCGGGTGTGGGTGCCTAATCGCCCGTGGGCCGAGGAATTCAAGACCGAGCTGATTAACTTCCCGAAGCAGGCCCACAATGACCGGGTAGATACTACTTCCCAGGCATTTGACTACATGAGGGACAAGACCAGGCGGTATGCTGCCGCCCTACATGGCCTTGCCGATGCCATGAAGGCGTGGTAGACTGGAGGCCATGCCCTTGACCGATCAGCAGGCCCTAATCCTGGATTCCTATGTCAATTCCCTGAAGGGTTTGGGCTCGCTGGCAACGTCGACCCCCAGGACCGTGTACTCGGCGGGCGAAGCCACGATCGAGTCCTACGCGCAGTTGTATGAGCATAACTGGCTGGCCAGACGGGTGGTGCAGATCTTCCCGGACGACGCACTGAGAGCCCGACCGGAGATCGAAGGCGTCGAGAAAGCCGAGGCCGATCGTATTTGGACAGAATACGACCGTCTGAATGCATCCTTGGTGTGCCCCCAAGGCGTGGTGGCCCAGGGGCTGTACCAGGGCAGGGCTTTGGGCGGGGCTGCGATTCTTCTGGGCTACAAGACCGGCCAACCAGAAGATCCCGCGCCGCCGGTTGGCAAGGGTACTCAGTGCTACTGGTGGGACGCCGTCCCATGGGCTGATTTGCAGGTCGTGCAGCGTGAAGATGACCGAAATCTGCCGGGGTATGGGCAGCCCCGGTTGTTGAAGGTCGCCGGCGAGCATTCCCGACGGGGCGAGGTCTTCCACGTCAGTCGGCTCGTGCCGTGCGAAGGGCTGCCTCGGGCAATCCCGCGGCAGAGCGACCTAACTCCGTGGCTCTCAGTCTTGCAGCCGGTCGGAGAGGCCCTTGAGGGCTACGGACTGGCCTGGGAGTCGGTGAATTTGCTACTACAGGAGGCCAGCGTCGGTGTGATGAAGATGGCCGGCATGATCCGGATGATCACCAGTCAGGACAGCACTTCAATCGAAGCTCGCCAGCGCTTCCTGACCGAGGGGCGGTCGGTCGCCAGAACGATCTTCCTTGACCCAGAGTTCGACGAGGAATTCACGCGGACCGAGGTTTCCTTCGCCGGGGTGCCGCAGATTCTGGAACAGCAGCAAATGCAGGTCTGTGGTGCGGCGCAGATCCCTGCCACCAGGCTTTTCGGGCGCAGTCCGGCCGGAGAGAATGCAACCGGCGAGTCGGACATGCGGATTTTCTACGACGAGGTCGCGGCCTACCGCCGCCGGGCCGTCCAGCCGAAGCAAACCAGGCTGCTGTCGGAGATCGCCGGCCGACCCGTACAGCTGAAGTATCCGCCGCTGAAGGCAATGACCGAGGCCGAACGGGCGACCTTGAGATTCAATTTCGCGCAGGCCGACGAGAAGTATTTTGACCTAGGGGTCGTTACCTCGGACGAAATACGGGCGTCCAGGGCGGCTGATGGCAGTCTTGGCGTGGACGTGGAGGCCGGCAGTGCCCCGACAGCCGCGCCAACCACGTAAGGTTCTACGGCCGGGACCGAGGGTGTCAGTCAAAGGGCAACCGTGTTCCGAGGTAGCCCTGGCGATAATGCTGCAGGTCTACACGGCCATGGTCGAGGAGACCTTCAGGGGCTGGATGCGCGAGCACGGCTTCGAGCCGATCGCTGACGCGGCCCCGCGGCCGAAGGTTATCGAAGCCACGGTCAAGGCCGCGGTTGGAGCGATCCGTCGGAATGTCGAAGTCGGCCTGCATAGGATCCCCAACGTCGATCCGAACCGCTTGAGCGGCAGTCCAGAACTGACGGCCGAATTCGAGGCCAGGAACGTGGCGCTGATCAAGACAGTCGGTGAGCAGACCAAGGCCAGCCTGCTGGCCACCCTGAAGGCCAATCGTGGCCTGCACACCGAGGGGTTGATCGAGAAGCTCCAAGCAGTTTCTGGGGTCGAGCGATCCCGTGCCAGGCTCTGGGCTCGGGATCAGACGCTGAAGTTTCACTCGGCGCTGACTGAGGCCGCCCACCGTGAGGTCGGAATCGAGGAGTATGATTGGTCGACCGTCCACGACGGGAATGTCCGCTCGGGGCATTCGGCGTTGGACGGCCGGCGGTTCAGCTACGACGATCCTCCGGATACCGGACAGGGGCGTCGGCTGAATCCCGGGCAGGACTACCAGTGCCGGTGCGGTGCCGATCCGGTCCCGCCGTCGGTAGCCCACCGCCCCCGTCAGCCTGCCCCTCGCCCCCCGCGCGCCCCGCGCCCCCCGCGCCCCGCGCCGCCCGCGCCCCCCGCGCCGCCCGCAGCTCCGCCGCCGGTCATGATGGCGCAAAAGCGTCTCGATGCCAGCCAATTAGTCGCGACTGAGGTGCCGGATGAAGTGCTCGACGTGGTCGCAGTTGCATTTTCAGGCGATAATGCAGCTATTTTGCGCCGGCGCCGGCCGAACGTAGCTGCAATCAAGGGGCCGCTGCCGGGAGAACATCCGCTGGCTAACGGCATTTGCACGTCAGATGGCATGATCCAGGTGAGAACGGATTTCATTAGAACTACAGATCACGACGCTATTCCGGGCAACTACAAGGACCTCTTACCAGGCCGCGAGGCCCAATTCCGAGCGCTAGTCCTGCACGAACTGGGGCATCATGTACAATTTTCGTTCCTGAGAGAGGTCGACGACCTTATTTCGAGGGCCTTCCAGCGCACTGGCTTGCAATCCGTGAGCCGGTACGCTCGACAGTCCCACTGGGAGTACTGGGCGGAGACTTTTTCGGCTTACTGGACGGATCGGGCGTATTTGCAACGAACAGATCCGGCAGGACTAGAATTGGTTGAGACCGTGTTAGCTGAGGCCCGAAAGGCCGCGTCATGAAGTACAGTGACATTTTGCAGATCGTTCAAGAGCTATTCTCGGAAGGCAAGCTTGATCTGCCGGCCTGGCAGGCGCTGGAAGCCCTGGCATTGCAGACTGCCGAGGTCCGAGCGGACGGCAGTTGGATTGAGGCCTTGCTTAATTTCAGGCCTGGTCGAGGGCTTGGCACGGCAGTTGCTTGACTCAATAATCGTGCCGTGCTAGACTTCGCACCGCATGATCGTTGATGCAGTCACTATCGACCCTGCCCGGATCCGAAAGGCCCCAGGCGGCGGGATCGTTATAGACGGCCGTGTAGGGCGATCTGGTATTCAGGAGTACAAGGCTCCTGACGGTCGGACAGTCAAGGTCTTGCGTCCGGTTGAGGAAGTCTTGGCCGCAGATTTCGACGGTGCTCCGCTGACAGTCGGGCATCCGCCCGGCGGCGTGACTCCGGCCAATTTTGCCGAGGTAAGCAAAGGGCATACCAAGGCCCGGGTCGGTGTCGAGAAAGTCCGCGGGCAGGTTTATCCGGTCCACGCACTGCAGGTCAACGACCGCGCGACGATCGAGCGTGTAATGTCCGGCGAACTTGCCGAGCTGTCCTGCTGCTACGATGCCACCCAAGATCCTACCCCCGGCGTGGCCGACGGGGAGGCCTACGACCTGGTCTTCAGGGCGTTGATTCCCAACCACATTGCACTCGGTCCAGCGGGCTTCGCCCGGGCCGGCCGTGATGCCAAACTTCTTGTCGCCGACGGCGCCACAGAGGAGACTGTGCTAATGAGCGCTCAAATTCTGCCCACCCGGATCGCCGATAACGGCGAGACCAAGGGCGATACCCACACCCTGGTCACGGATCTGATCGGCGAGGTCGCCAAGCTGCGCACTGAGCTGGCTACTGCTGTGCAGGCTGCAGACTCGGTCAAGGACGAGCTCGAAACGACCAGGGGCAAGCTGGTTGCCGCTGAAGCGGCGGTCGCCAAGGTGCCGACGCAGATCGCCGACGGGGTCCGTGAGGGGATCGCGTTCCGTGAATCGGCGCGGGCGGTGCTGGGCGCCGAGTATGTCTTCGACGGCAAGGACGAGGCCGCGATCAAGAGCGACGTGCGTGATGCCAAGGTCAAGGAGCTCGCCGCGCTGGACGACTCGATCCAGGTCGCCGATAGCGCGTCCGATGAATGGCTAGAAGGCGCGCTCGTCAGCGCAAGAAAGTTCGCCAAGCCGCACGATTTCAACGGCAGCAAGCCGCGAGTCGAGGACTCCAATCCTGCTGCTGGTGATTTCGCAGCGCACGTCCGTACACTGAGCACCAAGGCCTTTCGAGGAGAACTCTGATGACCCAATCCTTCGCTGAAGACGTCACGCCTCGAAGGGGCACCAAGGCGTCCGTCATGAATGTCGGCAGTCATTACACGCTCGATGCAGCGATGCCTGCCGGCGTGATCGTCGCGCCCGCGGCTGAGGGGCATTGCGTCCTGCCGTCCACGGCCGCTCTCGTCGCCAAGGCCCTTGGCGTGCTCGCTTACGATCCAGTCGTCGAGACGCCAACTTCCACGTCCTACGACTTCAATTCCGGTGAATGCGGCGAAGTCGTGGATGACGGCGCGATCTGGGTGGTGGCAGAATCGGGCCTCGCCGTTGGCGATCAGCCCTATTGCCGATTCGCGGCTGGCGCCGGTGGAAGTCAGCTCGGAGCAGTCCGAGCCGACGCTGACACGGCTTCCGCCGCCCTCCTGCCCAATGCCCGAGTCCTGGCCGTCACTACCGGCCTCGCCAAAGTCCGAGTTAACCTCCCGCACGGAGCTGCAGCATGACCCTGATTCTTGCCGACGAACTGCGCCATGTCACGCAGTCCCGCATCAAAAAGTTCCGGCCAAATCGATTCAGGTCGATTCTGCCGGTAGATTCCTCGGTCCCGACCTGGGCCGATACGGTCCAGCACAGCCAGATCAGCCTGTCCGGCGAAGACCCGGTCAGGGTTGGCAACGGGCCGGTCAAGAATCTGCCTCGTCCCACGATCAGCAAGGCCGACGCCTCGATTACGATCGTGAATTTCGGGCTGTCCTACGGCTACTCGAATCGCGAAATGGAGAAGGCTGAAAAGCAGGGTATTCGACTGTCAAGCGCGCTCGCTAGTGCGAATCAGCAAAAGGTCGAGAGATTCTTCGATGCTATCGCCGCCGGTGAGAAGCTTGCGACGCTCGGCACGCCCGGGTTGCTGAACGTGACAGGCATCACGCCCCAGACTGCAGCCCTCAAGGGCGGTGGTGCAACCACGGTCTGGACCGACGCGACGTTCGACGAAATCGTGTCGGACATTGCACAGTCGATTGAGCTCGTCAACACACAGACGCTCGAAAACATGATGGCCAATTTGGTCATCCTGCCACTGGCCAGCTACTGGCTGCTGACTCGCACTCTGCATTCGACCTCGTCTGTCAGCGCGCTGGCCCTGCTCAAGCAGATGTTCCCCGGCGTGAGGTTTGAGTCGTGGAATCGCCTCGCCACGGCCGACGCCGCAGGCACTGGGCCCCGGATGGTCACCATGGCTACTGGCGAAGACGTTGCTCGGATGATCATTCCCCAGGAACTCACTGACGACCAACCAATCCGCGTCCCCGGCGGCGTGGAAATCGCCCAATTCTGCTCGACCGCCGGTGTGCTGGTTGAGACCCCCGACGCAATCGTCTACACGGATGGTATCTGATGGCCCAATACACAGCACCCCCCTACCCCAACCCGCAGCTGACGTCGATTACGACCGCGACGGCTGAAATCGCGGCTGTCGCGGTCGACGTGGCCGCGCTCGAAACCGCCGTCGGTACCTACGAGGGCGCCGAAGATCTCGCTACGGACGTGGCCGCCGCCTTGGTTGACGTGGCCGCGCTCGAAACCGCCGTCGGTACCTACGAGGGCGCCGAAGATCTCGTGACGGACGTGGCCTCAGCGTTGACGCAGCTCGGCACGGCCGTCACGGTCAGCACCGAGACGGACGTTTGGGCGGCCCTCACGGCCCTCGAGACCAGAATCGCGACCCTCGAAGGCGCATGATGGCAGTGCACATGTTCCCCTCCGTAGCCACTCCGGCAGATCAGCTCAGGGCCTTGCAATCGCAGGTCGCGGATCTGAAGGAGCGTCTTGCTTCGATTGAGGCCATTCTGGACCCGCCCGCGCAGCCGAAAGTGAAGGCGAAGCGCTAATAGTGCCCAGCCCCGACCAGCCCCCGCGCGACGAGCCCGGGGGCTTTTCGGGCGTGACCTCCGCCGAATTCAAGATCCTGTTCCCGGCATTCGTTCCGACGAATGATGCATGGGTGACGGCTGCTCTTGCACAGGCAGAGGCCATGACGAGCGATGCATGGGACGCCAGCGTGAGGGACTACGCGGTCGGGTTGACCGCGGCCGCGGCGCTCGCTCGCTCGCCCCAAGGTAGGGCAGCCGGGCTAAAGGCGTCCGACGGCGCATCGACCTACTCACGCGAGCTGACGGAGCTCCGCAAGGGCGCTGCATGTTGTCTCTCGAGGGTCGTCTGATGGCACGGTCAAGGGTCACGGTCAAGCGGGCTCCCCTGCCGCGCGCGCCGAAGATCACGATTCGTGCCGGGATCATTGACGGCGAGAAGCGGTACGATGATGACGAATCCGTAGGGTCGATCGCGGAACAGCAGGAATTCGGGTTGGGCGTGCCGGAGCGCTCATGGCTGCGGGGGTGGTTTGACGAGCACTCCCCTGAGGTGAGAGCCCAAGCCGAGGCGTATCTGAGGGATGCCTTCGAGGGCCGTCGGACGTTTGAGGCTGCCGCGAAGTTGATTGCCATGCTAGCGGCTGCGTCGATTCAGCGCCGAATTCGTGGTGGCCAGGAGCTCCTTCCGATCACGTCGCCGGTTACCATTGCGCGCAAGCAGGCACGGGGCTTTCACCCACCCTACACGCCCTTGGTCGAGACCGGGCTACTCGTGTCGTCGATTGCCGGCGATTCGGAGGTCGTCGGATGACCGTCATGAGTGACATCCGAAGTGCCTTCAAGGCCGCGGTCGTCCTGGCCTCTGAGCTTGATTCCTCAGCGATTTGCTGGGGCGACGCTGAGGGCATTGCCGCGGATCCGGTGATTGTGTTGACACAGGTCACGAGCACGGAGTGCACGCCCTGGTGCGAGGAGCTCTCGGGCACCGGTGACCAGACCCGAGTACTCTCGCAGTGGAGGCAGATCACCTTCCAGGTGCGAGTCGAGACCGTCAACGGCGACCTGCTCTATGACGCCAGCGATTTGGCTCAGGAGACCTTGCTTGGACTTCATCGCATCGGGGCCAGGACCGCGCTTGCGGCGGCGGGGTACGGCGTGCTGGTTGATGCACCATCGGCAATCCGAGCCATGCACTACCGGTACGACGATCGCCTGGTGCACGCCTGGTCTTTCGACGCGATTGTTCGCGCTCGATTGACACGATCTGACCCGACCACGGTCGGCACCATTACCTCAGCCGAGGCTACCGGCGATCTGCTGAGCCCACCCAGTACGCACATCACAGTGGAGACCATCTCACCATGAGCACCAGCAACACCATTGTCGTCAATACGGTCGTACAGGATCGGGCGGTAGCCGTCGATTCCTTCGGCACACCTTTAATCCTCGCCTATCACGAAAATTTTGTCGGGGTCCGGTCCTACGGCGTGAGCGTCGCGGGCCTCACGGATCTGATTGCTGATGGCTTTTCGACGACCCACGACGTCTACCGCAAGGTCCAGGCGATGCTCGCTCAGGACGTACATCCCTCGACCGTCAAGGTTGCTACTCGCGCGGCCGCGAACGCCCAGGAGTACACCTTCACGCCGGTCACGACGACCGTTGGGTACGTCTACGCCTTCACCGTCGATTGTGACGGTGTCGACACCGAGATTGAATACACTGTCCAAACTAGCGACACGGTCGCCTTGATTGCGACGGCATTGCAAGCGTTGCTCGATGCAATCGCGGGGGTCACGGCCACGGACAACACCGGCAGCGTGACGATTGAGCCCGACGATCCGGAGGAGCGAATCTACCTGCGTGATCTGCCTTCATCGACGATCATGACCGTGGCGGACGGCTCTGCTGATGCCGGCATCGCCGCAGATTTCGCGGCCGCGCTTGCCGCGGATCCCGATTTCTACGGCGTGGTTGCTGACACGACTTCAGCCGCCGAAATCGCAGCCCTTGCGGTCGCCGTTGCTGCCGCGGGCAAGCTAGGCGGCGCCGACTCCGTCGACTCAGACAACTACACCGGTGACGACGGCGTGGCCTACACGGTCGCGCAGACGAGCAATTACCGCTTCTACGTGCATCCGACCTACGATTCGAAGGGGCAGTTTGCGGCGGGGATCATGGCTCGGCAGTTCGCTCAGGTGCCAGGATCATCGACCTGGGCACACAAGCTCGTCTCGGGTGCGGTGGCTGACTCCTTCAGCCAATCCGAGCTTGACAACGCCCGTGACAACGGCGGGTTCGTCTACTTCTACGAGTCAGGGATCAGCCACACCCTGGATGGCAAGTCCTGCGGTGGTAGGTACCTCGATACGACTCGCGGGATCGACTGGCTCAACTCCGTCATCCACGCGAATATGCTGACGGTCATGATTTCCCACGAGAAAATCAACTACACCGACTCAGGTGCAGCTCTGTTCGAGACCTCTCTACGTCAGGCGCTGGCCTCGGCCGAAGCCGTCGGTCTGCTCGCGTCCGGCTGGACCGTGACGCGGGGGGCGGTAGCGGCTCAATCTGCCGCAGACAAGGCAGCCCGCCGATTCCCGGCGCTCAGTTGGGACGCGGTTCTAGCTGGAGCGATCCACGAAGTCAATCCCGTGTCAGGCACGGTTACCCTCTAAGGAGCTACGATCATGAGTGGCGACACCAAAGTCTATGATTCTGAAGCCGTCGACTGCATTGCAGTCACGATCCCGATTACCGATGGCAAGGCCGACACATTCGTGAAGGTCACGCCGAAAGGCCCGGCCTTCGACACCGAGGCTGGCTGCGACGGTGAGGTCACTCGATTCGCGACGCACGAGAGGCGTTGCATGATCGAGATCGGCCTCAAGCGATCCAGCCGTCATAATGCCGAGCTGGCCGCGGTGCATGCCGCCGATCGTGAGTCGACAGGTGGAGCTGGAATCGGCGGATTTCTGTTGAAGGACAACAACGGCAGCACCCTGATTGCTTGTGACCGAGCATGGATCGTCCAGCTCCCTGATTGGGAGATGGGCAAGGCCGTTGGCGATGTGACTTGGCAACTTGAGGCCGTCGTCTCGCCCCTTGCGGCGCTGCCTGGCGGTAACTGAGTAGTATTCGCCCCGGGCGCTGTGGCTGGTACTACGTCGCCCGGGGCACTTCCTAGGAGCCAAACATGGATGAGTTCGAGATCGACGGGGTTAAATTCAGGCAAAAACCCCTGAAACTGAAGCAAGCGTTGAAGGCTGAGGCCATCCTGATTCAAGCAGGTCTCCCGGCGATCGTGGCCGGCGCAACCATGCAGACCGGCGTCAGCATCGAGGCAATCAGCCTGGTGGTGCAGGGGCTTGAGCGCACGGGTGAGCTTGTCGACATTTTTGCTGCGCAGTGCGAACACGATCGTACTGGCGGCGGAACTTGGGTGGCGCTGCCACCGTTTCTCGACTCGGTCTTCGAGCGCAAGAATGCCCTGCTTCTAGCCTGGCTGATCGAGTGCATTGCTTGGCAGTTCGCCGATTTTTTCGGCGGGAATGGCCTAGCCCTAGTGGCGGCTCAGGCCAGCCTCTTAGGCTCCCGGCTGAACTCGACTGGCGAATCTGGCGCATAATTGCCGACGAACGCATGTCCGTTGGACTACAGGAGGTGCTTGAATACTGGTCGATCGTGGATCTCTACGAAGCGCATGCGGTGCTCAACGAGCTAGACCGCGCGCAAGCCCAAGCCGCAAAGGATGCCCGTGGCACTCCGTGAATTATTCGCGACATTCGGATTTGACTTCGATCAAGCGACGTTGGATCGCATGGATCGACAGGTCAATGCAGCGATCGGTCACGTCCAAGGACTCGCGCGGCGCTTCGATCTGACCTCGGCCGCCGCCCGCGCCACGGCGCCTTCAATTAGCGGAGTGACCGCGGCTGCGACCAAGGCCACGGTAGCGGTCGGTGCCCTCGGCGCGCGACTGGAGGGCATCGACGGTACCAGCAACGGATTGCGCGTGGGCAGCCAGGTACTGCAGCACTGGGCTGCGCGTGCTCGGGAGGCCGGCATCCGTGCGGGGGGACTGCGCGCGGCAATGGCCGGAGTACAGTCACGGGTAGCCAGTGCCGCTGCCGGTGATCGTGAGCTGGATGAGAGCTTCAAAGCCCTCGGGGTCGACACTCGGCGCCTGACGGAGTCCAGTCGATCTGCATCATCGGTCTGGCAGGAGATGGTCGGGCGCTTGTCCAAGGTGCGGTCCGAGGCCGAGCGCACACGCCTGGCTGTGCGGCTACTAGGCACCGAGGGCGCCACCATCGCGGCAAGAGACCTGTCACAGGGGCTCGGCACCAATCGAGTCGTGCGGCGTCTCGCCGCCCCCGCCCGGCGAATTGAAGCAGTCAAGAGTGCACCACAGCGGACGTCCGCTGCGCAGCCACCGGTGAGTACTCCAGGATTTGTTCCGCGCGTCACGCCGCGACCGGTGCAGGCCGAAGCCAGGGTACTCGGCGGCAGAGCGTCGGCGGCAGAGCTCCAGGGGCTCGTCGCGGCCATGAGAGAGGCTTCTGCCGCCGGCAGCCAGGTCGCCGGCGGCTTGGGGCGGGCAAGCACAGCGGCTCAATCATGGGCGGCCCGTGCGCGAGGGGCAGGGGTGTCCGCCGGGGAAATGCGTCGGGCGCTGGCCGATCTGACCGGCAGAGTCAACGCCGCCCGAGCGGGGGATGCCGAGCTCGGCGGGGCCTTCCAAGCCCTCGGGGTAGATCTCGAGCGCGCCAGTGCCAAGGGGCGCTACGCATCATCGGTCTGGCAGGAGATGGTCGGGCGCCTGTCGAAGGTGAGGTCCGAGGCCGATCGCGCACGACTTGCGGTGACGGTGCTGGGCGTCGCCGGAGCCAAGGTCGCAGCCCCGACGCTCGGGCGGGGTCTTGCCGAAAATAGGATTCAGCGGCGCTTGGATCGTCCGGTGCAAGCACCGACTGCTCGGGAGCTCTCTCTCTGGAATCGGCTGCGAGCGAGCGTGCGGCGCGGTGCTGACGCACTGGATCGACTGCGCCGGCGGTCCACCGGGACTGCGGCTGGACTGCGCCAGGTCCAGACCGGAGCGCAGCAGGCTGATCGCGGAGTGCGGGGGCTGGGCGCAGCTGTCAGAAGCGTGTCAAGTGGTTCGGTGCTCGGTGGCATCCTTCAGGCGTCATTCTGGACGGGGCTGGCGCGTAGCGTGGCTCGAGTCGGCACTGCCGTCGCGCGGATGGGGGTGCGGGGCGCAGCGTCGTTCGCCGGCATGATCGGGGAGGTCTCGGTCTGGCGGGATGCAGTCGAAAAAGGCCTGGGAATGATCACCGGCTACGGCGGCACCCACGGCATGCAGGTCGGCGAAAAGGAATTTGAAACCAGCGCCGACGCGGCACGTCGCCTTGGTCTCAATATCCGCACTGCGGTCGATTCCTACAAGCAACTGCGCGGAGTAGGCTTTGATCGAACCCAGGCTACCGATTTTTTGAAGCTGACCGCAGACATGAAAGCGGGCCTCGGTCTGACCGAGGAAACGATCGGCAGGGTACAGCTGGCATTCAGCCAGATCAAGGGCGCGGGCAAGCTGCAAGGAGACGAGCTCCGGCAGCTCCAAGAGACCGGGCTCAACATCGATCGAATGTGGACCAACATTGCCGAGAAAATGGGGGTAACGGTAGAGGAGGCAATGGCCCTGAAGGAAGAGGGTAAAGTCTCGGCGGACGTGGCCCTCGGAGCGATCAAGGACACTGTCCTGCAGACGCTCGGCACGACTGCCCCAGGTGAGGCCGCCGCAAAGCTAGCGACCACCACTCTGAGAGGAGCCCTCGGAAAAGCCAAGGCCGAAGCCCAGGCCTGGATCATGGATCTAGGCAAAGATCTACAGCCTGGACTGGAGCAACTACTCGGCAAGATCGGCGGTACTTTTGCGAGGCTGGCCGAGAACGGAAAGCTCGACAAGTTTCTCACGAACTTGAAGAGAATGGTGATCGACACGGTCGATCTGATCATCATCAGGTGGCCGGAGATCGAGCGCGTCATTGAGCGCACGGTCGACCTCGCCGGCAACGACCTCGGCACCATGGTCATGCACATTGATGACGTGCTGAGCTCGATGATAGACTTCGCGGATTGGGTGTTGACTAATTGGGATGAAATCAAGGTGGCGATAGTGGCAGGCGCGGTGCTGATGG
>Ga0210107_1000007_pt1 | contig 17965 bp, 23 predicted proteins | sample White_ThreeSqC_D_FD_185910 | JGI IMG/M metagenome (GOLD analysis project Ga0210107, IMG submission 185910) | Wetland microbial communities from the San Francisco Bay, California, USA, that impact long-term carbon sequestration -... | ecosystem: Environmental > Aquatic > Marine > Wetlands ...
CCGCCGCAGGCGAAGCGCCTCGTCATCGCGGACGCGAAGCTCCTGACGAAGCGCCGCGATGTCAGAGTGCACGGGACCGAGATCGGTCTGAGCCTTGACGAGCCCGGACTGCAGCGTTGCGAGCGCCGCGATGATTGCCGCGATGCCCGCGAGCACCGGCCCCCACGCGCGAACGCGCTCGACGCGCAGGCTCGGCACGGGTGGCGGTGAGGGAATCGTGTCGGGGGCGTCAGTCACTCCGCGGCCTCAAGCAGTCGCGTTCGGCGTTCGAGATCTTCGAAACGCGCAGCGTCAGCCTGCCGCGTCGCGCGAAGCAAGGCAGCGATTTCAGTCAACTCCGAGGAAAACGATGACAGCGCATTAGCGCACGTCGCAAGCGTGCGTTCGAGCCGCGCCAGTCGATCGGCGATCATCTCGTCGCGCTCCCGCGCTGCATCGGAACTCATCGCATTGTCTCCCACTGCTCGGCGATGTACTGCGCCGGTGCCCACGGCCCGGGGTCATCGAGCCCATGCGTCAGGCACCACTGGTGCACCGTCTGAGCAGGCTCCGTGTAGACGATCGTGTCCGCGTCTACCGCTGCCCACACGGCACGCCCGCGCAATGTCAAGCGCCCCCGCACCTCGCGTGCAAGGCACTTGTAAACGCGCCCCCCGGGCTGTCCGTAATCGGCCGTGACGTAGTGCTCGCCCTCGCGCCCGAGGTAGACGCAGATATGACCACCGCGATCGAAGTCGTATCCGAGAAAATCCCCTGGGTGCAACTGCTCGGCGCGCGGTCCCCACACAACTGTCCAGTCGTGCACGCCATAGAACCAACCGAGGTCCGGCCGCCCTGCGTGTGGAAACCCGTGGTGCTCGTCGCGAAGAATCGACGGCGCTCGACAGCCGGCAGCGAACGCCACGCAGTCAGCGAGCTCAACGCACGACGAGCCGGGACCGTGCGCGTACACAAGCTGCTCGCGGCCTTCAGTGACGGCGGCCGCGACGAGGCCCGCGGGGTCGCCATGCTCGGCACAGTACGCAGCAAGCTCGACAATCGCTCGGCGACGGTCGAGCTTGTGTGACGGGTGGCCGCCGGTCACCATGACGAGCACTCCTCGATCCAGTCGCGTACTACGCGCACGTCAGTGTACACGCCCGGCGCGTCGGCGCACCCGCGGCCCCATGAAACGATGCCCAGCGTGCTGCCGTCTGGCGTGAACAGCGGTCCCCCACTATCCCCCTGGCACGAGTCCACACCGTCGCCACCGGCGCAAAGCATCGTGTGATTCAGCTGCCCGGCATACGTAATCTGGCACGCTGCCCACGAGGCCAGCGGCACCTCGACCCATCGCTGCAACGGGACAGTCGAGCACCCCGAGCAAGTCGCGCCCCACCCGACGGCGAAGGCGGTGCCAGAAAACGAAGCGCTCGCCGCCACCAAGGGCGCCGCAGACACGCCCGCGTCGCTCGCTAGATACAACACGGCCACGTCCCACCCGGACGTCGTGTGATGCCAATCCGGATGGTTGCGCGCCTCGACAACGACAACACGCCGGCCCGGCTCGCGCAGGTCGATCGTCCCCGCATGCACGACGTCCCCTGGACGAACCTGGCAGTGCGCAGCGGTCAGCACGACGCGCGATCCGATCACAGTCCCCCCGCAGTACTGCCAACCGTCGGGCTCCTCGAGCGCAACCACGCTCGGCCACTGCTGCTCTGCGCTTACCTGTCCCCCGACGATGCGCGATGCGTCCGCGCGACGGGCACGCCCCGAGCTGGGAACCCAACGACACTCGCCTGCCGAACCCGCCGAAGGCGTCCCGCCAGTCGCGACCGGCGCTCCACCGGTACCGCCCGTCACCGCGGGAGGCGTACCGTAAGTGGGGACCTGGCACGTCGCGGCGAGCAGCAGCGCAGCGAGCGCCACGACCAGCGCGGCTTTCACTCGCCACACGTTCCACGCCCACGTGTGCCCGGACGGACTCACGGCAACACCCCCTCGGCCTTCGCGGCCCTCAACGCCGGCACTCCCGGGTCCGCTGCGCGCTGATCGTGCGCAGCTTCCCAAGCATCGTACACGGCCGGCGCTGCGCACAGCAAGGCGACGAGCTCGGCCACGGGCAGACCGCGCGATTCGGCCTCAGCAATCACGGCAGGCGACTCGCGCAAACCGAGCGAGCACGCCGCATCGACGACGTTGACTGCGGGACGAAGCGCCGCGCACCCGACTAGCCACAGCGCGAGCAGCCCCGCAAGCGTCAGCTTGGTAGCCTTGCCCCCATCGACGGCGACGCGCTTGCCAGCGTGGTATAGACCGATCGCGCTGAACCCGGCGGCACCTGCAGCTTGCAACGCAACGAGCACCTCGGCGCCAGCGTTCAGATCTACGACTAGCCCAGGCGCCGACGCGAGCACGAACGGTACGACCGGCTGCGCCCAACGCGGCCAAGTCGTCACGTCACACCACGTCGGGAGGATTGCCGCGATCGTCACGCCATCGGACCGCGACAGCACGCGCGCCACGAACAGGAGCACAGTCACCGCGACGACCAGCGCCGCACGATTCGCGTCTAGAAATTCGATCATGGCAGTCTCTCCTTGGATGAAAGTACGTCGGCTTGTGCCGGCGGCGGGGTCCAGTCTGGAGGTAGCGCCCCAGCGGCCATCACCGCCGCCCGAGCCAGCCCAGTAAGCCCAGCGGCAAGCGCCACCCGCTCAAGCCCTGGCGGCGGGACCTGCAGACGCCACCGCGCCCCGCCGGGTTCTTGACGTGGCGAATCGTAGTGCACCGTCCAGCCCGGCGGGCCCGGCGTCGGGGAGTGCGGCGCGTGATACCCAGGGCCCGAGCGATCGGACTCAACAGGGTACCCACGACGCGTGTCGTCCACAGTCTGAATCTCGAGCGCCGTAGCTTCGCTCGTGGTGATCGCGTAGTCCGTCACAACGCAACCCCGTAGCGCACCGCTAGCCACCGTTCAACCTGCTGAAGAACCCCATCGCTCAACAGCGCATCGTAGATGACCAGCGCGGACAAATCTGTCTCACAGAAGTATGAGCCCGAGTGGCCGCCGATTTCGCATGCGCCATCGATCACCAGCGCGTCCCACGACGAATCGTCGAGCGTCTTGTTAACCCCATTGATCCGCGTTGTCATGGTCGAGGTCCCTCCATTGAGACGAATCGACCACACGGATTTCGCAAGCGCGGCCGTCGTCCCGGTGAGCAAATGAGCACTCGTGTCGTAGATTGCTAGCTCCCCAGTGGATCGCCGACCGAACGCCACGCGACCACCATCGGGGGAATAGAAAACGTAGGTGTTGGATCCTGCTTCTATCGCAAGGGCGGCTACCAAAACGATCGTGTAGCTAGTTGATACGGAGGTGAGGTCGTTGAACGTCAAGATGTTCGACGTTCCGTTGAATGACAGCGTTGTACCGTCGTATCCCGGTTGTTTCGACTTAGTCCCGTCCGTCGCGTATGGGCCTGTTACGAACTGTGAGGACCAAGTCTCTGCCGTGATCGGGGGGCCGGCGTCAGTGTCAACCCCCAGCCCGCCGAGCATGGCGGCAATGAGATTCTGCCCCGGAAGAGTCAGACCAGGCCGCGCCCCCAAGCCAACCGCAACCCCTACTCCGATGCCAGGCATTAGTATCCGTTCCTCACTGAGCTGCGCCATACCTCGACCTGAACGCGCCGCGCTGTGCTCGCGTCCTGCAACATCTTGAGCGAAATCTGCCCGTCCGTCTGGACCCGGAATTTGTACGTCGCCCCCGTGCCGCTGTAGGCCGTCACTTCCGCCGCGGCCCATGCCGCACCTTCGCCCGCGCCGATCGTGCTAACCAGCGCCGCCTGGACGTAGTACTGCGAGGACCCGTCCTCCCGGTAGTCCACGTTGAACGACAGCTCGTCCACGTACCGCGTCGTACCCGTGCCCACGTCGCGCCACCGAACACGGAAGCCGATTTCGAAACCGGGCTCTACTGACCCGTTCACCGGCACCGGCACGTCAAGGTCGGAGAACGCTGAGACCGTCGTGTCCGTGTCATCGAGCTGCAGCGCGATGTATCCCGGGGTCCCGGACGCCGCCACCGTCTGCGCGCTTGACGCGCTGATGAACTCATGAAAATTACGGACAGGCCCAGCGCCTCCGACGTCGATGCCGGCGGCCCCTGTGCCGCCATTAAGAACCAGCTTCGCGCTCGTCAGTAGGGATGCACCAGCCGCAATCGACAGCCCGGTATTCGAGATAAACGATCCGCCACCCCCACCAACGGTGATGAGATTCGTCAGCAGACGGATCGAGGCCGGGATCGCCCACGCGCTCGACGTCGTATCCCAGGTCAGCACCTCGCCGTCGGTCGAGCCCTCCAGTGGACCGTTAAGGTCTCGCACTTCAATACGATTCGTGGTCGTGTTGAGCACTGCCGCTAGGCCGCCTGTGAAGTCAAGGCCGCCGCCCAGCTCAAGCTCGATACCGTTGTTCCAAATGCGCCCAAGTAGCGCGTCGTAGGCGGTGCCCATACATCACTCCAACGGCAGCACGAAACCGATCAGCGCGCCTGCTGTCGTGACCGTCGTGCCGACTTTCGTTACGCTCGTGAACTGGCCGACGAGCACCTCGCCCGCCGCGACCGTATACGTGCGTGCCACGCTGTCGTCGCGCAGCGTCGCGACCACGGTGCCGAAACCATCGCTGCGCAGCGCGTGGATGCTCGCCGCGAACGTGTGATCCGTCGCGCTGATATCCACGACCTCGCTCGCGACGGGGACCAAATTTTTCACCCGATAGGTGTTCGCCATGTCAGAACCTTTCGCTTTAGACCGCCACGCCTCGCCACGTCGTGACGCAAATGTAGCCGGGAGCGCCAGCGCCACCCGCTGTAACACCTGGCGACCCATCGCCGTCCTCTCCTGCTACCGCGAGCGCTTGCGTTCCGTAACCAGACGCGCCACCGCCACCGCCGCCGCCTCCCGCAGTGAAGTTACCGCCAGCTCCGCCGCCGCCGCCCGCGCCATAGCCAAGCCCAGCGCCGCCACCGCCGGACGGATTCGCACCGTCCTGCGTCCCTGCGTCACCGCCAACCGCGAGCCACCCGTCATCACCTGGATCTGGCGTGCCGCCCGAATAGTTACCGACTCCGCCGGCACCGCCGTAGAGATCGTCTTTCGTCGGCGCCGCTCCTGCAACCCCCGCCGCACCGCTGCCGCCATCGCCGCCGTCCCCGCCGGGGGGCGCTGTCAGATCGAAACCGCTACCAGTCAACGACGACGCAACACCCGCGGCGCCGACCGAGTATGACAACGTCGCTGGGAACTCGCTAGCCGGACCTTCGCGCACCACGATGCCGCCGCGCCCGCCACCACCGCCGCCACCGTACGAACCGGACGTGTCGTTTCCGTCGCCGCCAGCGCCCCCACCCGCGACCACAACCGCGCGACACCAAAGCGCGTTCGCCGGTTTCGTCCACGATCCAGACCCGGACGTATGCGCATCCACGTCGGGCACGAGGCACGCGGTTCGATTCGCGAGCTGCTCAAGTGGAGTCGAAATGTCGCTTGCTGAAACCGTCATTCGGGGTTATCTCCGTCGTCGGGCAACGTGATCGTCGCTGGAAATATAGCACTGTCGCCGGCATATGTCGAGCCATCCGGCATTGTGATTGTCGCGGGGAAAAGCGTGTCGTCGCCGTCAAACGACCAACGCGGCGTCGTGACGCTTTCCGTTGCCTGCGCGGGGTCGCCGGCCCATTCGCGCAGCTCGCCGCGCAAACATACGTAGCGGTAATCCGCCGATCGCGCGGGCACGTAGTCCGTGCCGTCAACCACGCCCCACTGCGCCCATGTCGCATCCGGCGCGGGAAAGCTTCCGTCGAGCGACACGATCAACCACATCGGCAATGTACCAGCGGGCGCCCAACGAAACGGCGACGCGAGCAACTGCCGCACCGCGAGCCAGTCCTGCAGCGTCGAGCCTGCGATCCCGATCGTGTCGCCGAAGTCGGCCTGCGAAGCCAGCGTTTCCCCCGCGTCGAGCACGCCCCAAAAGCGCCCCCACTGCGCGGCCGCGACCGTGTCCCAAGTCCACGAAATTATGTCCGCTGTCTCGGTGCCATCCGCCGCACGCGCTCGACGATCGCCCTTGGTGTCCACGGTCCAGCACGCGAGGGCGCCCCAATACTCGGACAGCTGACGGAGGAAAGCGAAAGCGTTCCCTCGCGTGCGATGCCCGGCGCGCCCGCGCCACGCCTTGAGCCGCTCGGCGAAGTGCGCGTCAGTCTCATCACGCCCCCGCGTCAGCCCGCGATCGTAGCTGAGCAGCGCCAGCGCCGACGTGCCAGCACGCGACGGGAACCGCGAACGCACGCCGTCGAGTAGCCGCTGCTGGTGCACGTCGATCAGCGTCGTCAGCGTGTGCAGCAGCAAGCCACCGTCGCCGCGCGACATCCACGACGGCACCAAAAAACGGAACAGCGTGCGAAAGTTCGTGGCCATCAAACCTCCGTCACGTCGATCGTTCCGTTCGTTGGAACCTCGCCCGCGGCCAGCGACGTGTCACTCGTCGGCGCCGTGATCGTCACGGTCGGCGACGTCACGCCTTGCGCGACGAGATAGCCGTGGATCGTCGCGTACAGCGCCGAAAGCGCGACCGTGCCGCCGATATCGATCTCCGAGAACAGCTCAGCGATGGCCGCACTCACGTCAGCGCTCAGCGTCGCCGGCACGCCCCCGCCGCTCACGGTCGCCGTCACATCGATCGCGTGCGCGCTCGCGTTCGTAGCCGTCGCTTGGATGCACAACGGCTCAGCCCAAAGCTGCAGCGCTGTTTGCACAGCGGTCACGCTCGCGCCCGCAACGGCGCCGCTCGAGCTCGCCACGTACACGATCACAGTGCCATCGCTGGTGTTCTCCAGCGCTTTCGCTCGCGTCACGTCCGACACGCCAGTCAAGTCGCTATTGCGCGCGACGTATTCGTAAGCGTCGGGCGGTCCGTTCGGGCTAAGCGCGCCGAGCGTCGCGCGGCACTGCACGCGCAGCGACGCTTCCGACTGCTCATCGCTTGCCGTGGCCGCGGTGCTCGCCGTGATCGTCACGCCCGGGACCGTCGTTACGAGCGTATCGATCTCGTCCGCGCCCGCCGCACTATCGCTGCCGGACTCGTCCGCGATCACCGCGATTGTCTTGCTCTCGCCCGCCGCAAGCGTCACCGTCACGGCGTTCGCGCTCTGATAGGTCTTGTCCGTCAAGCTCGACTTGACCGCGAGCTCCCCCGCCGCGAATTCGTAGTACCCGCCCCCGCCATTGTTGAGCGTAATCGTGCTCGTGGCGTAGCTCGCCTCCGTGCGCTGGACGTCATACACCTCGTCAGCAAGCAGCGTCAGCCAATCGCCCTCGGCACTCGAAAGGAACCCGCCCTTGATTACTACCTCGGCGAGCAGCTCCCGATCGCCGAGAACCTCAGCGACGAATTTGATCGCAACGCGCGCCGAGTCGTCCACGCGCCACGACGTCACGGGAAGCCCAAGCGCTTGCGCTACCTCGAGGCCTGTCGCGAGAATGCTCGCTGCGGTCGCGCTGGTGAACAGTGTTCCGATACTGATCGTCATGAGGGGAGACTCCCGAGGATACCGACGTTGACCGAATCGACGGCAAGCGTCAACGTGAAAGAGCCTTGCGAATCGTTGAGCGTGACTGCGAGCTCGACCGTGACAGTCGTTTCGCCTGGGCCGAGCGTCGCGTCTGTCACGGTAGCCGTCACTCGAGCGATACGATCGTCTTTGAGTAGCTCGGCTTGGATGCGCACCGGCAACGCCGCAAGGTCCGCCGGCTCCGTTGCAGCGCCGACGAGCCCCGGCAAGTCAAGGCCGTACGTGCTTTCCTCCGCGCCCCCGCGCAACGTACCGCGCGGCGTCGTAAGCCGACGGTAGATCGACTGCGCAACCGCACGCGCGCCGCTCACGTATCGGCCCGTTTGCATCGAGTCCAGACACCACACGCTGACGCCGTAACCTTCGGCCATTATGCCACCGTCCCTGTCCCGGGCGCCGTAGTCGCGCCCGTCTGCGCAGCGGCCGTACCCGTCGTCGAGACAGGTATCCCGCTCGCCACCGTGACCACCGCGTTCGCCGTCACGTGCGCCACGACCGCGCTCGCAATCTCGTCGCACAACGCGGTCAGCGCATCGTTATCAACGGCTCCCGCGTCAGAATTCGCGATCAACGCTGCGCGCATCGCTGTGGATAGTGTGCTCGCGCTCAGTGCCATCAAAGACCCGCCTTGATTCGCGTGCTAGCGGAAGTGATCGTTCCTGCGAAACCGCCAGCAACCACGGCGTCAGTGATGCGAGCTACGCCCAGCGTCGGCGTGTCGCCAAGCTCTAGCCCCAGCGGCATCCAACCGGGAGCCCCCGCAGCGTCGCCGGTGAACACGAACGGGCGCGAGGGATCGGCGTCGGCGAAAGCTACCATGACGGTAGAGCCTAGCATATGCTGCGCTTTCACGCCCGGCGCGAGCCGCACCTCGACGCGCGAGAGATCCGGCATGCCACTGGCGACTCGCACGGGCTGTAGATTCAGCCGGTCGCTTGATTGCGTCACAACGCGGTACTCGTAGGCCGCGCGAAACTTTCGCCGTGGGTCGAGCGCGTCAAGCAACTGTTGCAAAGCGTCCACCCTCCGGCTCGTGCGCGCGCCCGAGTAGACGCGCACAGTGAAGCGATCACCCTCGAGCGAGAACTCGACGTCTGTCGCCGGGTCGCTGCCGTCCACGCTCACGCCCGGCACGAGTCCCGCGATCGATTCCGTGGCGAGCTCGACGATCGAGCCGGCTGGATCGAGCCGGGTCCTCGGCGCATCGCCGGCATACGTGCTTGCCGCCCGCGCGCCGAACCGCGTGACGCCGTCGAGCCCCACGTACCACGCTCGATCGGCGACGATCGCGAGCACGCTCGACGCCGGCCCTGCCGGCCGCGCGAACCGCGTGCCGAGCCGCGTCGAAGGTACATCGTCCAACGTCTCGCCCACCTTGGCCGCGACGTCGCTAACGACGGTCGAGACACGCACGCCGAGGTCATCCTGATAACCCCGGCGCACGACCGGCGTCCCCCAGCCCCCAGCGCCCCCCACGAGCCGGTACGCGCCACGGCCCTCCACTGACCCGGCCGCAACCACGGCGCACGCACAAGCGATCCCAGTGACGTCCAGCGACGTCGTGTCGCCCACGCTCAGCCCCGCGTCGTCCTCCGTCGTGACGTCAGCCCACCACATACCCCACGCCGGGAGCGTCAGGCGCAGCCCCGTCGCGGCCGTGCCGGCCAGACTCACGAGGGGCACGGCGTCGCCTCCGTGTGACTGTGCACGTCGCGGCCGCGGTCGCCCCGTTCGGGCGGGCTGAAGTGCCCGCCCTTGACAGGGGGACGAGAGTATGCTAAGCTTATGGCGTCGTTAACGCGCCGGCACCGGCGGGCCGCGGATTCTCGCCAAAGCTTACCTCGCCCCGCCGGCCCCCGACGCACACACACTAGGCTAGCGGACGCGATCATGGTGAGCTGACCTCGTCGTAAAGCCCGCTCAACTCGGAGCGCGCCTCGCGGTTCGGGTCGTATCGGTCCTCGGTAGCCGAGTCGCCCGACGATCCGTCACTGCTCCCACCGCTCCCACCCGTAGCGCTGGCCGCGGGCTTGGGCTTCGGCGGGCGGTACTCAAGAAACTTGACGATCACCGTCGCGCCGTTGCGGCCATCCCATAGCAGACCGCCAACGCCACCGTTGACGACCTCCGTGTAGCCGTTCGCGTTCAGGTCTGGGTGAAAGATCGGAAGCGCGACGGGCTCGGGGCCGCGCGTCGTGCTCTCAATAAGCGCCTGAAACGTGGGCCATGCGTCGAGGTCGTCAGCGTCCGCGAGATAGAAGCTCGCCTGAAACTGACCGACGGGGGCGCCCGTGTATTTGCTCGACGCGCCCTCGGAGCCTTTCGCCTTTTGGACGTCCCAATCCTGATCGCGGTCGTGGCCCGTGAGCGTCACAACACCAGGCGACCACTGTCCGCCGAGATTGATCCGAGAGTAAAGCTCGGGGAATTCGTGCGGGCTGAGCGTCACGACGTTGCCCCCACGAGCTGCAGCACGTCACCCTCGAGCGTGCGCGTGAGCATCTCGCCGAATCGCTCGATCGACGTGGGCGCATCACCCTCGCCGCCGAACGTGAGCGTTGCGCCACGCAGGTCCACCACGGTCTGCGCGCCGGAGCGTGCGCCTTCGGCGCCGTCGCCCGCGGGTGTGCTCGGCTGTGCGCTTGCACCTCGCGCGGCGCGCAGGTCCGGGGGCGCCGTGAGGTCGGACATCGCGCGCTGGGCTGCAGGCGTTTCACCCTCGACGCCCTCGACGTACCCCTCGCCAGTGTAGCCGCCGAGCTCGGCGAACACCTTGGACGGACTCGCGATCCCGAGCTGCCTTTTGGCCGCCGCGATGGCACCGCCTACCGCGCCAGTGACCGCGCCCGTGACTGCGCCGGCCGCGCCAGTGATCCCTTTCACGAGCCCCATGATCAGATCCGAGCCGAGCTGCGTAGCGGTGGAGACGAATCCGGTGATAGCATCGAGCGCGCCCGTGACCGCGCTGCTAATTGCCTCGCCGAACTGCGCACCCGCAGAGAACGCGATCGACACAAGCTTGTAGAGCACGTACCCCACCCCGACGATTGCCGCCACGAGCAACGCAAGCGGGGCCATGACCAGCAGGGTAGTCGCGACTAGCACGGTACCGATCAGCGCAACGCCAGCGACCACGCCCAGCAGGAAGGGAGCGACGTACTCAGCGGCCGCCGCAACCGCGCGCAGCACCGTCTCGAGATCCCAGCCGCTCGTGTCGAACCCAAGCAGCTCGCCCACCGCAGCAATCAACGGGCGAATCATCTTGTACACGCGCAGAACGCCGATCAAGAACCCGAGAATGAAAGCCTCGACCACGTAGGCCGCGACTTGCGCGCTATCGACGATTGGCTGAAAGATGCCTTCGAAAATCGCCTTGAGCGTTTTCGCGACGACCGAGTTTTCGTCGAACAGGTCCACGAGCGTGCGCATGCCCTTGAGCGCTGGTGTAATCTCCAGTCCACTGAAGATCGCCGTCACGCCGCGCTGCAGTCGCGCCGACTGCGCCTCGACGCCGAGCATTTGGCGCGCGACGATCCCACCGAAATCTCGCTGCGTGGTGGTCGCGACGTCCGCCACATTGCCTTTGGCATCCTTCAGTCTGCGGTTGAATTCGGCTAGGCCCTTGCCCGCGCCGAGCGCTGATTCCGCGGTCGCAACCGCGCGCAGCGCCGCAGGCATATCAGCCGCCTTGACCTTCGCGTCGCGCAGCTGCACGGCGAGATCGCGAAGCGCTGGCCCCGCGAGCGTAGTCGTCCGCGTGAGATCTGCGATATCCCCGTTGAGCTCGCGTAGCCCGGGGTGGCTCGCCTCGAGCGCTTCGCGGGCTAGTCCAGCCGCCCGCTTCGTGTCCGCCAGTTTGACCGCGTAGACTGTGATCGCAGCCACGCCCGCGAGCGCTGCCGCAGTCACGACCGCCACCGCCGCAGCCAGCGCAGCAAGCCCGACCGCGGCCACCGTTGCCGCGGCCGCACCCGCACCAAACCACTCGCTCAAATCGACGAACGCTTGCGCAGGAAAAAGCAGCTTCTCGCCGAGCTCGCCGAGCGGGCCGCCCACGTCACCAAGCGCCCCGCGGAACGTGCTGAGTTTTGTCGCCGCATCGCCAAGTCGATCGTTGACGCGCTTCTGCAGGCGCCCCAGATTCGAATGCTGCGCGCCGAGCTTCTTCTCGGCTCTCGCCGCTTGCTCCGCGGCGGACTCTAGCGACTTGAGGCGCGTTGCGTACTGCGCAACCGCCTGACGCGCGGCGTCCAGCTTCGCTTGTTGCCCAGCAGGTACGACGCCTTTGTTCTTGAGCGCCGCGCGCTCAGCGGCCTTGGCCGCATTGTTCGCCGCGCGCTCGAGCTGACGGTACTCCGAGGCGCCGTCCGCAAGCGTCGCGTTTGCCGTGGCACTCGCGCTGCGCGCAGCGTCTAGCTGCCGCCCCACGCGCACGAGCGCGTCCTCGAAATGACCAGCGTCGCGACCGCTCGAGCTGAGCTGATCCGCCATCGCGTCGAGCTGCGCGCTAGTCGCGTCGCCGCCGCTCAGCTTTGCGGCAATCTCGATTGCAAATTGTGCTGCGTCAGCCACGGCGCTGTGAGATCCTTCTGCCCCGCTTCGGGGGCGCTAGCCAAGCACGAATCATGTGAGCTAGTTCCGCCACGTACACGAAAGCGGCGCGCGCCTCAACGCTGCGCCGCTCGTCCGGCAGCCATTCGGACAGCCCGAACGCGAGCAGCCCAGCGTTCCCGCGCATGGCGGTCACCGCTTCGTTTATTCTTTTCCCTCCGACTCCGCTCTGCCCTCCGCGAGCTTGATCGATTCGCCGCCCGCTTGCGCGAGCAAGTTCGGTCGCGCCGCTAGCAGCGCCTCCCGAGTCTCGCCGGCAGGCGGGTACACCAGGCACACTGCACCAACCTCTTCCACGGCCCCGATCGCGTCAACCGGCTTGATCTGACCGCCGCGGCCCTGCTGTGGCTTGAGGCGATCGTGGTAGCGCTTGCTCGCAGCAGGAGGCATCACCTTGACGGCGAACGCCGCCGGCAGTCCCGGGGCGAAAGCGTTGAGCTCGACCACGCTGACGTTGCTCGGTCCGAGCTCGTCCTCGTTCGATTCGATCGCCTGGTAGTCGGCCACGAGCTGCGCTTCGCGTTGCGCCTCGATATCTGCTGCGCGCTTGGCGCGGCGTTTGCGGATGTCTTCAATCGTCAGCTTCTTTGCTGGGGTACTCTCGGTCATAGTGCTGCTACCTCCACGCCGTCGATCACGTCCACGATCTCTTTGACGTGAAGGGTGACCTCGACGGTGTCCGCGTCGGTTCCCTCCGCGCCGTTGAGCGACCGCCCGAGGGCACGGCAACCCTTGAGACGGTACTCGAAGATTTCGGTGCTGCCCGGCGGCGTGTGCTGCACTTGGACACTGAAGTGCACAAGACTCGAGAGTCGCTGGTCCCCGCGCTTGCCGACATCGCTCGCCGCGATCAGCCCGCGAAGGAACTTTTGGTAGCCCTCGCGGTAGAACGTGATCGAGCTTTCGTAGCTGACCTCGCCGGTGGTCGTCTTCATGACGCGCCCGCCGGCTTTCTGCTCGCCGACCTCGACGGTAACGCCCGTGTTGATCGCAGAGATGTCCTTCATCTCGATCAGCGCTGCGCCGTTCGGTACAGCCTTTACGACGATGTCCGCCCACGAAGGGGCGACGCCGTCTAGCACCGGATAATCACTGTTCGCGGGCATGATTACTGTCCTCCCGACACGACGCGGATGGTCGTTGCGACCGTGTGGATCGTGCCCCTCAGGTTGAGCGTTAGCGTGCCGTTGAGCACCGGCTCGGGCACGTTCAGAACGTCGTCGGTCGCGGGCTCCCAACTCGCGGCGCTTGCGCGCTGGCCTTCGCCGAGTCGATTCGTCAAGAGCGCCAGCTCGAGCGCCAAGTTGACCTCGGTCTTGATCGTACTGAGCGAATCGGTCGTTGCGGTTCCGTCGTCGTTCAGGATCAGCGAGCGTCCGATCGCGTTCTCGGTTGCGGCCTGGCAGACCTGCTGCGCGACGTTGACCACAGCGACGTTGTGCGTTCGGCTGAGCAGCGAAGCGTCCGAAGCGCGCGTCAGGCTGAGCGCGATGAAGCCGCCCTGTGGTCCGTTCGCCCAAGTGCGTAGCGTGGTGAACCGCGCGGCGCTACCGGCGCCCCCGTCTATGAGATCGTCCCACTCGACGAGGTTGCCGTCGGCGTCGTACAGATCGGCGCCAACGGGGCCGTCCGCCTTGCGCCACGTCGCAACGTGCACGTCATGTCGGTACTCGCGCCACGAAGCGAACCACGCCGCAGGATAACGCCAGTACCATCCAGCGAATTTCGACAGCGCCCGCCCGCGGCCAGCGCTCATGTCGATGCGCTCGTAGCCGTCCACGGACGCGAAAGCGCTGTCGATCGCGGCCATCCACACGGCCTTGGTCTGACCGGCGGTGATTGTTGCGCTCGTGATCCCGATGACCTCGTCGGACAGCGCCGCGGCGGTCACCTCAAGCACCGTATCGGTCACGGCAACAACGGTCGTAGTCTGATCGTTGCTGCTCGTACCGCTGATCGTGATCGAGTCACCGACGCGGAAACCGTCATCCAACCAAGAGCCGGGATTCCCGCCCGCCCTCGTGATTTCGTCGTTCGCGTCGCTGAACGTCAAGCTCGCCTCGCCGACGATCGTGACGCCACCAACGCTTGCCTCAGCAGTCAGTGTTTCAGTCGCGTCAAGCGTCAGCGTAAGCGCAACTACGCCATCGAGCGCGGTAGTGAGCGTGCCGTTGTTATTCGCCGATCCGCTGATCGTGAGAATGTCACCGATCCCGAAGCCGTCGGCAACGAAAGAGCCTGCGCTGCGCACGATCGTGTCCGGGTCCGTATCGGCGAACGTCGTCGTGAACACGCCAGTAGCACGGTGCGTGGTGCTACTCAGTGCGGCGAGCGGCAGGCGCTCGAGCACACTTGCACGGCCGTACACGAAGCGCTCGTTGGAGCTCTCGTACGTGTCGAGCTGCGTGTTGAACGCGAGCGCCTCCGTGCTGTCCTGCAGGTCGCCGCAGAGCACAACCGAGCGGCACTGCTTCTGCTGCGAAGCCATTGCGGCGCGCGCCAACGCCCATCCGGCGCTGTTGCTGCGCGGCCCGCTGCCGTGCCACGTATGAATCGTCTCGCCAGCCGTCAGATCGCCGGCCGCGAACGAGACGACCACGCCGACGTAGGGGATCGTGTAGCTGTTCGATGTCCCGAGCCGGACGCGCTTGGTAGTGCGCCCACCGTCGAGCGACAGACTCAGCACGATCTGATCGGTTCCGATCGTACCTCCCGTGACGACCGACAGTTCGCCGTCGTGCTCGATGAGCACGCCGCTCCCGCCAGCCGCGAGCGTCGTCACACACGTGTCGCTGTTACCGCTCGTGTCCTCACGCCCGATGGTTCCAGCCGTCGCGATAGGCAGCGCGCAGAATAGGATGGGCTTCCGAGTGCGCGCAGCGTGAATCGCGGCATACTCGACGCCGGGGCCGTAGCCATGCGCGGCGTAGATTGCCGCGGCCGATCCGTACTGGCGCGGAGTCGCGTCCGCGAGCGTGGGCTGTGGCGACCACACGCACACGGTTTCGGTGCCTGCCGCGATAGCGGTTGCGGTATCGCTGACGGTGGTAGTTGCGCCGGGTCGAGTTGCCATGAAAATCAATCCTCCAAATCAGTACGCTGTCGTTGGCGGGCTAGCGGTCACGACGTCAGCCAACGTCGCGGTGTCCTCGGCGCTCCCGTCGTAGTCTCTCTTTTCGACACCGCGGTCCCAGTCGAAGCGCATCGTGTACCCGGCGCCCGCGGCGATCTCCGCTTTGCGCAACTCGTCAGCGCTCAACGGACGACCACCCACGATTTGCACGGGAGGGCGCTGGCCTGATGCGCTGAGCTCGACAAGCGCGGTCGTCAGCCCATCCACGAGTCGATCGCACAAGCGCTCATGCTCGGCGACGCGCGCACCCTTGACCGTCGCTTTCGCGAACACGTCCACAACGCCGTGGAGCGTGCGCGTGCGGTAGCGGCGCGGGTTGCGCTGCGTGCCGCGCGGTGTGCCGAACGTCTCGTCCCGCTCCGTGTCTCGCGAGAACACGAGCACATGCGAGGGTAGGCCCTCACGCGTGACGCGCTCAGGCCCGTAGAACACCTGGACCGGGAATTTGCGCGCGCGCAGGTTCGCGGCAACGTCGCGGGCTAGCTGGTCAATCATGAGATCACCCGCATTACGGCCAGAGCTAGCCAGGTGAAAGTCGGCGCGGTTTCACCGCGGCGGTGCATTCGCGCACGCCATTCCCCGTAACTTTCTCCCGGGTGCGGACATGTGTTGCGCTTCACGCGGCACGCTCCCCACTGGACGCGGCGAGCGTCTCGCCGAAGATGCGACGGATCGCGCGCTGCCACTCGACCGGCAGCACGGCGCTACCGATCGGGAGAATCTTGTATTTGCCGATCAGGTACTTCGTGTAGCTCGGGCCGAGCGCGCTGCGCACGATCGTGCCGTTCGCCACGAAACCGAACACGCGCCAGGCGAGCCCCGTACGCACGAGAGAAAGCGACCGCCCGTCCACCCCAGCAGGACGGGGGTCGCCGTAGACTGTTTGCCCGCTGTCGAAAGCGGTACGCGCACGCTTGCCGAGGTCGGCCGCGATCTTAGGCGCGGCCTCATGCGCAACGCTGAGCGGGATTTCACGCAGGCGCCGCTTCAGGTCGGGGAAGTTCATTCCCAAACGCTTGACCTTAGCCATCAGAGACCCCCGTAAGTACGCCAATCGTGGGCGCGGCCGGTGGTAGTGGACGCGGCGCTCATCGCCAGGCCGGCGCGGTCAGGGCTATTCGTTCCGCGAATCGGAACACCTTTGCCCCAGCGCTCGATCCGCTTGTGCGCCGCGTCCACGATTTCCGTCAGCGTACGCGATGCGGACCCGTAGCGTGCGAGCAGCTTGCCCCCCGCTAGCTCGGCAGCCGTGATCGTCACAATCTCCGGGTACGGCGTCTCGAGCGGCACGACATGCGCCGGCAGCATGTCATCGATCACGCGCTCGGCCCACGCAATCGCGCTGTCGAACGGCGGCTCGCTATGCACGAGCACGTTACTACCCGCGGTCGTTAGATCGATCGCCGTTCCTCCGGCGCTCGCCGCAACCTGAAAGGTCGCATCGTCCACGCGAATCGCGTAATACGTCGTGCCCTCGACGATCGGGCTCGGAAGCGACCCGCCCGCGTCAGCGCGAAACGTGAGCTCGTCGTCAGTCTCGAAGCCGTGCCCGTCGCACTCTAGCCAGTCGGCGCTTGTGTCCACCGTCACCAGCGACGCTGGATTGTGGAGCGCCCCCCGCGGGATTGCGTGGGCGAAAATGTCAGCGCGCGTGCAGTATGCCATGGGGCTTTCACGCCCGCTGCCCCGGGGCTCGAAGCCTACCGGGGCGAGGGCGATGCGCGGGGCGCTTAGCTGCTGAGATCGATCCGGACGATCGCGTGCGGGAGGCAAGGCTCGGCCGCCCACTCCTGGATCCGCTTGACGCCGACCTTACCTTCGTCCTTGTATTTTGCGTCGGTTTCGTCGTAGACGATCTCCTTCATGCGACCTTCTTGAACGATCCAAGGCGGAGGCGCCATGCCGGCGCCACGCGAAGCAACCGCGTAGATCGTGTCCTCGTCGCCACTGTTGCCGCTTGGAAGGTCGCCGACGAGCTCATCAGCGACCTGGACAGTCAGCCCCTGGTAGCGGTTGTCTTGCGTCACGGCCGCGACGTTATCGGTTCCGCCAGCGTTCTGAACGATCGTTACGGCTGTCCCGAGCGTTACGACGTCGAGAGCATTCTCTTCCCACTTCGGCGGGATGAGCAGCCCAGCGAGACGCAGCCCCATGGGGCGACCGTTCGGGCCCTTGATCGATCGGAAGTGCTTGCGAAGTTGCGCGATCAGCGTCTTGTTGATCTCGGTTGGGACGGTGTCGCCCTGGACCGTGTCGCCATCGTCCCAATCGTTGGCGAACGTACCGACCGCGGCCTTGAACACGTTGAACGGGTGCGCGGCGTTGAACAGCGTGTAGCTGAGCGCGGTGACTCCACCAGGCTTCACGTCGCGATAGAAGTCCAGATAACGCGTAGTGTCCGTGAGCATGTCAGCGATCAACACATTCGGGTGCCGCTGCGCCTCGAGCGCCATCTCGGAAGGGGCGTTGTACCACCCAGTGAACATCGCCGAATCGGTGATGATACGCTCCTCCTCTTCGACGCCGTCGTACCACTCTTTGGTCGTGAAGCTCATCGACCGCTCGAACAGCCGACGCAGTTGGTCGTCGCC
>Ga0210107_1000008_pt1 | contig 17013 bp, 16 predicted proteins | sample White_ThreeSqC_D_FD_185910 | JGI IMG/M metagenome (GOLD analysis project Ga0210107, IMG submission 185910) | Wetland microbial communities from the San Francisco Bay, California, USA, that impact long-term carbon sequestration -... | ecosystem: Environmental > Aquatic > Marine > Wetlands ...
ATGCCATACTAGTTACGTATTCAAAGATTTCTCAATACAATGACTTGATGACAAAATGAAAAATTACTGCAAATACAAGATAACATTAATGTGAAATGTAGTCACCATATCATGAGATGGAATATTTTTTGAAATAATTTTATCTGTTATTTTTAATTTTTCAAATATTTTGACTTGTAATAATTGCAATTCTTTTTAATTTTACAGACCTGACACATTGGAGAAACAGGCTTACAGATATTTTGTCCATACATGACAAATGTGTCATTGATTTCAATCCAGTATTTTTTTTGGATTTTTTTCATCAGTTCTTGTTCTGTTTCTTCAGGAGTTTTAGTTTGAACTAGTCCTAATCTATTGGAGATCCTATGAACATGAATATCGACTGGAATTGCGGGCTTTTCAAAAGCATATACCAATACACAGTTGGCAGTTTTTCTACCTACGCCAGGTAATTTAACTAGAGTTTCTAGATCATTAGGTACAATTCCATCATACTGAGAATCAATAATCTTTGCTACCTCAATAATTCTTTTAGATTTTACGTGGTAGAAGCCTATTGATTTTATAATTTTTTCAATATCTTTTACCTTAGCGTTTGCCAAAGATTTTGCGTCTTTATATTTTGAGAATAAAACTTTGCATACTTTGGTAGTACTTTCATCTTTTGTCCGTGCCGATAAAATAGTTCCAATGAGAATACTAAATGGACCTCCAGTTTCTACCTCATGAAGTTCTCTTAATGCAGTCATTCTTGGAGGTTTAACTGCATTCATGGTATCCATCATTCCTTTTAGAATTTTTTTCATTTCTAGATAGACTGTTACGTACAAGTATTATATCTGTAAATACCAACTATGATTATTGGAATTAACAAAAGAAGAAGAATCTGCATTTAAAGGTGAACAAGGAGAAATTATGCAGATGGCCTATAGAATTTTAGTTGCTACTGGAGAAGCCACTGATGCAGAAAAACTTGTACCCATAGAATGGGCTCACCTTTCTGGAGTTAATTATAACACAATTGGTGATGCAGGAGAGGAATTTCTTGCAAGTATTAGTAAGAATGCACGGGTTAAGGTAAAAACAAGTCTTAATCCAATGGGATTTGATATAGACAATGTTTCAAACTATAATCTAGATGATAATTTTATTTCAAAACAACTTTCTATTAAAAAATCATATGAAGAAATGGGCGTTATTCCTTCCTTCTCATGCATACCCTATGAAATTTTTGATATTCCAGAAATGGGAACTCAAGTTTCATTTGCTGAAAGTAATGCAGCAATACATGCCAATTCGTTTGATAATCTAAAAACAAACAAAGAAAGTGCTTTTAGTGCTTTGGCAAGCGCATTAACTGGAAAAAGCCCATATTCTGCATTAAGGAAGGAAACAAAATCCAATCTTACTATACGAATGAAAGTTGAAAATCCAGACGAATTGACTTATGGAATGCTTGGGTTTTTCGCAGGAAAAGTAGGAAATGAATCTGTGAATATATCTGGGGTGGAACAAATGGACCGTCGAAGCTGTAAATCATTATGTGGAGGGATGGGAACTTCTGGAACTTGCGCCAAATTCAATTTTGATGAAGAACAAGATTCTGAAATTGTAGATTTTGATGAACAAGAAATGAAAAAAGTTTATGATGAATTAAACACATCAGACAAAGGCGATTTAATTACTCTGGGAAGTCCTCAACTTGGACTAGAAGAAATATCTGATCTTGCAATCAAACTAAAAGGAAGATCGTTTAAAAAAAGATGTATGATATTTTGCCCCAGAGCTGTAAAAGAACAAGCAACAAAATTAGGTCATACAAATCAACTTGAACGAGCTGGCTGTGAGATCTTATCTGATTGCTGTACCTGTTTAACCCCTTTAATTAAAAAAGATGAAGTTGATTCTGTAACTACTAACAGTATCAAAGGGGCATATTATCTTAAAAATTCTAATGGTGTTGGTGTAAATCTCAAGTCTCTTTCTGAAATAATTAAAGATGAAACTCGATGAAAAAAATATTGGTTAAAGGAAAAGTTAAGGGCACAATTCTAAAATCTCAAAAACCAATTAATTTCCTAGGAACTGTGGACAAAAAAACTGGAATAATTAGTGACGAAAATCACGACCTTTTCAAAAAATCAATCAAAGATTCAATCTTGGTATTTCCTTATGGGGTAGGAAGTAGTGTTGGTGCTTATACAATTTATTCCATAAAATCAAACAATTCCTCTCCTCTTGCAATGATTTGTGAGAAAGTGGATCTAACTGTTGCTACTGGTTGTGCTTTGGCAAATATACCCTTGATTACAGTATCTGAAAAAGAATTTTCTCTACTAGAAGATGGTCAAAAAATATTTTTAGATACTGAATCTTCTAATCCGATAACTTTTCTTGAATAACTTCTCCATTTGGTGATTTTTCCTTAAATACAATACCCTCAAACTTTTTTATTTCAATTCCATCTTTAGTCCAATAATCTTTAGGTAATCCTGCTTTTTCACATGTATGCTCTAAGAATTCCTTTTCATTCCATCCATATTCAATTGGAACTTGAGGTAAAAGCAATCCTGAATTGTATCTGTATTTCACGATTAATCCATCTTTACCAACTTTAATTTTTGATAAGAATTCTTTAGGTTCCTTAACTTCAATTTTAACTGGGGGAGTAAGAATTGTAATCTCAAAGGTAATGAAGTCTAATTCTTCTGGTCTCAAAGGAGAAAACCTAGGATCTTCAGTAGCTGCTGCAATAGCCGCATCATCAAGAGCATCAGATAATTTTTTTTCTGGAAGGGGATAACCTATACAACCACGTAAACCTTCTTGATTATTCAAAGTTACAAAAACTCCTGCTTTAAATGAAAAATCTTCTTGGAATTTTTCCTCCATATCCATTCTTCTATTATTTATCAAAAATTCTGTTACTATCATTCTTGCAGTTTTAACTAGATGATATCCATCTTCCAAAGAAATTTTCTTATAATCTTTCATTTAATCTCTCAGCTAATTTCTTTAGATTAATTATATGTGAACCTTCCCAAAAAACTTTGTCACAGTTTTTACAAATCCAAAATTTTTCATTATGATCTAGAACTCCATATGGAAGTTTATTGGACACAAATTCTTTTTTAATAAACTCAGTTTTAGAATTACATTTAGGACATCTTGTATTATTACCCTCTATCTCTATTTTTTTTAATTTTAATTTTAAAATTATTTCATAAAGTTGTTCAAATTCATCTTTTTTTTCAAGAAAAATAGATCTAATTCCAGATTTCAAAGATTTTTTTATTAAATCAAAATCTTTAGAAATTATTATTCGATTGTCTTTTTTTGCTAACCTAATCAACTCATTGTCCTCAATATTAGCATCATACATACAATCAAAACCCATTATTCGTAATTTTTTTGCTATATTCCCTAACATAGCATCAACAAAGAACACAGGGGATGAATTTTCAAACAGCATCCCCATAAGACACTTCCTTAATCTGACTTTGGCCTGCTGGAAGGACACGCACAAAATCATCTATGCTGATTTTTTTTGCAATTTCCTCCTCAAGTTTAGAAAATTCCATTTTAATTTTTTTAGCTACATCTACCATGTCTGAACCATGTGGTTCAATGATGGCATAACATAAAGAATTTTTTTTAATAGGTTCAGGCGGACCAGAAGTTAACAGATAATAATCTTCTTGCGGTATAATGCCAACAGCTAATTTTAGAGAGGGAATATTTACAAAATTTCTTTTTCCTTCAATTGTAAAAGATCCCTTTGGGAGAAATTGTCCACTTGGTGCTGATTTCTTTACCTGGTCCGGATATACCCAAAAAGCACTTAAACCGTGCATACCTTCTCTCCAAGCTCTACTAAAGCAAACAGTAGCATGAGCAACTTCATTCATACTACTTGCAGGTGGATTCTCTGCATCTTTCAATATGAAAAAAGGCGATCCAAAAATATCTCCATGAAAAATTCTATCATTTTTTTCAAGATGTTTCCTTACAACAGCAGAATTTGATGGAGCATCTCTTCCTCCAATCGCTAACATACCATCAGAAGTAAAAAACCATCGATATCTCTCATACCAATTTTTTTTCCTTACCTCTTCAACCAAAATTTCTTTCATATCTAAATTGGCTTTATTTTTTAATTTGTCAAGTTTTTTCTGAGTCTTATTTCTAATCTGCTCAATAGAATTAATGGCACTTGATTGACGTTTTGCCTCATTGAATAAAACTGAAGCAATCGATTGCAATGAAGCTTGAAGATTGATCTTTATTTTTTCATCTCTTATTGAAATTAAAGAAATGCCTTTTTCATTTACAATTTTTGCATTATGTTTATCTAGAATAATACTTGCATTAGGATCTTCAATAGAAATTATCCCTTTAGCCACCATTTCGTATAAGGAATTGGCCAAGTCAGTTATGTATTTTGATTTTTCTTTTACAACTTCTATTGCTTTTTCTTGTTCAAGCAACTGGTTTTCAATATCTTTTATTTTTTTATCTGATTCACTTGTTTGAAGACTTTTTCCTTTTTGAACAATATTTTCAGTAAATACGATATCTAACCCCTCCATGAAACTATTTACACCTGAACAATTTTCATCCAGTTTACCTAATTTTATTGGAATAACTTCGGTTTTTTCATTTCTTATTATCACAGGATCATGATTACCTGAAATTACATCCTCAACAATCTTTTTTGTAGTGTTAAAAATTTTTTCAATTTCTTCATCTGAAAAATTTTGGCCAATTTTTTTTGAATCTATTCCCGACATCTCAAATATTCCCTCAACATATTTTTTTGGTAATCCCAATGTTCTACCTAACCATTTACCTGCAATCAGATCTGAAGTTTTAAGATCAAAAAAGTCTGATTCTTTTACATTGAATATATCTAATCCGCTTTGAGGTGGAGTTGCATAATTTATTCCCACACTCAATTTTCTATGTCTAACATCAATCGAATGTTGCAATGCAAGAATTTTCATTTCTTCATTGCACAGTAGAATATTTCCATCTCCAAAAAATTCTCCCACAATTACAAATTCTTTGTCAAAACCTGCAAAAGTGAAATACGCTATTCTCTCCGAATCTATTTGTTCTATTTTTTTAATTTTAAATCTAAGAAGATCATTCCTTAATCTTTTCAGTAGTCTATTTGGTTCAATTGGGTCAATCTTTACCGAAGTTAACCATACACCAGACGTAGAAATCATCATAAAAATATCCGATTTTTCCGGATGATGTAATTTGAATAATATACTATCTTTGGTAATTCCCCAAATATTGCTGACATAATACCCTTGAACTTCAGAGGATATCCTATTTACAAGATAATTTAGCTCTATGCCTGCGAGTGTCATGATAAAATGTTTTAAATGGGAAATTATACTCTTGCTGTTTTACATGCTTGTTTTATGACCAAAGATTTTAAACGAGGATTATTGGAGACACACTAGAAATTTACTTGGCCAAACACAAAAAAAAGACATCAAAACCAATTTCTGGACCTGAAGATTCCGTTAATGAATCAGATGTTGATAATTCCGAAGAAACTCCTGAAATTGAGACAAGCACCTCTCCTGTTATTCCACCAACCGATCCCTCAGAAAATCAAACAGAAAATACTGAAAAAGAAAGAAAATTAAACAAATTGTTTTGGCTTAGAGTAATTCTGGCTGTTGTTGCAGGTACTATTGCAACTTTTATTTTTGAAGATATTGAAGGAGAGGAACGACGTTGGGCTTCTATCATATTTATGATCATTATTTTTGCTGGAACCATTGTAGTTGCAAAGAATATGAAAATGCAATTACCTTCATCTGATAGGAAAAAAATTGTTACACAAGGAATTGGAAGCTATGTTTTCTTGTATTTGTTTACGTGGATTGTAACTTATACCATAGTACATGCTGGAAATATTTCTAATGGAGTAAATATCTAATATTTTCCATTTAACTGAGGTGATATTTTTTGTGGAATTATAAAACTCCTGGAATACCAGATGAGTTTTTTGAAAGAGTAGAAAAAGTTCCAATAACAAAAGAAGAAGTAAGAGCAATTCAAATAAGTAAAGCTAGATTAAAGCCAGGGCAAACTGTATATGATATAGGATGTGGAAGTGGCTCAATATCAATTGAAGCCGCAATTCAAGTGGAAAATTCTGGTAAAGTTTATGCAATTGATTATGATCCTAATGCTATAGAATTAACAAAAAAAAATATTCATAAATTTGAAATCTCTAACATTTCATTAATTCTTGGAAATGCAAAAGAAAAAATCAGAGATTTAGATATGGCAGATGCTGTTTTTATTGGAGGAACCGGAGGGGATACCTCTGAAATCATAGAACTATCTCAAAATAATTTGAAAAAGGGGGGTAGAATTGTAGTTGCTACCATCCTTATAGAAACACTTTACTCTGTTTTACAAGTGATTGAAAAATTAAAATTTGATTCAGTTGATATAACTCAAGTTACCATTTCTAAAAGCAAAAAAACAACAAAAGGAAGTATGATGATTGCTAGAAATCCCATAACAATTATTTCGGCTACTAAAACTTAATCTAGATTTTTAATTGGGAACAAAGTCATAATTTTCATGCCTGAATTGATAGGAATTGGTGTTGGACCAGGTGATCCAGAACTACTTACAGTTAAGGCTGTTAAGGCTATTCATAATGCCGATGTAATAATGTGCCCTGCATCAAAAGAAGATAGACCAAGTATTGCATTGTCTGTGGTTTCTCCACTTATTGAGAAATCCAAAAATCAGGAAATTGTCAAACTAGTTTTTCCAATGACCAAAGATAAGAAAATTCTAGAAGAAACATGGAAAAAAAATGCTAAAATTATGGCCGAAAAAGTTCTGTCAGGAAAAAATGTTGTCTATCTTACAGTAGGTGATCCTTATCTTTATAGCACATGGATTTACATGCACAAAGAAATTGAAACAAACCACCCATTAATGAAAATAAGTGTTATTCCTGGAATCGTTTCAATGTTCACATTTGCCTCAAAAGTTGGTGTAAGTATCGCTGAAGGAGCAGAAAAAGTTTCAATCATTCCATCTTGTTACGATTTAAGTACAGTAAAAGAAATTGCAAAAAATTCTGAAACAATGGTCTTTCTTAAGGATGGAAGATATTTTGACCAAGTCATAACATTGCTAAAAGAAGCTGGATTCCCAGACAACTCGATTTTTGCAATCGGCCAAGATTTGGGAACAGAAAATGAAATAATTAGAAAATTAACTTTAGGAGAAGTTAATGATGGAACCTTGACTACAAAATATTTTTCTATATTGGTGGTAAAACGTGTCTGAAGTTTTTTTTGTAGGATGTGGCCCAGGAGATCCAGACCTTATTACCGTAAAAGCAAAAAAATTAATTCAAAAGGCTGACGTCATCGTTTATTCTGGATCATTAATTCCTCCTTCAATTTTGAAACTCTGTAAGAAAGGGAAATTATACGATGCCGCAGGTTTGGTAAGAGAAGAAATTTTTGATATTTTATACAAAAATGCTAAGAAAGAAAAACTAGTTGTAAGATTACATGACGGAGATCCCTCCATCTATGGAGCAATTAAGGAACAGATTGATAATTTACATGATAATGGAATTTCCTCAAAAGTAGTGCCTGGTGTAACTGCATTTCTGGCTTCAGCTGCTGAATTAGGAACTCAATTGACTCTTCCGGGAATAACTCAGACCATTATTGTAACAAGGGCGGAATCTAGAACTAAGGTACCTAAAAGAGAAAAAATATCAGAACTTGCAAAACACAAGGCAACTTTAATTTTCTATCTTAGTGTTCATCTCTTATCTGATATTGTAAAAGAATCAATAGCAGGAGGATATGATAAAACAACTCCTGTAGCTGTAGTGTATAGAGCAACATGGAAGGATCAAAAAATCATAAAAGGAAATCTTGAAAATATTGTAAAAAAAGTAAGAGATGAAAAAATTACAAGAACTGCAATTGTAATCATAAGCAACGTAATTGATTCAAAATCATATGAATATTCAAAACTATATGATAAAAAATTCAGTCATGGATATAGAAAATCTAAAATTAAATAGAAAGAAATTTTATTTTCTTTTTGATACCCATTTTAATTAAGTTTTTTTGGAATAATCCAGTTTGATCTGAAGAATATATTTTAAGTGAATTTTTTTGAATATTAGATTGTTTTATTTTTTTACAGATTTTTATTGCAAGATTATCTGCGGGATCAATAAATTGAACATTTGGAAATTCAGATTTTAAAATTTTTTTTAGAAATGGCAAATGAGTGCTTGATAAAGTGGCTACATCTATTTTGTTTTGTGAAAAAATTCTTTTTAATAACCGTCTAATTATTTTTCTACAATAATTTTCATCTGTTAGAAATTTTCCTGATTCAACTAATTCAACTAAATTTGAAGAATTTATTTTATGAATTATAAATTGATTTGGTAATTTACAACTTTCAATATAATTCAAAAATTTATTACTGTTAACTAAGGATTTCGTGGCAAGAACTGCAATGTTTTTGGTTTTAGAAATTTTTATTGCTTCGTTAAGGGGTGGATTCACGCCAATTATTTTTCTATTTTCTAGCCCTAAAATAATAGTTGGAGTATTGGATCCTATTATTATCAAATCAGGACTAAATTTTGCATCTAAATTTTTAATGGTTTTTTTGATAATTTCTTCTAATTTTATTTCCGTCTTTGTTCCATAAGGAAAATTTTTTTGGTCTGCAAAATAGATTATCTCCATTTTACAAGTTTTTTGAAGGGATCTGATTATTGATAATGAGCCTAAACCTGAATCAAATACAGCTATTTTAGCCATAAATTTCATTTTTTGAGCCCATCATAATAGTTTGTGAGCTAAATTTAGTCTAAAGTTGATCTAAATACACACCTCTCATTAAGAATCAATTTCTAAACCACCCATCATGCCAAACTTCGAAAAGACTTGGGCTCGACAAGAGACTCAAAGTGTAACTGGCAAATTACGTGATGCAGTACAACCACAAGGTGCATTAAAACCACGAATTCAAACCGCAGTAAACAAACTACAAGTCCAAATTAGTAAAATGGATTCTATGTTAGGCAAACTGCACGAAAGAGACGCGCAACTCTTCAAGAGAATCGTGACTGCTATGCAGCAACATGATACTAGCACAAGTAAGGTTTTGTCAAACGAATTAGCTGAAATTCGTAAAGTTACAAAAATGTTAGGCAATGCAAGAATGTCATTGGAACAAGTTCAACTTAGATTGACAACTATTCATGACCTTGGCGATGCAATGGTAGCAATTGGACCAGCGATGTCTACAATGAAGGGATTAAAGTCATCACTAGGAAGATTTATGCCAGAAGCAGACTCGGAATTGAATGCAATGACACAAACACTCAATGGATTAATGATGGACTCTTTGGCAGGAGACTCATTTAGTCTAGAGACTGATTCTTCAAGTGAAGAAACTGAAAGAATTCTTCAAGAAGCATCTGCAATTGCTGAGCAACAGATAGGAGACAAATTCCCATCTGTACCATCCCAAACTGGACTTTCGTCTCAGTCTTCATCTTCTACATTTGATTAGAAGATTAAGGCGAAAAGTCACTCTTTTTGTTTTCTTTCTTTGAATAAACTTGATTATTTTAAAAACAGAATTTCTAATTCAAATAAAATTATGGATAAGAAGTATACTCTCTTAAAATAGAATCCAATTCTGAAATTTTAATTCTTTTCTGCTCCATACTATCTCTCATTCTAATAGTGACTGTATCATCTTGTAAAGTCTGATGATCAACGGTAATTGCAAAGGGTGAACCAATTTCATCTAATCTTCTATACCTTCTACCTATTGCACCAGAATGATCTAAAAAGGAATCAAACCTCTTCTTCAAATTAAAATGAATTTCGTCAGTTTTTTCTTTTAATCCATCTTTTTTTACTAGAGACAAAATTCCTACATGAATGGGGGAAAGGTATGGTTTAAGAGACAATACAGTCCTTTCATTTTCTTGATCATCCTTCAAAGAATGTTCTAGTATAGTGTACAAACTTCTATCAATTCCCATTGAAATTTCAAATACGTGTGGAAGGACCTTTTCATCGTTATCCATCACTTCAAATTTTTCTTTACTTTTTTTTGCATGACTAGATAAATCATAATCAGCTCTGTAATTACATGCAACTAGTTCAAGCCATCCAATAGTGGTCTCAACCTCAAAATCAAAGGCCACTTCGGCGTAAAAGGCCTTTTCTTTTTCTCCCAATTTCCTAAATCTACTCTTTTCAACATCAATTCCTGTTTTTTCATAGAATTCATTTAAAATTCCCAAATAATATGCCACAAATTTGTTTGGAACAACTCCTTTCTCAACAGCCTCTTTACATGTCATTGCAATTGGTTCCGAATCTGTCTGTAATCTTATGACTGTATTTTGAATTTCTGAAAAATTTTCTACACTGTCTAATTTTGTTGGATTGCAAAATACCTCAATTTCAGCCTGATAAAATTCTCTTAGTCGAAGTAAACTTTGTCTCGGAGCAATTTCATTTCTGAAGCTTTTTCCAACTTGGGCTATTCCCATCGGCAACTTTCCTCTCATTATTTTAAACAATCTGGGAAAATCAACAAAGATTGATTGGCAAGTTTCTGGCCTTAGATAGGCCTCTTCTTCCTCTGGACCAATACCTACTCTAAACATCATGTTGAATTTTTTGGTATTCTCAAATTCTCCCTTACATTTTGGGCATTTGATATTGTTTTCTTTTATTGCCTTATCAAATTCTATCAGATCTGCACTCTCTGGGATTTCAACATTTGAAATATCTGCAATAGTTCTATCTGCTCTAAATGTTGATTTACAATTAGTGCATTTAATGATTGGATCTGAAAAACTCCCTAAATGACCAGATGCTTCAAAAACAGATTTTGACATTATCTGAGATCCATCTATTTCAAGCATTCCATCTCTTCTTATCAATTCTCTTCTCCATAATTCTAGAAATTTATTTTTGAGTCCTACACCTGTTGGACCATACTCCCAAAATCCAGCATGAGCATCTCCATAAACTTCACAACTTGGGAAATAAAATCCTCGTTCGAGAGCTAACTTCATCACATCTTCATAATTCATCTAATCATCTCCACTTTATGCTAATTCCTTAACTATTCTGATATTTTCAAAGTCATCTCTAACATCATCAATTGGTGTTTCTAAGATAATAGGAATTTTTTTCTTTATTGTTAATTTAATAATTGATTCCATTCCTTTTTTCCCGATATTGCCTAACCCTATATGATAATGCCTATCTAAATTACACCCAATCTCTCCTTTGGCGTCATTTAGATGTAAAATTTTCAGATTCTCCATGCCCACATGTCTTTCAAATTCATTAAAAGTTTCTTTCACACTTTTTTCTGTTCTTAAATCATATCCAGAAACAAATGCATGACATGTATCGAAACAAACACCAAATTTCTTTGTTGGTTTTAATTGATTAAATATTTCGTTTAACTGTTCAAAATTTGCACCAACTGAATTCTTTTGCCCAGCAGTATTTTCTAATAAAATCATAACATCATTTTTTGTTTGTCCAGCTTTAGTCAATGCTTTCACCAATCTTTTAATTCCTTCTTCTTCACCCGTTCCCAAATGACTTCCAAGGTGAGTAACCAAATATGGTATTCCTAGTTTTCCACACCTTTCTACCTCTTCAATTAAGGATTTTACCGACTTTTCAAATCCCTCTTTCTTTGGACTGGAGAGATTTGGTAAATATGGCATGTGCGCACAAGTAGCAAATCTATCTATTTTGCTGATCTCCAGTTTCTTTTTGAAATTTTTAATGTCTGAATCAGTTAATTCTTTGGCATTCCATCCTCTAGGGTTTCTCGTAAAAATCTGAAAGGCAGAGCATTCTCTCTCGACAGCATTATCTACTGCTTTATCTATTGAGCCGGAGATCGAAACATGGCAACCGATCTGCATGTAGATGACTTTAGATAAACATAATTTAAATCACCATTTGTTTTCAGACAAAAACCAGATTTTTAAGGCAATGTCATTAATCAATACTTATGATTACTCTTGGAAAAGACGAAATAGCAAAATATCCATTTTTGGCAGATGCTGGACAATATCTAAAAGATAAGGGTTTTTCTTTACAACAATTTGGTACAGATCCGGATCTCAAATTATCTGTCGATAAAGCATTCAGTAGGGTCCTTACAGCTGCGGATGGAAAAATATACAAATCAGATTTAATTGATGGTGAGGCTTCAAAAGACTATGTGTTAGAAAGAGAAGTTTTTTCATTTCTTTTGGCTATTGTTTTACTGAAATTAACAGGGATGACCACTCTTATCAAAAGATTTGCACTTGCAGAGGCTCGTCGTGCAGAAAAATATCTAGAAAAAGATTTAGCCAATATTACAGATGAATCCAAAAAAGAGCTAGCGATTAGGATTATTGATGATTTATTTTCTATTCAAATTAAAAAGCAAGATGACTTTTTCATAATTCCTGTTTCCAATTATCTAACACATTCTGTTAACTTTCATGAACGCGAATGGAAATTAATTAACAGACATGTTGAAAACGGTTTTGTTTTTCTTACTTCACATGAAACGGTTAGATTAATTCGAAAAGAATTAGGAAATTACATTAGTTCAAAAATAATGAATGCAAAAACTCCTGGAATGATTTCAGGATTTGAAGAGCCCGTTAAAAAATTAATTACACTATCTAAAAAATTTGTAACGAATCCTGTTATTATGGGAGAATATCCACCGTGCATAAAACATGCTATTGATATTTTAGAAAAAGGTGAAAATCTTCCTCATTCAGGTAGATTCATGCTAGCAACATTTCTTTTGGCTAGAAATCAGTCTGTAGATCAAATCGCACCACTATTCAAAAATGCACCTGATTATAATGAAAAAATCACCTTATACCAGCTGAATCATTTAGCCGGAACATCAGGTAGTGGTACTCATTACGCATGTCCATCATGTGAAAAATTGAAAACACAAAACCTTTGCTTTGCAATCCCTGAATGTAACAATATCTTTAACCCTCTTCAGTTTGGAAAAAAATGAAATTAAATGTTAGAAAAAGAAATTAAATTTTTAGAAGATTCTTTTAAAAAATATTATTTTGATCACTTTGATCTAATCCATGTACCTGAACGAACATCTGAACGTGAATTTGGGTTTCAAAAATTTAATTTTGGAATGACTCGCCATATTTCATTAAAAGATGATAAAGAATTACATCTTTTATTAATAAAAAATATTCCATCTGATGTTTACTGCTCTAATGCTTACTATTCATTTCCAAATTTACCTATGAAAGAAAAGGATTGGAAAGAAGCGGATCTGATTTTTGATATTGATTCCAAAGACCTTCATTTAGATTGTAGAAAAATTCATTCTATTACAAAATGCAATAATTGTAATCATATTTCTAATTTGACTTTGAATTGTAGAAATTGTAACTCATCAAAACTTGAAATAAAATCTCTTCCATGCAATGATTGTATTGGGGCTTCAAAAAACGAGGTTATCAAGTTATCAAAAATTTTAACTGAAGACTTTGGAATAGACAAAAATGACATTAAAGTTTATTTTTCTGGAAATGAAGGATTTCATGTTTATGTCTATAATTCTCAGTTCCAAATACTTGGATCCAGAGAACGATCTGAATTAGTTGATTATATTATGTTCAAAGGAATTATTCCAGAAACATTTGGAATGAAAAAAATAAAGCCTAATAGATCCCTATTTCCAGATTTTGCTGATAAAGGATGGAAAGGAAGATTCTCTAAAGAAATTTTTGGTTCAAAATCTAAAAGGCCAAAAATTATTTCCGATTTAATTTCCAACGGATATACAAATTTTCAAAAAAATCTAGAAATTTTATCTAATAAAATTGGGGTTCAAATCGATCCTAACGTAACAATGGACATACATAGAATTTTTAGGCTCCCGGGATCTTTAAACAGTAAAAGTGGTTTAACGAAAGTTTTCTGTAACGATCTTGATAAATTTGATGCTTATACCGAATCTTGTTTTCTAAATGATAATTCTGTTGAAATTACTGCAAATTGCCCTATCGAATTTAAACTCAAAAACAAAAAATTTGGCCCGTATGATAATGAAAAAGTAACTGTTCCAACCTATGCGGCAGCATATATGATTTGTAAGAATCTTGCAACTATTTCTTAAAAATGGCTAAACCTGAGATTTTTAAAATAAAAAATTGACTTTTTAATACACAAAAATAGAAGAAATATCGTAATTATTCGATTTTTCAGGTAAGACATTAATTTACCAAACCACAACAAACTTTGATTTTGTATAGCGCCGCCACTGATAAGCAAGCTCCACCTCCAGATGCAGGAAAATACATTCGTTTAGGCATTGTAGCAATAATCGTCATTGCAATTGTTGCAATTGTAGGAAATCAAGCAGTAATTTTATCTATGAATTTTAGTGAATTTGGTGAAAAATTCTCTAAACCGTTATACTATTCACTTGTTTCTAGCTTAATTCTTTCAGCAATTGCCCTTGTCAGAGTAAATATTCTATCCAGATCTTCCATTTTTTGGTATGCCATAAAAACTGGTATTGGATTAATTGCTCAAGGACCTCAACAATCAATTTCGAATAATATTTCTACCTTTAAGGATTTCAAACTTAGCACTCCTCAATTTGTAATATGGCAAATAACAAAAATTCTCCTTTTTGGTGCCTTTTTTGTAAATACTCTTTTTGGTTTTGCGGCAATATCTTTCTTAGATGGAAATTCTCTAGGAATTGAAAATCTGCCATCTTTATTCTCTTTGCCGTTTGTAAATCCAGGAACAGATCCTAACTATGCATCACAACAAGTAGTTCCAATGATCCCTGCTTTGATTATTCTGATTCCCTCTGTTCTTGCAGCAGTTGGTTTACGATTAGTAATGTATGTCGGAATCCATCGAGTAATCAATGTAATTACATTATTCATTCAAGATTCCAATCAAGGAAAACCAAGATATCTAAATTATGTTTCGATTATAGAGTCAATTTTAGGAATAGGAATTATTTGGGCTGGATTTAATCTATTTTTTACAGACCAAATAGATTATAATTCACGATATGTAATTGGAGGTGTTTTACTAGTAGGATTTGCATTTCTAGCTTTTTCAATTGCTGATAGAATTAGATCACGCGTTCTTACTCATATGTTTAAAAGAGATGTTTACATTAGAATTTTTTCAATTCTAGTAATAGTCATTATTGTTATTGCATTTATTTCCGTAAACAACAGCATTGCTGATTCTAGAAAAATCGAATACTTGGGTCCATACACAGCTCAACAAATTGGAGTAAATCGATATTTGGGAGAACTTGATAATGTCCAAGAAAACAAACATAACGTTAGATTACAAAATATCTCTCCTAACAATATTAAAAATTATGTTTCACAAAACAGTGATGTATTAGATGTTATTAGAATATGGGATTGGGAAGCGGCCTTTGCCAAATTGAAGCCTGAAATAGGTTTGATACCCTATGTTGATTTTGAAGATAATGATATTTTGCGTTTTAATAACAATCTCTACTGGACTGCTTCAATGAAACCAGTTTTACCTACAACTGTAGCTAATGAAAATAGATGGTATAATGAACATCTCGTTTACACACATGTTCCAAATGGATTCCTTACACTAGACGCAACAGGAGGACAAATAGTTGATAGCAGTGAATTCTTTACTCAACGGGAAATTTATTATGGAGAAGGAGGGCTTTTTGAACAAACTTGGTCTGCTTATCCAAACTCTAGAGGAGATGTCAGCGCAGAATTAGGTGGAGTATTCTATGATGGTGAAGGAGGATTAGATGTATCGCCACCATTAAGTTGGATTTTTGAACCAAATTTCTTACTTTCATTCCCCACAGAATCTGTTCATATCATGAGGTACAAAGATGTCCATGATAGAATGGAAGTTTTGTATCCATATTTCTTGTATGATTTATTTGGAAAAGAATTAGATTCGCTTCCTGTAACTGATGGTGAAAATTCCTATTGGCTAGTTCCATTAATAATTGGATTTGACACAGGTGATGTTCCATGGTCAGTTGGCAATCCATATCTAAGATTAGTGGGTTACGCTCTAGTTGATTCACACGATGGAAATATTCAATTGTTAAAAACCGGTGATGATTTCTTTTCAGAAATGTTTGAACAACAATATTCTGACCAATTTGTCCCAATACCAGAGTGGCTTCAAGAACAAATTAGATATCCTTCTGAATTATTTAATTGGAAAACAGAAATGTATAACATTTATCATGTAACAGATGTTGAGACCTTTATTCAAGCCAATGAATTTTATGAAATTCCAGCTGGATTAGATACTTACTATATTGAAGCAAAACCTCCTGGTTTTGATACAACAGAATTTGTAGGATTACTTTCCCTAGAATTACGCGGATCTCAAGGAAGAAATCTTGCTGGTTATATGGTAGTTGAAAATGATCTTGGAAACTTGGGTGATCTACAATTTTACGAAGTACCATTAAACTCAACTACAAAATTAATTGGCCCTACAGCAGTTAGAGAAGCTTTGGACCGAGATCCTGAATTTGCTCAACTAAAGACCCTTTTAAGAAATCCAAGAATTGGTGATAATATTCTTTATCGCGTAGGTGAACACGATGTTTACTTTATTCCTGTATATACTGCAGGAGCAGGTGGAGTGGTAGCTCAGCTTGGTACTATAGCTGCTGTTGGTGCTGCATTTACAGGAGAATATTATGTTGGTTTAGGAAATACTCAACAAGAAGCATTTGAGGCTTATCTACAAAAGGTTTCAGGGGTTGTAGATCCTAATTTTACCACTGATGAAACTTTTGTAGAATTAAAAAGACAGGATAGGATTGATATCATCAAATCATCCTTTGAAAGTGAGGGTATAGAAATTTCTGAACCTACTAGCATCC
>Ga0210107_1000010_pt1 | contig 16287 bp, 21 predicted proteins | sample White_ThreeSqC_D_FD_185910 | JGI IMG/M metagenome (GOLD analysis project Ga0210107, IMG submission 185910) | Wetland microbial communities from the San Francisco Bay, California, USA, that impact long-term carbon sequestration -... | ecosystem: Environmental > Aquatic > Marine > Wetlands ...
GCGCGGTACTGGCGATCGTACTCACGCCGGCGCTCAGCAACCGCGGGGTCGGCGCGGTACTGGCGCTGGTAGCACGCCCGGCACATGCCCCTCGCCTGGTGTTTTCGCTCGGGATGGTCACACTCATTCACCCGCGGGGCGGTCACTGTGGGGCCTCCAGGGCCGAGCGGACGCGGGCCAGATTGACCGTGCTACGCCCGACCTCGCCGAACTGCGCGTGGTAGGTGATCGCGCAGAGAGACTGCCCTGAACGGTAGCGGCGCGCGTGCCAGGCGTCCTTCGCCGCCATCGTCCGGTGGCTCTCCACCACACACCCGGGGGATTCTTTGCGTGACAGGTGATGCACGTGCCCGGTGTGCCAAACGCGCTCGGTTGTCGCCCCCCAGTCCACGGGGCGATCGGAGGCCATGATCGCGGAGAGTTCGGCGGGCTTCGCCCCGTCGCCATGAGCCCAGCCGAAGAGGCACGTGCCGTGGACGTCGTACTGCAGTGCCGCGACCGAGTCCTGCACGATTACTCGCGGATCCCTCTCATAGACCGCGCGTAACCAGAGCGCGATTGAGTGAGCCATGTTGGGGTCGTGGTTGCCTGGCAGATTCCGGACTTCGACGACCTCATGCTTGGTCAGCGCGAGGTCGATGATCCGCCGCAGAATCGCGTAGCCTGCCTCGAGGACTTTCGCGAATCGCCCGTCTAGATCAAGCTGATTCCCGTGCCCTGGGGTCCGGGCGGCGTCGTCCTGCGCGTGAAAGAAATCCCCTAAATTCGTGACGATGGCACGTTTGCTCGCGGGGGCGCCTTGGACCAGCAGGTCGACGCACTTGATTAGCTCCGTGGTTGCAATGTGCAGATCGAAATGAGCCCCTGCCTCGGGAGCCCAGGCAAGCATGCCGATGTGCGGATCACCCAGCGGGTAGAGCGTGCAGAGGTCCTCGTCGGAGTGCTCTGGGGCTGGCACGGGCGCGGCCAGGCCTGAGTACTGAGCGACGTGCCGAGCCATGGCCTCGCGCACGGCCGCGTCGCGGTCGGCCTTGGCGCGATCGTAGGACGACCACTGGACTCCGATCGATCCGTCACCGCGCTGCATGACGGAGGTACTCACCAGGTGTGCGTCATCCGGCAATGGCGTCGGAGGCTCGTCTGCGCCAGCGACCCTGGTCTTGTGCCACGCGGCGGTGGCGTTGCCCTCGGCATCAGCGAGTGTGCTGAGCCCGGCTAGTTCGTGCCCTTCTGGTATGTGCTGCGTGGCGTCCGGGCCTCTCGGGGGCGATGCCTCGGGGCGCCGGCGGGGGCGCGTTACAGCTTCCCCCCGCAGGCGCTTCGCCTGATTCCGCGCGCTTCGTAGGGTGCGCGTGGGGCCTTCGAGCATCCAGCGCAGGGCTTCCTCACCTCGGGGCTGCCTCATGATCTGTTGCGCCGTCAATCCTGCAGTCGCTCGCAGATACTCCGGCAGAGTAACGCCCGAGAGCACACAGAGCGCGGCGGTGTGATCATCTGAAAGGTTTCGCCGTGACGCCTGGGTGGTGACAATCCACGCGAGCGCCGCCGCCCGATCCGGCAGTTCGATCTCGGTCGTCATGTACGGACGATCCGTGATTGCGCAAGCCCGGAGACGGTGGTGACCATCGAGGAGCACCCCGCGCCAGGTTACCAGGGGATCACGACACCCTTCGCTGCTGATCGAGTCGACCAAGGCCAGGAAGCGAGGGTCATCATCACTGAGGGCTGGCAGTAGGGCTTCAAATTCAGGGTCGACGATTGTCACGGCTGCACCCCCTCTCTGCTCTGGAATCGTGCAGGACAGCCTCAGTAGCGGCCACTAGCCTCGTGCGACCGACAGCCGAGTCCAATTCCCATCGTGCAAGGGCCTGCGCGTATTCGGCCAGCGAATACTCGCCGACTAGCCACCATTGGTCCTGCTCTGGCAGCCAAATTTCCACCCTAAACCCATTGTGCAGTCCGTCAATAATCTGCAGCATGCTCTATCTCCTGGGTGTGAATGCCGTCGTCTCCTTGAGCTCGCCAGCATGGTCTGGGGTGGGTCGGGTTTAGCCACTCCACTCGGCACAGGTTGGCCGCGTCGACAAGGTGTTCTCGGTTGCCGTCGTCCTGGTAGGCTTTCAGCCGCTCGATCGCGCTACCGACGGCGTCATAGGGCATTCGGCCACAGATCTCGTATCGCAGCGTCCCGAGGTACAGGCGCGCCCAACACGCCCGCCGCCAGCCGGGCGGGTCCATTTTTGCGTTCGCGGCCGCGACTGCATCCTCGTGCGTCGGGCGGACCCCCAGAGCGTGATCGCGGATCCAGTCACTGACGCACTTCAGGTGCATGCCGACCATTCCTTCCACGCTTTAATTCCACGGCGGATCACCTTTATTGGGTCCTCCCCCTCAAAAATGACGATGATGGTGCTGCTCCTGCCGTCCTTGACTTTGATTCTGAGGGACCCCGGCCACTCAGTCAGCTCGTAACTAAAGCCAAATAGCTCTTCCTCGATCATTTGCAGCGGTGTCATACTGTACTCACCTTGTAGGCAATCCCAGCCTCTTGCAGCAGGCCTGTAATACTGGCTGCATGCAGACTGGACTGTGGTAGCCAAGTGTGCACCCGTAGCGCCGGCAGGCGCTTTCGGCGGCGGTATTCGACCGGTCTTGGTAGTCCGGCCGGTAGAGTCTGGCGTGTGACGCACGAGATTTTAACGATCATGGGTCAGCTTACTCCTTCGAGGCCTTCGCGGCCATGACAAATGACGGCACTTGTTGCACGGTTACCCCGGCCACAGGGCCGTCCTTCAAGAGTTTCTTCACGGCCGCCATGTCCGGCTTTAGGGCCGCCCGCGGCAAAAGGTCCTCCCGCTCGATTACCGGCGGCGTGAGGGTTTTGACCGTCCAGCCTGGTGTGGTCACCAACGGGCAGGCCTGGCCGGCCACCAGGGCTGCCTTCCTGGCGGCCTGTAGTCGGACGTATTCCTCCTTCGCCATCAAGTAGAGCTCAGCCTCAAGAGCCTGGGCCACCGTGAAGGCCTCCCTCGCTGTCGCGGTAGCTTCGGCGAGCTGGGCTTTCAGCGGCTGTTCGATCGCGGCCAGGGCCCCGTAAGCCTTGGTCTGGGCTTCACGGGCCGCGGCCAGTTCGACCAGTAGGTCGTGCAGGAAGGATTGGTCTGTGAGACTCATGGCAGTGCTCCTAGCTCATACCCACGCGACACCCACCATCCCCAGCCTACCAGGATTGCGTCCAGTCGGTCACCCAATCGAGCCGGGCGGGTCGTCGCCAACAGACTCAACTCTGCAGGATCTAGAGCACTTCGGCAACGATTTTGAGCAACTTTTTTCACCACCCGGCCGCCGACTCCGAGGGCTTCACGCCATTCGTTGACTGGCTGGACGAACGGCTCACCCCCAAGGGTCATGCAGGCGGCGCATAACTGCCAGCCGGCCTCAAGGGCCAGGTGCAGAATGGCCGATTTGTTCCGCGGGCCGAACAGCCACTGACCCTCCACCACGACCACTCGCGGCGTGCACGGCAGGCGCTCCGGCAGGGCTTCCCACGAGCCAGCCACTCGGGGCAGCCGGCGCTTGAAGAACCTGCGCTCGACCAGGTTGCTGGTGTCGAGCAGGGCGTAGGCCGGCTTGCGGCCGGGGTCGATGGCTAGAATCAAGATGCCTCCGGCCAGGGAATCAGCTCCCCGTTTCTGATGATTCTACGGGCTTTTTTTGACCAAAATCGCATAGCCTTCGGGTCGGCCTTGATCTCGACGTCCGGCAGCAGGGCGCGTACTTCGGGAGCCTGGGTCATGTGCCAGACCAGCCGTTCGGCTGCCTGGGTGACCAATTCCTCCGGCACTTCAAAGATGAATTCGTCATGAACGAACAGGACCGGGTAGCAGCCCGAGAGCACTGTACCGGGAGTCAGGTGCTCACGCAGCATCGACCAGCCAACCTTTGATTCTACGACCGTCCCCAGGCCCTGGAATCCGTTATTTGCGGCCGCACAGAAGGGTACCCACCGGCGCTGAATCGTGGTACCGGGGATCTGAACCTGGAACCAACCCTGGGCATTTTGCGGGTGATTTTTGACCCAGTCGTGGTACATCGGCCCGGCCGGCACCGCCCGCTCCCAGGCCTTGATGTAGGATTTGGTCTCGTGTTCGGTCCAGGACACCTTCCCCATTTGCCGGGCGATGTACTGCAACGTTCTCCACCCGGCCCCACCCGGGCGACCGAAGTTCACCCATTTTGCGTTCTTCCTGGATTTTTCGAACGCCGGCTCCTCGTCCGCGTGAAGCGCTAGTGCCTGCTCGTAGGTACAGTGGTGAATTTCGGCGCCGGTCTTGCAGTGCAGATCTCCCCCGCCGTTCAGAAAGTCGGCCAGCCGGTGGTCACGCAGTTTGCTGACCAGCACCTGGGCCAAGGCTACATTCTCCAATCCGGTGTGGTCAATGTCGACAAATACATACCCCCCCCGCGGAATGAAACATTCACGGATGCCCTCGGCGGAACGAATGTTCAGCAAATTCGGGCCCGATGAATTAACCCGGGTAGTATCGGCCAGTGAGAACCTGGTGTGAATCGGCTGGTAGGTACCTGACTCGAAGGCCGGCAGCACCATGTTCTGAACGGCCGACCATTCGCCATATTCAGCGATGGCCTGCAGCCGCGGGTCCCCTGATTCTGTCAGGACACTGGAGGATGTACGGACGTTCGGTACCCACGGTTTTTTGCGTGGTTTAGCCCCTTTTTTTGCTCGTGGCGGCTGCGTCATGGGGGGCCGGCCGTCGTAGGCCTCGGTCACCAGGTCCCGCAGGACCTTGATGTTCTTGGTGCCGTTCGGCCGGACGACTCCCAGGGCCTCGGCCGCCCCTCGCAGCTCGCCGAGGTGCTCTTCCGCCGCGGCGCGTAGGCCATCGATGCGGTCGGGCGATGTTCGCATCCCGAAAGCGGCCGTCCGGTTGAGCCAGAAGAGCTTTCGGCAGAGGTCGGCGACGTCCGCCTGCCGGACGTCCGGGTGGCGCTTGCGCTGGGCAGCCAAGAGCTGTAGCACAGCCGTGGAGTCGTCGACCGAGTACTGGATCTGCTCGGTGGAGTACTCCGAGAGCGGTCGGTTCAGCAGGGGGCCGTAGGACAGCCGGACTAGGCCCTTCGGCAGGGCCCCAAGGCCGTAGTACTCCCACAAGCTGTCCAGAGCCAGCTTCTTACGGGGGCTTCCCTGGATTTCGGCCACCCGTTCGTAGACCATGGTGTCAACCAATCGGTCGGCCTCTAGGAAGGCCAAGACCTCGGCCGAACAGTCCCACCAAGCCACGGAGCAGAGCAGATCAAAAATGAAGTTGTGGCCGACCAGGACGATTTCCGGATCCCGAAGCAAGCGCAGGAACTCGGCTCTGGCCTCGGGGGTGGGGACAACCTCGCCTTCGGTCGGGCTCAGGGCCACGCTCACGCAGACCGGCGGCGGAGCAGCCAGCCCGGGGGCAATCAGCATCGTCTCGAAATCGCAACCGATTTCCACAGCCGAAAAGCCCCCGGGCCTTGCGGCGCGGGGGCTGGTCGGTGGGGCTGTGGTCAGCCGGTGAAGGGGGCGTAGGAATTCTTGACCTTGGTTTTGCCATCCTTGTTGACGTAGGGCTGCTGTTCGTAACCGAATGGCAGGTCGAGCGGACCAGCGGCCGACCTTACCTGAAGGTCCCCGACTGCGGCATTGGCGTCGAAGGACTTGTCGTTGTCCGTCCGGTCATTCACGGCGCATGCCAGGGCCCTGAGCTCGCGGGCCGAGGCGTTATTCCCCCACGTTTCTTCCTGACGCCTGGGCCGGGGCTCATAGAAGTAGAGCAACGACCAGGTCTGGTCCTCCAGGATCGTCGTGTTGTTGGATTCGACTACCTGGACGATTGCCTTGTAGAAGGTCGAGTGGTCGGTCGTGATGTGCGTCAGGCTCTTGAGTAGGAGCAACGCCTTGAGTGGCTCCGTCCAGGGGATTCTGGGCTCCCTCTGGGAGTAATCCCGGACTTCCGACGAATTCAGATCCAGCCCTTGGACTGGGGCCGTGGTGACCTCGGGGGTGACCGCGGGGGTGACCGCGGGGGTGACCGCGGGGGTGACCGCGGTGGATGCCGACTGTGCTGCGCGTCGCGCCTTGAGTGCTTCCAATGCTGATGCCATACTCTCTTCCTTTTTCCTTGGTTATTCCAGCCCGAACGCCGGGCCGCTTGCAAGCCACGCCTCCGGGGGGAGCCGGACTTCGACGCCTTGTTGTACCAGTTTTAGGACCTGGGTCAAGGTGGATTCGGTCATTTTAGCCTTTTCGACGGCCGACTGGATGGCCCGCCAGTTTTCAAGACACCCTACGAAATAATCTACAGTTACATCGTACTTCTGACCATCTCTGTGGGTCCGGCCGATTCTCTGTTCAAAATCCAACGCGGCCTTCGGGGGCTGCATAAGCAGATTCCGGTGGTATCCTTCGCCCTTGGGGCCACAGTCGATCTGCAGATTCCGGCCGTCCGAATTTGCTTTTTCTGAGGCGATGATGGTCCGGGCCTTCGACCTGGTGATGTGCTCGCCGGTCCGGTCGAGCCCTTCAGCGCCGTAGTACGGCCACCCTGTCAACTCTGACAGTTCCTGCCCGACGATCGTGTGCGGGGTCCAGATAATCCCGCCGTCACGCCCCCACTGTTCCGCGGCTTCAAGCGCGTGTGTCGAGAGCCACATCGGCTTGGTGACCGGAGTGAAAGAGGGCTGTATTGTCTCCCATCGCCGCCAGGCGTGATCGGGGAGGTCCCCCCGCAGGCATGCATCCCGCACCCTGGTCTCGGTGTCGTACCGATCTGAATCCTCCAATATCCGCCGACAGAATCCGCCCCATTCGCGTCTGGCGTCCAGCCAATCGGTCGGCGGGCGTGGGTCATGATAATAATAGAATCCGTCCTGGAACTGTCTCGCGGCTGACCAGACCCCGAGGGCCTTGTCGAGCAGTAGCCAGTCGTCCGGCATGGCCCAGTTCTCGCGCAAATTCACCCATGCATCATTCATGCCATCTGGTGACGGCAGGAAGATGGGATTAACCTCCAGGCCTACTCCGGAGTACCCCTCAGTAGAAATCACTACTCCGGGAGTCAGGTGTAAAGCCTTCGCGAAGCGCTCACGGGCCTGAGCCTTGGTCGTGATCGGCCCCCCGATCCACGGCTCCAAGATCGAATAGTCTGATGTAAGCCACGGTGATCCGTAGGCTTTTTGATCCTCGTCGTCCAGCAGCTGTGCGATCGACTCCCACACGTCCGGATCGGCTGGAAAGGGAGCGTGGCCTCGAACGGCCCACTGGAGTAGATGTGCGTAATCAAGAAACGAATCTCTGGCCGGCGTGCCGGTCAGAATTGCGCACCCACAGGTCGGAGTCTCATGCAGGAATCGCGCCGTGATTCTAGCACAAGCGGCCGACCGGACGCGCTTCAGTTTGTGGGCTTCGTCAAAAATCAGCAGATCCGGCGCGTAGTCCCACAGGAACCTGGCATGCTTTTTGCTGGAAAGCTTGTGGTAGGAAATTACGGGCAGATGCGGAAGTCTCCAGTGTGTCCGCAGGGCCGCCAGGTGGGCCTTGGTCTCCCGTAGCATGTTGGCCGGACAGACGAACAGTGGGCGCTTGGCGCCGAAGACCGTCGGGGCAAGCCCAGCGATCAACGTCTTGCCGGCCCCGACCCGGGCGGCTGCGAAAAGCCCGCGGTACAGAGTCAGTTCCAGGAGGGCCGAGGCCTGGATCTCCCGGAGCTGCATCGTACCGGCGGGCTTTCGCAGCCACTCTGTCATGTGAGCGACTACCTCGGCATCCGCTTGCCGCACACGTTGGAGTCGCTCGTGCATGATTCATGCCGTCAAGGATTCTGCAATGAATCCAAGCATTTCTGTCTGTTCCTTGGTGGCAGCCAGTAGGGCCTCAAGGGCCTGCACGACCGGTGTCATGTTGACCTCTACTGGCGGCGGAGGCTTGGCAGGTCCTCGGCCCTTTTTCTTCGGGGCTTCGGCGTCGGGCACGCGACCGTCGGCGACCTCGGCTGACTTGGCGACCGAGGTCACCAGCCCCTGCACGACTTCTGGCGGATTGATGGGCGCGGTTTGACCGCCCATCTGGGCCAGTACTTTTTCTTGGATCGCGGGCGGCAGGCCGTCGAAGGCCTCTCGGCTGATTCCAGGGGGCAGGACCGGTGCGACCGCCGCGGCTGGTACTGGCTCGGGCTCGGGCTCAGGCTCGGGCTCGGGCTCGGGCTCGGGTTCCGGTGGCGGGGCTGCTTGGGTGGCTGCTTGGGCGGCTGCCTGGGCAGCGCGGCGGGCTCTCAGTTCTTCGATTGATGGCATTTTGGCTCCTTGGTCGGATGGTACGGTTCAGTGTGACTACATTCACGCCCGTGTGGGCAATGAATGCCAAATGACAGGCAGTCCCCTGGATTGCAGGGAACCAACTCGTTGATTAGGTCTACCTTGGTTTCTGCGGATTGGCCAGCAAAAGCGTCATGAAATTCGCACATTTCACGTGCTGCAGGCAGGATGCTCGACCGGAGCACGGCCTCTGCTTCGACCAGTGGTAACCTCAGGACAGTAGGCCGACTTCCGCCGCCCCGCTTGGCTACATATGACCACACCAGCTCCGGCACTGGCACGGTCGGTGGCGCCATGGCGTAGATGATCGCCTGAGGGTCGACGGCCAGATCGGCCGGGGTCATGGCGTAGCCAAAGGACCCGACGAATTTGTGGTCAATCTTCTGGCCGGTCGTGAAGTCCCAAGCATCGATGAAGCCGTGGAATACTACCCCATCGAAGACATATTCGAACGGTATTTCGACTCCACAGGTGCCGGGGCGTGGCAAGATCGGTATCGACTCGCTGAAGGCCGCGACCTGCTTAGGATCGCCACGGAGCACCCCGAGCGATAGCCAGCGCTCGGCGATCGCGTGGCAATCCCGGCCCTCTTGGGTGTACTTCGACCCCGGCTCTTGTAAACCGGCCAGTTTGCCGAACGCCCAGCGGCGGTGGCAGGCCTTGTATTTTTTGACAACACTGGCCGATATTTTCACGATTCTGCCTCATGACTGGACAGCCAGTCGGTAACTTTGCCCTTGGTGCCGGCCCCAGCGTCGGAGCCCCATGCCACGAGCCGGGTCGAGTCGATCACGAACCAGCCCTCGCCGTCCAGCTCGACTCGCGTGGAGAGCCCGTCCAGCGCCCGGATCACGCCAGCTGTCGTGGGCTGCCGGGCTGACGACCGGAGGAAGATCCCCCAGGCCTGGAGCACCCAATCCAGTGTCACCATCAGACTACCACCAACGACCTGGGCTCCTTCGCCGAGCGGGCTCGGATCTTTCAGGGCCCGGACGCAGATCTCACAGAGCTGACTCCTGACGCCGTTCCGGACGAGCATTCGGTCGACCATGCCCTGCTGGACGTCGACTCCAAATCGCCCCTCCCACGCGGCCCCCAGGTGCTCGTGCAGCCACAGTACATGCCTGGCAATCCCGTCGCCAGCGACCCATCCGTCCGTCGCGGCCCATCCGCCGATTTCCTCCAGGTATTCTTTCGCCCTCCCGGCTGCAGGGACATGAAAAAATCGGGCAGCGATGGCGTCAATATCATTGGCCGACAGCCCTGCCGCCAGTGCCAAAATGTCGTCATTGTTGGCGCTAATCTGCAACCTGGTTGCACCTTGTAGCATAATCAGATCGCGGTTTTTTTGATCAATTGGCCGAACGGTCTCCTGGATGAATGAGCGTAGGTCCTCCGTCCGTTCTGCGCCGGAGGCATCCCGCGGGATGCTGCCCTCATCCGCCGAGCAGTAGGGGCACCGGAGCAGCTCGGCGTTAAATCTGGCCATGGCCTGGACCAGGGCCGTCGGCCCAGCAGTCGTCCACAGCCGGGAGATCCCCATCGCCAGCAGGCCTTTTCCGACGGACTTCGGGCCGGTCAGTACCAGAGCGGCCAGCGGGCGTGACAGGTCGGGCACGTGACTCAGCCAAGCCAAAAACGTGTCATACAGAGGCCCGGCCAGCAGTCTGAACCACCGGTCGATCCTGGCGTCGAAGGCCGGTGCCAGCGCCCGGCGCGGGCAGGCCGGTAGAGTCAGCGTCCGGGCCTGTAGGTCGATTTCCGGGCTCTGGGCAATCAAGGAGTACCCGACGGATTCCAGCGGCGTGGAATACGCCTCTAGGATCTCCTGCCTGGTGTACTGCCGGCGGCCTTCTTTCTCGACCTTGTGCAGGTCGATTGGCGCCGGGGAAAGCATGACCCGTGCCACGTTGTCGAAGGCCTCGCGTTGGCAACTGACCAACCGACCTTCCGGGCCGACCAAGTAATACTCCCGTCCGGCCTGCATGACCCAGAGCCGGCGCATGACCTCTTCCGAGACCCCTCCGAAGCGCTCGCGGATCTGGTCGACCTCGGCATCGGTGTAGGGTGCGGTGCGATTTGAGCCGAAGGCCTGCCGGATGGCCTCATGCCGATCGGGATGCCACCGGGAAGTCGTGGCGGTGAACTGTGACGCCCGCGCTCGCTCGACCTTCTCCCGCAGATCATCGTCCGTCAGGCAGTCGTCACCATCGTCTTGGGCCATCCGGTGAAGTGACGCTTTGAACAGCTGGCTGACCGAATCGGTTGCTACGTCCGGGAAGAGCCTGACGATCGTGGACGCCAACTGCCACAGCACCGAATCGCGCTCGCCGGTCTGCGCGAACCGCAGACCGTCGCACACCTGTTCGAGCCGCTGACCGAGCAAGACCTGCCTCGGATCCTGGCGGGAGCGCAGCCGGCGGGCCGTGGCGCGCCAAACGTCCACGTCCACGAGGGCTACCGGCGCCGGCGGGGTTGGCTCTGGCCTCGGGGCGCCGACCACCGCCAGCTGGGCCGGGCCTAGATCGGACAGCGCCAGCCCCCGGCCTGTGACCCAGAAGAGTTCTGAATCAGTTACCCCTGGGCGGGTTGATGGTACAAAAAACGCCTGGCCTGTCTGTAGCGCGTGGACGTCCAGGTCGGGGGCGATGGTTCCACGGACCCGCGCCATGGTCGGCCGGTAGGCATCAGGGTGTAGCGGCTCGGCCAGTGGCACCAAGATTCTCCTACGCTCACCTTTCCCAGGCAGGCCGTGCGACCAGGTGGTGTGCCACATGTACGACACTCCCAGGGCTTCCAGGGCTTTGGCCGTGTGGCTGACCCGCTCAAACGCCACCGCGTCGAAGTCGAGAGCAAGCCCGTAGTAAGCCGTCAGGCCGGCCTTGCCGCGAGTGGCCCCATCGGCCAGGGAATAGAGCCCGACGAGCGGGACAGCCTCGCGGTCGAGGTACTCCGGTACCCCAGCGCCGGTGATTTCCGTGCACCATTCGTGCCAAAGGACTTCCCGCCGAACCCATCGGTCGGGCAGCCTCAGGGCCTCGTACTCGGTAATCGTCAGGCGCACCGCAGCCTGTGGGCTCGGATCTGGCATAGGCTCCTAGGGTAGCAGGGTCAGTCGTGGACGTCCACGCAGTATGCTTCGAATAGATCAATGTCGACCTGGCAGACGCGATCCGGCAGCGGCACGTGGGGGCGCATGATGCCGGCGGTACCATGCCCGGCCACGCCGATGTAATGGCCCAATTCGTGCATGGCGACCAGCTCGAACGATTGGTCAAAGTCTGAAATCCTGGACGGGTAGAGCACGATTCCCTCGTAGGCTCGGGCGTCCGTGTAGGGTGCAGGGGCGCTGGCATCCCCCAGGGCAATGCAGGCCGGCGTCACGGCCGGGACGCATGACTCCTCGGCTGCGGGCAGCGGGCCCAGGTCAACACCAACGGCCTCTTCCCATTGACGGGCTGCCGAACGGATGGCCGCCCGTTGTGACTCATCGAAGCGCGGATCAATCGTCGGCCGCGTGAAGTCGCAGCCCTTGATCCATGTGGTGCCTAGGGGGCCGGACTGGGGCTGCCGGTAGACGGCCGTGACGGAATCGGTCGCAGGTGGGTGACCAATCTGCACCGAGCAGCTGGCCAGGAGTAGTAGGGCAAGCGCGAGGAGTTTTCGGGGCATGTAGTAGTATACGGCCAGGATCGGGGGTAGTTAAGGGTATTTTACCCCGCGCTTCGCCAGGCGATGATGATCACCGCGCCACCTGCCCCGGCGCCGCCGGACGTGGCGACTGGGGTCGCGCCGTAGTTGTAGCCCGTCGCACCAGCAGCCCCCGTGGTGACCGAGCCCAGGCCCGCACCGCCCTGGCCACCGCCGCCCCCTCGCGCGGGGCTGCCGGTAGAGTTCCCGCCGGCTCCCCCGCCGCCCCCGCCGTAGCCGCGGCCGCCAGCCCCGCCAGTGCCGGCAGTCGCGGCGGTGGTGGCCCCCGTGCCGGCTCCGTTGCCAGCCGTCCCGCTGGCGTGGCCGGGGTTTGGTGTGCCGATCCGACACCCGTCGGCTAGCTCGAAGGGGTACACCGGACGCCCATCCTCCGCGGCGGTCGAAGAGGAGTAGTCCCCACCAGCGCCGCCTGGTGATTGAGTGTCGGTAGAGTAATTTGGAGGGTCGCCGTCATCAAAGTAGGTGGCCCCGCCGTCGCCCCCAACGCCTCCGCCAGACGCCACATCGCCCCCCTTGCCGGGATTTGCGGACAGGAAGAACTCGCCTGGAGTCGTGTCGTCATTGTCGGAATTGATGACGGAGGGCTCGGCGTCGTCTGTTGAGCCACTGCCGTCGGACGCACTCCCGCCCGCGCCGGGGAACACATACAATGTGCTCGGCGTCTCGTCCGCCGGCCAGCCTAGAACACGGGAGATCGCGCCAGACGATCCGCCACCTCCTCCGCCCGCCTGGCCTATCGCCGCCCCGCCCCCGCCCCCGCCGCCACCCACGAGCACGAAGTCCACAGCGATCGCGTCAGCAGGCTTCGTCCACGTGTCGTCAGAGGTGAAGACCTGGACGTCAGGGACGAGGCCCTGCGATCTAGCGTCGACTGCGTTCAACTGGTAGTTGATCTCCTGAGCCCCGAAATTGGCCGGCCCTGGGGTCAGCCCCTGGGCAATCCGTGCCGCCGAAGGGGCGACCTTGGTAGGGTTTGAAGTAGCGGTGTAGTTGGTGTCTTCAGCCCAAATCGTCATGAGTGGCGGTCTCCTAGGGTGCCTTCCGAGCCGTCAGGCCCGATGGCTTCGTCATAAAATCCTGGCAGAACGTCCGGCACGGCGGCGGTAGCATCGTACCAGCCGAGCGTGCCCTGGGTGATCACAGCCGTGGCGACCGTCCCGGCGGCCGCTTCATCAAACAGCCCGACCGCGTAGTCGGGGTCACTGACTCCCGGGTCGGTCAGGAAGAGCGCCACTGAAAGTCGATCCTCCTGCGCGCCTGCCACGGCCGCGAACAATGCCGCCGCCAGCTCAGCCAGGTCTGCCATGGTGCCGGACGAACGGTTAGCCAGGATGCGCCCTTTGATCAGCGTTCGCAGGCCGTCAGCTGTCGGAGGGCGTGACGTCTCCCCGACGATCTGAGCCATCCACTCCAGGGTCAGATACGGCGCGGTATCCACGTCCCACCGGTCGATTACCGACCAGATCTGGTCGTGGAGCCCCTGTACTGCCTCGAGTAGGGTGACGAGAATGCTCGCCATCCTTGGCTTGCCCCAGAAGGGCGGGACCAGCTTGATGAGCCCTTCCGGCTCGACCGTGATTTTTCGCCCGAGACTCACTGCCGTGCTCCGGCGGCCCGGACCTGACAGTCCAACGCTCGATGTCGCACCTCCAGTACCGCGACCTTCTCTCGAATCTGGTTGGTGTCGATCTCGACGGCCAGAATGCGGTCCTGCTGGTCCTCCACCGTACCGCGCAGGTCACGCGCTAGGTCCCGGGCCTCAAGCGCCACTGCCAGGACCGACTCTTCCCCGCGCCGCCCCCCGACGGCCATCCGAATGGTGACCAGAATCTGGGCGAGTTTCGAGAGCCCGATCAACAACGGAATGATCGCCAGCAGCGCCGGCCAAAACTCAGCCACGGCCAACCCCGCAGGCGTGGAGCACGTAAGACAGAGGGAGCCACCGTTGCCACGGGCGCCCCTCGTGCCCCCAGATCCGCCGTTCGAAGAGTCTGCCGATCCCTGGTCGCGCCTGCCCGTACTCCGCGGTGGACAGGGTGCTGCCGTGATTCGCGATCACACACACCACGTGAGCGTCTCGGGTGTCTGGGCGTGCCCAGCGAATTAGCACGTCGCCTCCGTCGACTGTCTGCCACTCCTCCGGGGTCGTCGGGGCCACATGCCACACCCCTGGCCAGGATGCGAGCCGTGCAACGTTGACGCCCGAGCGCCACTCATTGATGATCGTCTCAGGATCGTCGCGGTTGATCTGCCGGTGCTTGAGCCCTAGGGCCTCGTACATCGCGTGGGCCAGATCTGCACAAGAGGAGTACGTAGGATTGTGCTCGGGCCGCCCCTGCGCGACGAGCCAGCTCGCGGGGCTGCCCAGGACCGCCGGGGTGACGCCCTCGAGAAACTCCACGGCTCGCTTGCGGGCCTCGATCAAAGTCTGCGGGGGGGCGATCATTTGAAGAAGGGTCCTTTGCTGGCTTTGGCGGCGGCCGCGCCTGCTGCCTGCTCGCGGGCCTTGCCCGTGGCGTCCGAGGAAGCTTTGGCAGCTGCTCCGGCGGCGGAGCCACGTGCCTGGGCGTAGGCTGCCGCGGCGGCTTCACGCGCGGCGGTCTGTTCGTCCGCGGATTCGATCGCTTCGACGGCCCTCTCAAGCGCCGTCCAGACCCCGCTAGATACGCCAGGCACGCCAGGCACCAGACGCGCGAGGGAGATCCCCCAGCGGACGTACCGCCAGGGGCTCATGAGGTCCACCCCATCATCTCATAATAGGCGCGGTTGTTTTGGCGCTCTTCGGCTGGGAACCAGCCGAGCATGTGGTCACAGACCTCGATACCATCGTCGGTCAGAGTCAGACGGGGCGTGAGTAGCCCCCCGGCGATCAGCCGCGCGAGGGGCGACGACCAGCCCGGGCGCACGGTGGACACGCGCCCAAATTCGCGGGCCTCCTGAAGGATGCGGTTGCTTTTCCAGCCAATTACGACGGTCATAGGGTGTTTCCTTCGATCACGTTGCCCGAGGCCGTGGAGCCCTGCACGATGATAGCACCTCGGTTGTCACGGACAAGGTTGCGGCGAGGGTAGTCGCGGTTGTGGTCACTTGACCCGATGTCCCATCCGTCGTCATCCGGGCAGTACCCACCGCCGAAGATCTCCTGCCACCGGTTGCGCACGTCGCGTGAACCGAGGTAGATCATGAGGCCCGCGCCGAAGAAGTGGTTGTCCACGACACGCCCGTCACTAGGCGTCGTCTGCCGCGTCACGCCTGATTCCCCGCAGTTGCGGTAGAGGTGCACGCCTCCGCCGTGGATCGTGTTTCTTCGGATTGCGAAGAAATCGCTCGCGTCAACGGCGATGGCCTCGCGATCGCAATCGCCGGCGTAGATGGTCGAGTCGTCGACGTAGATCCTGCTGGTCTCAGCCCCGAGGTAGACCGGAACCGTGCAGTCCGTTGGGGCCACCGTCACGCGACGGAGGCCGCTGAAGGTCACGCCAGGGCCGAAGTAGATCGCGACCTTGCCAGGGGTGCCGTGCACGACAGAGTCCTCGAACCAGACATCGTGCGGCGCTTGGGCTCGAACAATGTCGACGTAGTCCGCTTGCCGGCTGAGCTCAGGCGAAACGTGCGCCGCGCTCGACCACTGGCCTCGGATCGAGACTTGCCCCGCGATCGTGCAGTGGCGCACAGTCGTGCACGATTCGCGAATCGTCAGGTTCCCAGGGCGCACAGCCCCGCCGCAGTCGATCACCGTGCGCGTCGGGCAAGCACGGTCTGCCGGTGGCTCCCACGCCTCAGTGACCGAGGTCACGGGCGCCGCGCACGCGACCGCGAGCCACGTGGCGGTCACGAAGAGGATGAACCAAGTGAGGTCTTCCAGGGTCTTGATCATGCGAACACCACTCCAGGCCCGTAAGCAGAAATAAGCCACTTCGACAAGGATTCCTTGTACACCAAGGTGATCACGTCGACAGAATCACCAAGCATGGCTGTCGTGGTTGCGCCGCCCCAGGTGATATTGCCACTCTTTGTCAAGATCACGTTGCGCGCTGCATTCACCGACTTGATCCTGAGGATAGCACCATCGACCCCGCCGTTGATTGTGTCGAGGAAGTCGTTGGCCGCGGCCCCCTCGGTGTCGACCGCCATGTGCTCGGCGACGTAAGGGATCACACCTGAGTCGATCGCGACGCCGGCGGTCCAAGTCGCGATCCGGGTGGACGACGC
>Ga0210107_1000014_pt1 | contig 12999 bp, 19 predicted proteins | sample White_ThreeSqC_D_FD_185910 | JGI IMG/M metagenome (GOLD analysis project Ga0210107, IMG submission 185910) | Wetland microbial communities from the San Francisco Bay, California, USA, that impact long-term carbon sequestration -... | ecosystem: Environmental > Aquatic > Marine > Wetlands ...
CTCGAGCTCGGTGGGAAGGTCCGTGTCGGTGGGGAGCTCCTCGAGCTCGGTGGGGAGCTCGGGCAGGTATAGATCGGATATATCCACAAACCTAGTTTCGGTGTCCGCGAGCTCAAAGGGAGAGGCGGATCTCGAGCATGATCCCAATAGTGACAACAGTATTGATAGTGTCAACCACTGCATGGTTCTACCTCCTAATCTGGGTAAGGCTTTTTATACAGGCCATTGAATGAACAGTTTTTCCTGTTAATTCCTGATATCGCTCGTCCATGTCCACAATCCTTAGAACTTTCCATCTACCTGAGGGCATGAGGAAAGGATCACTTTCTAAACGGCCGGTGAATTTTTCTCCCTTCTTGAATCCTGGATATAGGAAAAACTCGGGTTTGAATTCTACCAGTGCTCCCTTTTTCATCCATTCGGGCGGATTCTTTTCTTTCATGGCGGCACCTTTCTGGGATCATTTGAGCCCATGTTGTTTTTGTGACTATTCTGGAAACGACAGATAGCCAACCGATCGAAAAACCAAAACCGGCCCCTAGTATAAAGGCCAAATACATAAAACCCCAGATTCCATGTCATTCATAGTCTACCCCGTAAAATCTTGATAACCTGAGTGTCGCTCATATCTGAACGACTGAGCGTTCGTTCGACTTGGCGGTAAAAAAAACACCGTTTGCAATCTTCGGTTGTCGGGGGGGGAGGAGTGGTCGATATTTTCTGTTTCTGTCGCCAACGTCGGAGCTCGTTTAGAAGCACAGTCAAAAGGCCAGCGACAATCCCCATGATTATCTCGAACATCGGCAAACCCGATCTTCCCCTCCTGTCTCAATATTATCATGATTATTCCGATATCGAGGGCCCTTCAAAGTGCCATATTTCAAACCGTCCGGATTCCGTGTTAAGGGTTCCCTTCCGTGTGTATTTGTACTCTGACAGGGCTTGAATCCCCCATCCCCGATCGATCCATGCCCGTTGTTTGCAAATTTCGGGTTCATAGCTCGAGAATGTTCGAATTTTGCAAATATGCGGATTTTCCCCGCCAAGGTGGATTAATGGCTCGCGAGATTGAACGAGCTCGAGAAGGTAGTTTTCCGATCCCCGATAAGTGTAGGGGAAACCGGCTATCTGCTCGGATTTTCGGCGGCTCGCTCCCCCGTGGAATTCGGCGATCGCGGCTCGCTCCTCCATTGCGAACAGGGAAAGTTGTTTCATCGCGGCCCCCTGTTTTTCTGTCCGATAAGGGCCGCGAAGAGAGCAAGGGCAAACCAGAAAACAACGTTTACTATCATGTCTACTGTTTCAGGGTGCATTTAATCCTCTACTCGAAAAGCTTCAACAGGATGCCGCCGAAATACAGCTTTCGAAGGAAGCGTCAATTTACACCTCCACTGTTGGGACATGTTTTGTCCCGGTCAATACCGATAATCCTCTATTATCGGTAACACATTTTAGACTATATCGGTAATGGAAAATTCAGACTTCGAGGCCACTCCGCAAAAATAAACAGTGACACCTTTTTTGCCTCTATCTTCCGGATTGTGGCAATGAGGCCCCATGTGATTGATGGGCAAAACACAAGATAGCTCTCGTCGAAAACCTTCGTTGTCTTTGGGACCTCCCCATGGGCATTCAGTAGTCCATGTGGAACCGCATTTAGGGCATTTCTCGCTCATTTGTCACCTAACTTTCTTTGGTTTGAGCTCGGCGCCGGCGCCGGCGCTTTGTTGTAATCGATAACTGTTCTGTGGGTGAGCTCGGCAAAGATCTCTAAGAACGGTTCAAGAGGGACACATGTTTGAAGTAGAAATAGAAGCGCTTTGCAGTCGTCACCCTCGAGCTCGACAAGTCCCGTTTCGGCTCCAACCTTGAGAAGTGGAACCACACGAGACAAAACAATCTCGGAATAATGCGGTTTCATTCGTCGTCGTCCCCGGTATGGAGCTCCCAATTATTTGCTCTGTTGCAGTGAGGGCACAGGGTTTTGAAAGTGACAAGAATCATTTTTCATCTCTTCCCCCCTTTGACGCGGCAATGAACCCCTCGGTGAGCTGTGCACACCGTTTGTAATAGTGCGCCGCCAATCGATACCCTTCCTTTGATTTGTCATTGTCGCCCGCTTCCTTCGAGCATATGGCCGATCGCTCCCATGAAATTGCCGCTTCCTTCGAAAGCTGTATTTCGGCGGCATCCTGTTGAAGCTTTTTTTCTTTCTCGGGAGAAAATCCCGAATCACCGATCGCTCCTCGGTTGGCTCCGATTGTTGGTATTCTGTCCATGTCCTTTCCTTTCTATGCCCGCCTTTCAGCACATTTTTCACAAAGCCACGGATTCGAAATAGTCCGATCCACCTTGCCCATGAAGAAACACCGTTCCCCGGGGTAAATTAGTTTTCGGCACGTGTTTTCCGGATCTATATCTCCCCCGCAGCACCGATGCTCACCTTCCGGAATCATCCAATACCCGAAAAACTTTTGCCGAAAATATTCAGCGTTTGTCATCCAACCCCCTTTAGCCCGTCACTGTCTGTAAGTTCGTTTATCCGTTCGATAGAAGAGGCGCATTGCTCTTCTAGGAGCTCGGCAGCCCTTTCCATACATTCGGCCGCCTCCAGATAGAATTTGGTTTGTCTCGCCCTGGCGCCGTCCACGTGCTCGAGAAGCATTGCGGCTTTCTCGAGCTCTTGCGCTCGCTGCTTATACATGTTGTACAACTTTTGTTTTTGCTCCTCTTCTTGGCTAGTAATGGCGTTCCTTAACTGTTTGGATTTGGCTTGTTTGAATCCCATCATGGTTTTCCTTTCCTTAGAATTTGTTCGATGACCTCCTCTTTAAGGCCCTCGAGTTCGCTTTCTATAATTTCGATTAGGCTTCCCCGAGTCCTCGGTTTTTTGGCTTCCAAGGTTCGGATATACAGAAATAAAATTTTACAATCTCGTGGTGTCAATACCGCGTTCAATCCACTGTTGACACTGGCAACTATTTGCCTCAAAATCGGCTTTACGCTGTTCGTCACTTCCATTTTCTCGACCTGTCACACGGCCGCCCTCTCCTGCCTCCCCATGAAATCCAAGGGGAGGGCGGCGCCCTAATGCATTGTGTGTCCTTTCTGGGACTCGAATAAGTCTATCAGCGATTGATGCAGGTGCTTGTAAATGGACATTGCCAGATCTGAATAATTCGGCCCTTTGAACGCGGCGCCGTGCTTGACTGTGCCGTCATTCCCGACCGTAAAAAGGACCACTACGTTTAGACTCTCTTTACGTAGGATTTTTTCCGCCCAAACAAGCGGCTCTTTTTTCTTTCCGATCATGCTCCCAGCTTTCTAGGGATACGGCTTGCGCTCGTTTAGAACAGCACACCCCCATCGCCCAGTGTTCGCACCCCGTGAGCGTTGCGCCGTCCATCCGGAAAAAATAACACTTCTGGATTTGATCCCGACATCTGAAACAATTTTGGCTTGGGACATACACACAAGAGTGTACAATAGGCATGTTTACCCCCGTTGAATTTCGCACCTGAAGTTCATTATTGCACAATATAGAAACAGTTCAACAATAAAAAACCGGCGACCGCGGGGGTATGCGATCGCCGGCCCGGTGTGCCTGCACGTTTCCGCCGCCTATCCAGTCACACCGAGCGCCATCTTATCACATTTAGAGGCGTTGAACCACTTTTGCTACCCGATCGACGTCGACGGGTTCAAATGGGTCATTCTGGACGATTTCGGCGCGGTCGTTTCCGAGCTCCTCGCACAAGGTGGAAAAATATTGCCAATCCGGCCCAGAGAACAACCGGGGAACGAGCTCGATCACTTTTGTTTTTGAAGTACTCCACACAAGGTTACAAAGGGCTGATCCATGTTGGGCGATGACATACCGCACCCGGTGGAACAGATTGATCTGGTAAGCAAGGGAACATCCCTCAAGGCACCTAGTAGCCACTGTGAGCCCCGCCGACCGGATTCCCTCCTCGAGCTCCCGGGTGTTTGGGATCCGCCGCGTGGTGGCCCCGTGGTGAGTCCGTGTGTCCTCACGGTCGACTATCAATACCTCGGGGTAGTCCTGTTTCGACCAGTCCATAAAATGGGGCTTCGTGTAATTGGCGATCGCTCGCAATTGTTCCTTTTCGTATGCTGCCGGCCGAATGGCGAACCCGTGTTCAAAAAACAAGTAGAGCTCCATTGAATCGAGATAGAAGGGGCGAGCTCCTCCTGTTCGAACGGCCCCCGCTATTTTGTTGAAGGGAACCACCCGGAGGGGGAGGATCTCCCGGAGCTCGGCAAGCTGATTGTTGAACGGTCCGCACGACTCGAGCCAAAGGGTTTGGTAAGGGGAAAACAATGTCCTTCGTGAGAGCTCGAGGAGGGGGAGGAGTACCGCGAAAAAAAAATGGTAGTAGGTCTTGTCCAGTGTGTCTTTGACGTGGCAGCGGGGGATCGCGGCCCACTGTTCGGAGCCTGCAAAGTGGTTTTTCATTTAGACGAGTTTGGCGATTGATTGAATTGCCGAATCGATCCCCTCGAGCATATCGGCAGCGCACACCCCCCGCCGTTTCATTGCCGTGTCAAACCGTCGGTTCAATTTTTGAGAGAGCTCCTCGAGTTTTGAAGGATCCTTGACAAACTGGGCCATGACTTCATCAAGGCGCAATTCTCGGGATAGGAGCATGAGCAACACAGCGAACGACACACCGGAAAACCCTGGAACCTCGCCCATGTCTTCGGTAGATCCTTTTGTGTCCTCGGAGAGCTCGGGGGAGACGATTGCTTTGTCTTCGATTTCCTCTTCGACGGGGGGAACATTCTCCACCGAGGTCGGTGGTTTCTTCTTACTTGCCATCTTTGGGCCCTTTCCGCATGAGATACCATGCCACAAGAACCCCGAGAACTGCCAATATGAAACCTTCCTTGGGGTTCGGTTTTCCGTTCAGTATACTGTCCCCTGTTCCTAGCCACGATGAGATCTCCTCAAGTGGCCAAGCGAGCTCTCCCGCGTGCGAAAACACGTTCCTTGGATGGGGGAGGGCGTTCCAGTTTGGAAACCGGGCTTGAATGGAGTCCCACGTGGGATCTGCCAACTTGTCAAGTTTCTTCTTCGTGGCCCCTGGCCCGGCGACATAAAACAAATCGGCAATGTGAGCGAGCTCGTCTATCGCAACAGAACCCAAGCGGGAGGACAAATACTGGAATGCACCCCGCCAAAAACGAGACAGAACCCATATCCCCACTCGAATTTGTTTTACTGCGGAATTGAGATCCTTTGCCCGGAGCTCGGCCAGGGTGACAGGGTTGCCCGCGTGCGATTCATTGTACCACTCGAGCGTAGCGGGCATCACTTGAGTTAATCCCGATGCACCGGATTTTTTGTTGACCAATCCGGCGCTCCCTCTGCTTTCCGTATGGATGACCGCCAAAATGAGATCCCGAGGGAGGGGGATACCTGCGGCCGTGAGCTCTTGATCGACATAGGGGGCCCACTGTGCAACTGATTTCTGGAATTGTGTCATGACATTTACTTAGTATCGAGTCCTCACATTGATCGTACTCTCGATGCATTCATTTGATTGAACCCAACCGGAAAGTTTTGCCGCCACCTCGAGGCGGGCACTTTGTGCGGGCGTGACATAGAACACACGCAATGTATACCCCGATGGAATCAGCCAATGGACATGGCCACAAGGAGAGCTCCCCGCCGGCCACCACAACCCGGATTCTTGCGGAAAGTCGGTGTAGGGCACCCCAGGAATGGGGAAGTTTCCTGTTTGAGAAATCCAGTCCCCGATGGGATGGGTATTCGGGATTAGGCGAAAATGCCAAACACCTTGATCCGTGATCGGATTGGAGATCCCAGTGTACCACGGGCCCGGGATCCCCCATCGGCTAGATTGCGTGTAAACAAACGCGGGGTCTTGAAGTATAGCGCCTTGGGCTAGGTATTGCTGGAACATCTTGATGACACCCACGGCCCCCCGTGGCACGTCAAATCGAGCAAGCTCTACTGTCCATTGTGGGAATGGCGCGGATTCGGAAGGATGGACAACCCGGCCCCTCGAGCTGTCCACGTAGTGAAGGGAGCGAGGATCGATCCCGTTGTCCTCACGTCCTGCGGCGTTTGGCGATCCCGTTCGAGCAAAGCGCTCTTCGGCCAGCGACAAGAGGGCCGGGGTGACGTTGGAATCACCGAAACCGTAACCGTATGGTTTCGGAATCACCCCGGCCCGCCAAGCGGCTTGCATGACGGCGCGATCGCCCTGCGCCGCGGTCATGTTTTTTGTCCACGTCATCTAACGCTCGAGGGGGGCGTGTCGGGCCCCCAGTCGGCTACCCCGTGCATGGTGACGTGCACACGGAACGTTTCCGCGTCGGGGTTCAACGTCCGAGCGTAGGCGTTTGTTACCCTAAACTTGAACGTCCTGTTTCCGGCGAACGCGATCGGGAGAGAGAGCGGGATCGGGTAATGGTCCGACCCGTACGCCGATTTGACGAGCAAAGGAGCGTTTTGATATCGGGATTGTTGCTCCTCCCACTCAAGATAGTATTGACCGTCGTCTGCAAGGCCAGTGGTAACGGGATCGGTCACATCCCCCACAACCGCGCATGTTATCCGATCCATGATGAACGGTTGGTTGAGGGTTTCGATTTCCCCGATACCAACACCATTGAGCCCAACGGGGACGTCGATATCAACACCGTACTTGAACTGCCGCCACCTTCCTGGATCTCGATCGAACACACCGAGAAGGGGGTTTTGCTGTTGCATTTGGTTCATTGGGAAAACCCTTTCCGGCCTTTCGGCCGTTTACTGAATGGCTCCCGGCGCGTGGTATTGGCCGCGCTGTTGCACGTATCGTTCCCCGAGAAGGGAAACGGTGATACCGTAGCGCGTTCCATACCAAAGAGCCGGGTCTGTAACGATGACCGGCGTTTCTGCGTTTGTGGCGCTCTCCCGGGGACAGCGACGGTTGAACATGTAATAGAGAGGACCGAGGGTGTTTGAGAGCAGATAAGATGCATAAGGCGTCATCATGACTTTGGCCTGAAATAGAGCGCCTCGAGGGATCTCGATGGGCTGGGGGTTTCCGGCTGCATCCGTAAAATTGAATCTATTCCCGAAAACGGGTTCCCCTTGGTTCATAACGGTGATGTGTTGTGGTTGCTGAACAATGGAGTCCTCTCCCGCTGCTTCCACGTCTATATTTTGATAGAATAGGCTACTCGCAAGGTCATCGGTAACACCCGGAGTCACGGGACCGGACCATGCCGATCCCCCGCCGGCGAAACCGTGACCGGGAGGAAACGCCATACACGGACCTTCTGCGATCACATCTTGTTCGACCTTGAACTCAAATCCTAGGTGCCGTGGGAGCTCGGTTTTCCATTGGTGACCGAGCACAGAATGGAGCACAAAGGGATCTTCCCCTATTGCCGTTCCCCAGGGAAGCATACCTTCCCCGCCATCCGCCTTTGCCGTGATTGCCGGGGACACTTCAAAGGCCGAAATCGGGCCCCAAAAGCGGACACCGATCGAATGAAGCCTATAGGCATAATCCATTCGTTCGGAACTTTGCAGGTTGCAATATGCGGTGTGGGTGCTGCCTTCGGTCCGATCCTTGAAGAAAATGTGCTCCTGAGTGGCCGCAAACTGGTCGAATGGCCTTGCCCATGGTGCGCCTGCGTGCCCACCGAACCACCCACGCACCTTTGGCTCATTGCCCCACAACTGCTGAGAGACGATCACAGTGTCGTAAAGCGGGTATATTTCTGAAACATTCATCGGTTCCATATCAAAACCTTTCCTTGTAGTTGTCCTCGTTTTGACCGTTCGTTTTATACCGAATAGTCGCCCCTTTGTTGCACGAGTCGTTCACCTCTCATCGTGCATTCTATTCCATACAACGCGCTCTTCACGACCTTTGTGACAGGCCCATCATGGGAATAGTCCCCAGGTTGCGGCCACCAGTACGGCCCCCACATTCGCTGCAGCATTTCCCGTGCATACTGGGACAATTTGAGGGTCAAATTGAGGTTCGCCCTTTTGGGAATATCCAGTGGGATCGGGAATGGAAATCTGAAACGAATATCCACCTTGCCATGTTCAACGTGTTGCAGGTTTCCCGCGAACGCACCGAGGTATGGGGGTGCCGATTCTCCGGAGATGGCGGGGACTGGTGAGCCGCCCTGTGCGTAGTAAATGAGGTCTCCCGGAGATCCCCATCCCCACCCGCCGCCTACGGGACCCGTCCCCGGGGGCAGCATGGCCACTGGGATTTTCAGCCGTACATCTTGGTTTGTTCGGAGCTCAGCGGCACAGTGGTTCGGGATGTCTGCTTCCCAAACCCCGGCGTGAAGCTCTTCTCGGTTTGTCAGTGTCGCGAATGGAGGTTCCGTATACTCATCCTCCGCCCACGCCTCACGGGGAATTTCGGCTTCACCAATGTTTAAGCATGACGTGAACGTGGACGCGGTAGCCGCCCAAAATCGCAACCCGAGCGATTGAACCCGGATGCCGTACGGAAGTTGATCCCGTGCGTCTTGGTTGTTATAGGCAATGCCGACTGAACGGTTCCGGATATTGAAAAAATTCAAATCCCCGGCTGCGCCCATTTCGGCAAAAGTCGCATACCAGCCCTGCGGCCGATCCGACATCTGACCCACCCATTTCCCGACTAAAACTGTATCGGTCAGGGTGACTTGTTCTCTTACATTCTGACGACTCATCTCGGTGTCCTTTCGTAGTCAATTTTTCAACTGTAGGGTTTTCCCCCTCGAGCTCTTTACATTAGCGATTCAAAAGGGCTCTTGCATATGCGGCGTCCTGTCCTCCCCCAAGGCGGCCTGGGGGTTCGAGCACATCGGAAAACCCCAGCGGGCCGGGGGGTTCGAGGGCGTTTTGGCCCATCGCGGTCCAATCGTCCTCGCCATAATCCGAAAAACCCATCAGCCCGGGTGTATCGTCCATGGGTTGCCATTGTCCGTCCTGGCCCATAATGAACGGCTCTCCCTCGCTGTTGACCTCCACCTGTCCGGGGGCGTATCCGCCGCTTTCGGCCCCCAGTTGACCCGATAGCCATGTGTTTTTCGGGATGAGATGGTTTTGAACTGCCTTGTAGATGAGCAGCGTAACACCTCCTTCGAGGATCCGTTGCCCTGTTCCGGGCTTGATCATATTTGCGACAACGGCGCCAGCGTACGCCCCCAAGCCGCCTTTCAAATAGGTCATGCCGTTCCATGTCGAGGGGTCCGACTCGAGGGCATTGGGGTTGCCGCGCTTTGCCGCCCATTTGGCAATGAACATTCCGATCACCCGGAGGGGCACAGAATGGAGAGCGGTCTTGATGTTGATACCGCGAAACCCGGATCCAGCCCTACGGACGATCCGCCGTGCCGTTCTCCTTGTCGGGTTTCGGCGGATTGCGCGTTTTTTGCTTGTGCGTCTTTTGGCCATTGGTCGAAATCCTTTCGTTGCTACCGGCCTTTTTTTGCGTCTTGCCGGGTTTGTTTTCCGCTTTGTCGTAGCCTTTCGTTTCCGGGTGACCCTTCTTTTGGGCCCGGATTTTCGGCGACGCTTAGAGCGGGGGTTCAGTAACAAAATCTCCTGTGTCATCCTGTGATCCCTTCCGCTGTGACCCCGATATTGCCGCCTCGAATGGCAACGACGAGGGGTCTAGTTTTGTTGTCCACCGATACTGTTGGATACCGTTTGAATGCATGGATATAATCGTGGGCTTCGGTCGAAAATTTATCGCTCCGATAAACGATCGCCTTTGCCCTTCCGAGTCGAGTCAAAACCAAATTGGGAATCAGGATTAAGGCTCCTTTTTCGTCTGCTTCAAAACCGGTGAATTTTTCAAACAACATTTCAGCGTTGTCATCTTCGGCTTTTACGCGCTTCGATCCCTTGCGGGAAACAATCCAGAGCTCATCCCCTTTCCGGCTCGCACATAAAGCGAAATCTCCAGCAATCGGAAACTTTACTTCCGTTCCATCCTCAAGCTCGATGGAGCGGCATGTTGCAAGGTCCGCCAAAATGGATGGGATCCTACTGGTTTTCGGTCCTTTGGCTTTTCTAGGATTTTTCCGCTTGGGCTCCGAATACTCTTTATAGGGAGTATGGATCCTAAGAAACGCACTGAAAGGGCTTGCCGCAAATTGAGACCGCAAATACGTTGTGCTGGCATCCTTCGAAGCCCGTACAGATAGGATAGGTCCGGATGAAACAACCTTTACTTTTGTGCCCATGTCCGGATCGTCAAACCACTTTATATATTTATCAAGATATTTCGCCACGAGAAAAGGGGAATATTCCCGTTCAAGCTTTTCCTTCAAAGCCCGTTTGTTTATGATGAGTGTCCCGGGCGTATCTTTCCACTTTTTCATGTTATGTTACACGTGCACACTTGCAGTTGCCGTTATCAATCCGTCATCCACGGATGCCCCCGCAACTGGCCAACCGACGACGGCAGCCGGGCTGACTGTTTCCCATCTCAATTGGTCGCCCAGATTCCCGGTTAAATTTACCGGTTGAGACGAGAAAAACAGGGTGGATGGACAATACACCGCAACTCCCGCGCCGTCCCACCCATCGGGAGATGCCGCTTGATCAAAAGTGTTGATGAATAATTCCGCCCTTCCGGGAAGCGATCCCGAACCACCAAGCCAGATCATATCACCCCCGCATCCGCCGCCACCAAGCGGGGTGAACGTTGAAAGGGTGACCGCTCGAAGTGTCCCGCTTTCAATGTTTATGGATCGCGATCCATCTCTCCACCCGATCCCCAGATACTGTGTCCAATATCTGGAATCATCTACCCACAAGGTTCCAAACGAACACATTCGTGTGGAAGAAATGGATCTCCTAACTAGTGTCTCCTGTCTGTGACTAACACAGTCAACATTTGAGTTCCCTTCGATGTGGAGAACTTGATTGGATCCATCGAACCCGTCTGTATTGTGTAAAATCAAACCGGGCGGTTTGTATACGATAGAATCAGTGATGAGATTTACGATATCGCATTTTGCATAGTCTTCCACGTCTTCATCAATGAACGCCTCATGGTTTAGATCGGATCCTTTTATTTTTAGAGGGATTTGAACCGAATCATCATGAATAATGCGACAAAATGACATCATGGCGCCGGTTCCAGTTTCCAGGTTTACGCCAATTTCTTTGGCGGTATTTCTAACGTCGATATCGAGGTTGAAAAAACCGATCCGTGCTCCGATTGTGGATCCGGAATCCTCAACCGACAATTTTGGAGATATGCACGATATCGAAATACAGGGAGTCGACAACACAACCGGAGGTCGAACAAACGACACAGGATCGTTTTGCAGCAATGATCCGTGCCATGGTCTCGGTGTCCTCCAATTTCCCGCCGCGTTATGCCAGAAAATAGGATGCGCTTCATTGAGGGCCCCCGCGCCGTCTCCTCGTAAAAACCAGTTTGTATATTGATCGTCGGACAAACCACCAACTGACAACGATCCTTCATGGAGACCCGCCCACGCTGCTTGTGTAGCTCCCATCAATCTGGTATCTCCCACAATCGGCGATCCCTGGCCAATAATTGCCAGCGATCCGTATGGTCCAAATTCCTGTGTGAGGTATATTTCATTTTCTGAAATATCGGACAAAAGAACAATTCGGTAATGGTGTTCAATCCGTTTTGGCAGGAAATAGGGAAGAAACCAAAGCGAGGCATAGGGAGCGTCAAACGTTCCGTTCCCCGCCGTATCTGACCCATTGTCCGCGTCTACATAGTAAACCTCGTTTTGCACCGATTCGGGGAACGCACCATAACGGGCTCCAAGCGTCCTAAACGCCATTTCATCAAGGTCATGTGCCGAGTTTAAAAACTCAACTATTTCCCGGAATCCTTCCGAGTATTGCGCCGCGTTATCCCCAAAAAACCAGTTTCGATAAAATTTCGACCATTGGCGCCTAAGCCGGCGTGATGTTCTCCATTCAGCACAAGAGCGGAAAACGTCTCGAATGGAAAGCCTACCTTGCACCGTATTGTTGAGAGTCGAGTTTGACATTATGATCCCTTTTTCCTTGGTAGATACATCATCATGAGTAGGGGGATCGCTAGCATGATACCGGCCCCCAAACCCCTTGATACTGCGCCGCCAACCCGAGACACCGCTGTTTTAACCGAATCGATCAACGTGTCGTTTTTCTGGTAGGCAGCGGAGCTCTTTGCAGTCGTCCATTCCGCGCATTCTGGCGAATTCGGATCCGAACATAGCCTTTGATTTGCCAGATGTAGGATCCCGTTGTACTTGTCGCTGATTTCCTGTTGCGTCTTTTCGAGATATGCCCAGCGGGCAATAATTCCGGCGATAACTACCACGCCGATTGCGATCGGAATCCAGATCGCCCCCATGTCTCCCGATGGTTCGATAATGTCCAAATCATCTCCATAGGTCGACATGCGAACCCCATAATTCAAACCGTTAACCTCGCAATGGTCTTTTCGCAGTTGATCCGTTTCGGCCGCGAATGTCATCATTTTTGGCTCGAGTTTCGCCATTTGATCCGCGCCGATGTCAACCCCGTACTTTTTCGCAATCTTCGCCGCCACCAGTATTTGCTGGTATTGCAGGGAGACAAGATAGGACAAGAGTACTACCCGGTTTTTGGAGGTTTCGGCTTTATCCCATAGGGAGAGCTCGATGGGATTAGCCCCTCGCTCGGCATGTATCACGGTTTTGAATTTGGGTATCGTTTCCGCTCCAAAACCAACCGCACACGGCCCCCTCCTCCTCCCTGTCATCGGTCCGCGCCCATAGGGGCCTGTGCGATCGAATAATGGCATTTCACACCGTAAAGAGAGACACCGCAAACGGTAACATCCAAAGGTCGTTTCCTTCCCCGCCCGTGGAAACTGCCGTTGATGCTACTCCCGGGGGGCCGGCGGGCCCGGGCGGGCCGGCAGGGCCGGGGGGGCCGGCGGGGCCTAACGCTCCCGGCATTCCTGCGGATCCCTTCGGTCCGGT
>Ga0210107_1000020_pt1 | contig 11352 bp, 9 predicted proteins | sample White_ThreeSqC_D_FD_185910 | JGI IMG/M metagenome (GOLD analysis project Ga0210107, IMG submission 185910) | Wetland microbial communities from the San Francisco Bay, California, USA, that impact long-term carbon sequestration -... | ecosystem: Environmental > Aquatic > Marine > Wetlands ...
GTCGCCACTCGATGATGAACGGGACGCGCTCAAGCTCGCCAGCGACACCCATCTCGCCCGTAATCCTGAGGCTCTGCATCTCCTGCCACGCTTGAGCACCGCCAGTGGCCTCCAGCATCTGGGCAAGCACGGCAGGAGATGCAGAGCCTCAGGATTACGGGCGAGATGGGTGTCGCTGGCGAGCTTGAGCGCGTCCCGTTCATCATCGAGAGGCGACGGCCGATGGGCATCCGCTTCGAGCTCGAGCTGCGGACCGGAGCCACGGTTCAGGCGTTTGATGGCACCACCGGCTGGGCCGTGATGCCTGGTGCTGGGGACCCGGTGCGTCTGAGCCCGGTGCAGGTGCGTCAGCTCGTGCAGCAGACCGATCCAGTCGGTCCGTTGCTCAGGCTGGCCATGCGCCGGAGCCAGCCCGATCAGGCCGATCCAAACGATCAGACCGACCCAAACGATCAGGCCGAGGAGGGCGAGCAGGTCGAGGATGTCGAGCTCGGGACTCTGCAGCTGGTCAAGATTCGATTCGAGGACGAGCTTGGAGAGCCGGTCGAGTGCCTCGTCGACAAGGGCTCGGGGTTGGAGCTGCAGCGTGACTGGACCGGCCTGGTCCGCGGTCAGCCGTCACCGATGCGGAGCATCTTCAGACGCTACCGCCAGGTCGGGCCGCTGGTGCTCGCGCACAGTGTCGAGGTGGTCAACCGCGCCACCGCCCGCGTCAATGTGATCGATGTGGAGCGCATCGAGCTCGATCCCGATCTTTCCGACGAGCGCTTTGCCATGCCCGGTCCTGCGGCTGAGTCGGGTCCGGACGCCGACGAGACCGCAGGTGAGCCGGAAGCAGCGCCGAGCGCCGGGTAGCCCGCGGCTCAGATGTGGGCCACCAGAGCGGTGGCGTTGTCCCGGCTGCCGGCGTTGATGGCGGACTCGACCAGGTGCTGAGCGATGCTCCTCGCCTCGCCGGGTCGCCCCAGCGCCGCCCGGAGGTCCTCGTCGCCGAGGCTCCCCCAGACGCCATCGCTGCACAGGAGCAGGCACGTTCCAGGCCGGACGTCGAGGCCACAGATGTCGGGCGCGGGTGTGGACTCGCCGCCGACCACCTGGGTCAGGCGTGAGCGCAAGAACGGGCTGTCTGCGGCCGCCTTCGGGAGCGCGCTGCGACGTGCCAGGGCCTCTGAGAGACTGTGGTCGCGGGTTTGCTGCGTGAGCGCGCCGTTGCTCAGGGTGTAGGCGCGGCAGTCGCCCACATGGCCGATCCACAGTGTGTCCTGGTGGAGCCAGGCACAGACCAGGGCGGCACCCATGCCGATGAACCCGGTGCGGCGGGCGTCGGCGAGCACGCCGAAGTGCGCGACCATGAAAGCCAGCTCGAGGCGGGAGGCCGGGGTCAAGAATGCCGAGGACGTGTCTATTGTCTCCTGCAGCGCGGCTCGGGTCGCGTCGTCCGGGAGGTGCGACTCGACGACGACGGTCGCCGGCTCCTCGCTCAGCAGCACCGAGCTGAGCACCGTGGTGGCGACGCGGGCGGCCCGATCGCCGGCAGCGGCCCCGCCGAGCCCGTCGGCGACCACCAGCATGCCCTGGTGCGGCAGCGCGAGCGCCACGTCCTCGTTGCGCCGACGGAGAGGTCCTTTGTCAGTGAACCATCCTGCTCTGATTACGATCGTTTCCATTCCGGCTTTTCCTGCTCCGTCCGGCTGCTGCCGGCTCGATATCGGCTCGTCCCCGTTTCGGTGTCGCCTCGTCGTCGGCATCTCGGGTTGCTTCATCCTATGGCCTGTCAGGCCAGCCGAGGTCTCCGGTGAAGGTCCCAGCTCGGGGACGTGCCCTCGTCCGTCCTTCGGTCGTGTGCGAGGTCGGCTGAGCTGCATCTCTCTCTCGCACTCGCTGCCAGTGCTTTGTGTTTGATCGACGCTGTCGTCGCGTACCGCCCTGTTCGCGCTGTGTGTGCCGACATGTCTGGCCAGGGGTGTCGACCGCCGTGCGGCGCGAGCGAGGATGCGGCTGGGCTTCAACGTCGGGCCGACAGGGCGATCCTCAAGATCGCTGCTCAGTCTAGCATGCGATGCACCAACGGAATCACTACTGATTCTCTTGGATTGGCGGGTTGTACTGGATCGGTGGGCGGGGCGAGCCTGGCACGGTCAAGCGGCGTCGTGGTCTGGAGTCAGCCCGAGAGCAGAAGCTTGAGCCCGATGGCGATCAGGAGCGCGCCGCCGGCCAGCTCCAGCCGGCTGCCGAGCCGGGCGCCAAGGCGGGCTCCGATGACGATGCCGGTCAGGGAGATGGCAGCTGTGACCACCCCGATAATTGCGCTCGGCACCCAGATTCCGACGCCGAGCACGCCGAGGCTCAGACCCACCGCCAGGGCGTCGATGCTGGTGGCGACGCAAACTGCGATCATGGCCAGGCCACGGGACGGATCACCGGCCGATGGCTCCTCACCGTGCGCCAGAGCCGAGCGAACCATGCGCAGCCCGACCCAGGCCAGCAGGAAGAAAGCAATCCACCGGCCATAGGCGCTGGTCACCTCTGCGACCTCGGAGCCCGCGAACCAGCCGAGGACCGGCATCATGGCCTGGAACCAGCCGAGATGAAAGGCAAGTCGAATCGAGGATCGCGCACCGGTGAGCCGGCCGCTGGCAGCGCCGGCGATCGACACGGCAAAGGCGTCCATTGCAAGCCCTACGGCGATGAGCACGATCTCCGCGAGATGCATGTCGTTCCGGGGTCCCTCCTCGACCCTGACGGGCCGCGATCAGGGATTATAGGCCAGCACCGTGCTCTGGGTCCGGCAGCAGGGCAGCAGGGCAGCAGGGTGTACAGGGAGTCGCCCGCTCGGGAGCTGGTGGGTGGCGAGGATGAGCCGTCAGCTCGCCGCGGGTGCCTGGCTTTGGCGAGCGTGCTCCCGGACAACATCAGCCACGCCCGTTCCCTCGAACCAGGGAAGGGCGAGGTGGGCCGCGCTCATGCCGCCGTCGAGACAGCGCTTGGCCTCGGCCTCGGCCGCCGCGCTCCGGCCGAGGACCGCGTTGACCACGGCCGCGGCCTGATGGATCTGTGGCGAGGCCGGTGCCAGCCGGAGCGCCTCGCCGATCGCGACGAGGGCCTCCTGGCCGCGGCCCAGGTGGGCGAGGCATTGAGCCTTGATCTTCAACCTCGTGGCCTCGGCCGAGACCGATGAGAGCAGCCGAGGCGACGGAGCCGAGGGATCGAGCGGTGTCGCCGGGCCCAGCAGGCGCTCCAAGCTCGGCTCGTGCGGCGACCGGTCATACTCCGGGTGCTCGGCCTGCTCGATGCTCTCGAGCGCTCGCATGTAGGCCGCATGGGCCCTGTCCTGATGCCCTGCCAGGTCCAGGCAGTCGGCCATGACCAGCAGCCCGGCCGGATCCTTGCTCCACGGTCCTTGGATGAGCTCGAGGCTCGCGGCGGCGTCCTCGTACTCGCCGTCGAGCATCTGCACGTTTGCCAGCCCGATCCGGAGAGCAGGTATCGGGTCGGCCTGCTCTTTGAGCATGCTCAGGTAGAGCGCTCGGGCTTTATCGACATCGCCGAAGAGGAGCTCGAGCTCGGCCTGCTTGGCCCGCAGCTCAGAGGATTGAGGTGCACGCTCGAGCCCCTGCTCGATATGCGCCCGCGCGACATCAATGCGTGCGATCGAAATCGCAAGCTCGGCGGCCTGGAGGTGGAACAGCCACGATGGTCGGTCCTCGATCAGGCTCTCGATGCCCTGGAGGGCGCTTTCGATGTTGCCCCGCAGAACGGCCAGCCTGACGCGCAGCTGTGCGATGTCGGGGTGGTTGGGATGTAGGGTCTCCTGCTCGGTGATCATGCTCTCGGCCTCGTCGAGGGCGCCGAGAGCCATTGCCTGGTGGATCGACAGCACTGTCGGGCGGAGGTCGGCCCCATCGATCTGGGCCGCGGCATCGACCACCTCGCGTGCATGCTTGAGAGCACCGTACGGCTGGCCGGGTCTGAGGCTGGCAGCGGTCAGCTCGAGCAGGTACGTGTCGATGAGATCAGGCACCCTGCGTCGAAGGTCCGCCGCCTCGGCAAGTGTGGGCTCCCAGGCAGGGTGCATCGACAGGTGCAGCTCCGAGGCAAGGCGAAGCTCGCTCGGGGACCGGCGCAGCTGGGCTTGGAGCCGCAGCAGCGTCTCGTAGTCCTCGGATCGCGCAAGCTTGGAGCGCAGCACCTCCGGGAGAGGGTGCTCCATGTAGATCCGCCGCATGCGCGAGACGACCATGTCGACCAGGAGACGGAGGTCGTCGATCGGCGCCGCGAAGAAGTCCATCCGGATGGTGTTGCGATGAGCCGGCGCGACCCGGCTCATCCGGACCTGGCAGAGGTCATCGAAGCGCGTAATCTCGCTGACGAGGACCTCGTCGGCACCCACGGCTGTGCCGACCTGGGATGGGCGGCCGGTGAGGCTGTCGGTTTCACTTTCGTCGATGGAGTACAGCGTCGGGCACTTTGCAAGCGAGCCGACCATGGCCGTGCGGAGCGCGGAGGCTACCAGCAGCAGCCTGCCTCCGGCCTCCGGGTTCATGATCTCAGGCTGCAGGACCGCCACGCGCAGCGGTCGCTGCGGTTCAGTGCCGAAAAGGCGAAGGCCCAGCAGGGCCGAGGCGACGAGCACGATCACTGCAGCAGCGCCCAGTACGAGGACACGCGTTCTCGACCTGAAGGCGGGGTAGCTGTCGGTCTGCTCGCCGGGAGGGTCGCACTCCATCTCGAGCACCCGGATGACCTCGATGGCGCTCTTCGGGCGTGAGCTGGCGTTCTTGTTGAGCAGCCTGCAGATCAGCCGCGAGACCGCGACCGGGACCTCGGGGTTGACCCGGTGCGGCGGCTCAGGATCGACGCAGGAGATCCTATGAATCGTGTCAAGCGGCGTCGGCCCTCGAAACGGATGCTTGAGCGTGACCATCTCGTACAGCATGGTGCCGAGCGAGAACAGGTCGGAGCGGTGATCCACGGCGGCCCTGTCGATTTGCTCCGGCGACATGGCCGAGAGGGTGCCGGCAAGCTCGCCGAGCCTGAGGTCGCGCGGGCCGCCCCGTCGTGACCGCATGACCTGGGCAAGGCCGAAGTCGAGGACCTTGGCCCTGCCGTTCGGCGTGACGATGATGTTCGCCGCCTTGAGGTCGCGGTGCACGATGCCGCCCATGTGCGCGGCGTACAGGCCCTTGGCCACGTCGATGCCGATTCTGAGCGCGGTGAGGAGGTCGATTTGCTTGTCCCTGATGGCCTCGGCGAGGTTGATGCCCTCGATGTACTCCAGCACCAGGAAGTCGCGTCCGTCGATCGTGGTGATGTCGTGGATCTGGGCAATGGAGGGATGGCTCAGCGCCGCGATCGCTCGTGCCTCCCGCAGCAGCTGGTCCCGGCGCTCGGGATCGAGCTCCCGGCCCAGGTGCACCGACTTGAGGGCGACCCATCGACCCAGGCGCTCGTCATATGCCTTGAAGACCTCGCCCATCCCGCCGCGGCCGAGACGCTTCTCGATACGAAAACGTCCAATGCGATCCAGATCCACCGCGCCATTGTAGCGAATGAGGCGAAGTGTGCCCAGGTGGTGATCGCTGCTTCAACGCTGCTTGATGCCACGAGGCGGTCGCACCTGCTCCGTCTTGTGTCCGGACCGGTGATCCGGCGGCCGAAAGCAACGTTTCACGGACGCATGCGGCGCAGATCGCGGATCGCCTCGCGCACAGCGTCGATGTACATCTCCTCGAGCGCGGTGGCATCGTCGGCGAGCATGCCGCTGGTCTGCTCGTCCGCCCTGTCCGGGTAGAGGACCTTGACCCGGACCTCGCCGCTGTCGATGTAGCGGCTGACCGTGACGTCGATGTTGACCCGCGAGCCGGTCGTGTCGAGGGTCATCCGGCCCAGGATGGCACCGGACTGCCGGTTGGTCGAGATCAGGCGGGCGCCGATGTCCTGGACCGCTGCGACTGCTGCCTCCCAGACGATGTCGTAGTCGTCCCCGAAGGTCTCCCACTGACCGGATCTCCCGGTGGTCGACGCACATGCCACGGTGCACACGACAAGGCTGATGACGATCCAGCTCCGCATGATCGCGCTCCCTCCTCCGCAAAGGTCCGAGCGCCTCGTCCATTGGCGAGCCTTGCTGGCGGGCGCTTCCGTGATCCGCTTCCGATTCTGATATCAAGTGTACGCCTGCTGAGTGTAAGCCATGTGCGCCGGCAGGGTCGCACGGCTGATGCGGATGATGAGCTCGGTCGTGCGGCCGGACGCCGTTACAATGGCTCGCCCAGGAGGTGTCGTGTCGCCACTATCAGATCAGGGGACCCAACCGGCAGATCGGGAGACCAAACCGGAAGATCAGGAGATCGAGCCGGCAAGCCGCGCCTCCCGGAAGGACCTCGATCCTGGTCGCTGCGACGAACCTCGGCCGGGGTGCGTGCTCTGTGAGATTGTCGCTGGTCGCCGACCGGCGCATCTTGTCACCGGCGATGAGGCTACGGTCGTGCTTTTAGACCACGCTCCACTGGCGCCTGGTCACTGCCTGGTGGCCCCGAGGCGGCATGTGGCGACGATGCCCGACCTTGCGGCCGACGAGGTCGGACCGCTCATGGAGTGGGCCCGTCGGCTCGCGGCTGTCATGCCCTCGGCCCTCGGTGCCGACGGTTGCCTGGTCGCGGTGAATGTGGTGGTGAGCCAGAGCCTGCCGCACGTTCACGTCCACGTGGTGCCGCGCAGACATCATGACTGGCTGCTCGCCAAGCTGGCAGCTCGTCTGCCGGCCCAGATCGCGAGTATGGTGCGGGCAAGGCTGTGGCCGACCCGAGCCAGCGCGCTCGCTGGTGGGACGCGACAGGACAGGATTGCAGCCTGCCTGCGCAAGGCCCTTGAGGGCGCCGCCCGCGTGCCTGGTGCGGTCGAGCCCCAGGGTGGTGGGGCGCATGGAGGCGAGGCATGAGAGGGCGTGCACTCGGCCCGCTGCTGATCTGCTCGGCGGCGGTGATGTGGGGGCTCGATGGTGTGGCGCTGACGCCGCGGCTGATCGGCCTTCCAGTGCCACTGGTGGTGCTCCTGCTGCATGCGGTCCCGTTTCTCCTGATGCAGCCGTTCCTGTTCCGGACGTACCCGCGGATTGCTCAGATGAATCGGAGTGGGTGGATCTCGCTGCTCCTGGTCGCGGTATGTGGAGGCATGCTGGGGACGTTGGCCATCGTCAAGGCGCTCTTTCTGGTCAATTTCAACCAGCTGAGCGTCGTCGTGCTGCTGCAGAAGCTGCAGCCGGTGTTCGCCATCGTGCTGGCTGCCTTCGTTCTTGGCGAGCGGATGCAGCGCGAGTTCTTCGTCTGGGCCGCGGTGGCTGTTGTCGGTGCTTATGGGCTCACGTTCGGGCTGGGCCTGCCGAACCTGGGCGCCGGCTCAAGAGGCATTGCAGCTGCGGCCTGGGCCCTGGTGGCGGCCGCAGCGTTTGGCTCGGCCACGGTGCTCGGCAAGCGCCTGCTCGACGATCTCGACTTCAAGGCCGCGACCTTTGCAAGGTACGGTCTGACATCGGTGCTGGCACTGGTCTATCTCGGCATTGCCGGCTCTGGTCTGCCGCTCGGCACTGTCGGCGCCTCTCGGTGGGCGATCGTGCTGCTCATCGGGCTGACCACCGGCAGCGGTGCCATCTTCATCTACTACTTCGGCCTGAGCCGGGTGCGGGCGAGCGTGGCCACGATCTGCGAGCTCTGCCTGCCGCTGAGCGCCGTTCTCTTCGATTACCTGCTCAATGGCTCGCTGCTTGGGCTCTGGCAGTGGCTCGGCGCGGCGCTGATGCTGATCGCCATCGTGAGGATCTCCTGGACGAGGGGGCGGTCCGAGGTGCAGCCGGGCGAGGTCGCTGGCGACCACTGCGGCCCCCGCGGCGTTGTCGGTCGTACCGGCCAGGGCAGCTGACCGGGCGCCGCGGCGCAGGTCTCGCAGGTTTCGAAGGTCTCTCGATTGCCCGGCTTGCGCGGGAGCAACTGCCCAGCCCTGGGGGAGCCGGTGATCGAGGCGGGTGCCTTCAGAGTGGCATGGGCAACCTGTGGGTCCCAGAGCAAACAGTGACGGAAGAAGAGCTTGAGGGCGACGGTCAGGAGGCAGATCAGGAGGCGCTGGCAATGTAGACGCAAGTGCCGTGTTCCCGGTTGTTTCTTGAAAACCGTTTGCAGCGGCGCTACAGTTGCCCTGCCGTTCCGGGTCGAGCGTGAGAGCTTGGGGCCTGGAGGCCAGGAGGTGTCAGCGTGGCTCGTCTCGTCGAGATCAAGACCATTGCTCCGGGCTTCAAGAAGTACCTCGTCGAGGTGCCGGAGATCGCACGTAAGCATCGCGCCGGACAGTTCGTGATCGTGCTGCTGCATGACCATGGCGAGCGGATCCCGCTCACGATTGCCGACTCGGATGCCAAGGCCGGTACCATCACCCTGGTGGTGCAGGAGGTCGGCAAGTCGACGATGGAGATGGGTGCCCTGCAGCCCGGCGATACGCTCGAGGTTGTGGGCCCGCTCGGCACGCCGACTCACATCGAGAAGGTCGGCACCTGCGTCTGCATCGGCGGCGGTGCCGGAATCGCCCCTCTGCTGCCGATTGCCCGAGCGCTCAAGGCCGCCGGCAACCACGTGATCTCGATCCTAGGTGGTCGCAATCGGGAGCTGGTGATCCTGCGCGACGAGATGGAGGCGGCCTCCGACGAGATGGTCTTCACCACCGATGACGGCAGCCTCGGCCGTAAGGGCCTGGTCACCCATGCCCTGGAGCAGCTCATCAGCGAGCGAGGTGCGCCCCAGATGGTGATCGCCATCGGCCCGGGCATCATGATGAAGGCCGTGGCCGATATGACCCGGCCGCTCGCAATCCCGACCGTGGTCTCGCTCAACACCATCATGATCGACGGCACCGGCATGTGCGGTGGCTGCCGGGTCGCGGTGGCCGGGACCAGCAAGTTCGTCTGCGTCGACGGCCCGGAGTTCGACGCCCACGAGGTGGACTTCGACCTGCTGCTGAAGCGTCAAAGGATCTACCTCAAGGAGGAGGAGCTCGCCCGCAAGCGGTTCCTCGAGCAGCACGAGTGCCGTGCAACGGCTCAGACGGAGGTGGGTTGATGGCTCGCGAGCTGACCAAGAAGGAGCGGTTGCAGATTCTCCGGCACGCCATGCCGGCGCAGGAGCCAGACGTCAGGATCACCAACTTCGACGAGGTTGCCCTGGGATACACCGCGGAGCTGGCGGTCGCTGAGGCCGAGCGCTGCCTGGCGTGCAAGAAGCCCAAGTGTGTGGAGGGCTGCCCGGTCGGCATCGACATCCCGGCCTTCGTGGCCGCGGTCGAGCGCGGCGAGTTCGCCCAGGCTCTGCGCATCATCAAGAAGGACAACACCCTGCCGGCCATCTGCGGGCGCGTATGCCCGCAGGAGGACCAGTGCGAGAAGGTCTGTGTTGTCGGCAACAAGGGCGAGCCGGTGGCCGTCGGCCGGCTCGAGCGCTTTGTGGCCGATCTCGAGCGGTCACGGGGCGAGACCGAGATGCCGGAGCAGGCGCCTGGGACCGGGTTCAGGGTCGCCATTGTGGGCTCGGGCCCGGCCGGCCTCGCGTGTGCAGCCGATCTGGCGATGCGCGGCCATCAGGTCACGATCCTGGAGGCACTCCACAAGCCTGGCGGCGTCCTGGTCTACGGAATCCCTGAGTTCCGCCTGCCCAAGCGGATCGTCCAGGAGGAGATCCAGAACCTCACCAGGATGGGTGTCGAGATCCGCTGCAACTTCGTGGTCGGCAAGACGGCGACCGTCCAGGAGCTGCTCACCGACTACGGTTACGATGCCATCTTCGTCGGCACGGGCGCAGGGCTGCCCTACTTCATGGGAATTCCGGGCGAGAACTACATCGGCGTCTACTCGGCAAACGAGTTTCTTACCCGGGTCAATCTCATGAAGGCGTTCTCGTTTCCTGAGTTCGACACACCGGTCAAGCTGGGCAATCGTGTGGCTGTGGTCGGCTCGGGCAACGTGGCCATGGACTGTCTGCGGACCGCCAAGCGCCTGGGTGCGCGTCACGTCGTCTGCCTGTACCGCCGGACCCGCGCCGAGTCCCCGGCCAGGCTCGAGGAGCTGGAGCATGCCGAGGAGGAGGCGATCGACTTCCGCTGGCTCAATGCGCCGGTCGAGATCTATGGCGACGAGGACGGGTGCGTCACCGGTGCTCGGGTCATCAAGATGGAGCTGGGCGAGCCGGATGCCTCGGGCCGCCGCCGACCGGTCCCGATCGAGGGCAGCGAGTACGATCTCGAGCTTAACACCATCATCATGGGTATCGGCCAGGGTCCGAACCCGCTGGTGACCAAGAGCACCGAAGGTCTCGAGCTGAACCGGTGGGGCAACATCGTGGTCGATGAGGAGACCATGATGACCTCCATCCCGGGCGTCTTCGCAGGTGGCGATATCGTCACCGGCGCGGCCACCGTCATCCTGGCCATGGGCGCTGGCAAGAAGGCGTCTGCCGGGATCGATCGATACCTGCGGGAGCAGGTCCGCACTGAGCGCGGCGTCGCCGCCGAGGTCTGAGCCACGGGCGCCGTCCTCGTCGGCCATGCCAGTCGCAGGCGGGCTGCGACCCAGTAGGGCGGGACCCAGTAGCGCAGGACCCAGTAGCGCAGGGCGCAGCAGGGTGGCGCCTTAGTAGGGCGGGGGCGAGGTGATGCAGCTCGATGCAGGGGTGATCCTGTCGGCGTCTGTGGCGCAGGCCGTGGCGGCACTGCTGATGCGGGCCCTGGCACGTGGTCTCGGGGTACGTCTCGAGCGTCGGCTGATGGTCATCGCACTGGCTCTGCCGTGGCTGGTTCTGGCTCCATGGTTTGTGGGGTCGCGGATTCTGGTCCCGTGCGACATCCTGCGGGCGCTTCCGGGTGCACCCGAGGTCGATGATCCTGACCCGCACAACCTGCTGAACGACGCTGTCTACCAGATGCTGCCCTGGGAGCTCGAGGTCCGGCGTGCCCTTGCCGACGGCCGGCTTCCTCTGTGGTCGGACACGATCGACGGAGGCAGCTCGCCCTGGAGCAATCCGCAGGCCGGGGTGCTGGCACCGATCGCCATGCTGGCGAGGCTCGCGCCGATCGAGCACTGGCTGTTGGTCTCGCTGCTGCTGAAGATCACCATCGCCTGTGCCGGCGCCTGGGTCCTGGCGGCGCCGGACGACGAACAGGCGCTGGCAGTGATCGACGCCTGCGCCCAGACCGGCGCCGACGGCCGCTATCGGCTGGCGCACGTGCTCGCGGGGCCGGTGGGCGTCAAGGTGTGGGCGCCCGGGTGCGACCTGTTCGAAGCCGAAGTCGACGGGCCCGACGATGTCGCGGTCGACG
>Ga0210107_1000021_pt1 | contig 11303 bp, 8 predicted proteins | sample White_ThreeSqC_D_FD_185910 | JGI IMG/M metagenome (GOLD analysis project Ga0210107, IMG submission 185910) | Wetland microbial communities from the San Francisco Bay, California, USA, that impact long-term carbon sequestration -... | ecosystem: Environmental > Aquatic > Marine > Wetlands ...
GGCCTGGCCATCGCCAGGAGCATGATCGTCGCCGACGACCGGCCCCGACGAGCCGCCGTCCAGCAGGCTGCCCGCAGCTCCATGGTGGTCGTGCTCGGCTGCCTGCCGTGGTTCGTGGTCCTCGGCCTCACAGAGGCCCTGGTGTCACCCTCGCCCGACCTGCCGCTCGTGCTCAAGATCGCCGTCGGCTGTGTCCTTGAGGGCGCCTTCCTCGCCATCGTCCTCAACCCGACCCGACTGGAGCACTGAGATGAACCACGAGCCCCGGCCCACACTCCGTCGGCTGTCCCTGCTCGAGATGCTCGACAAGGCCATGCACCTGACGCGCCGCAGCTTCAAGCAGATCTTCCCGTGGACCGCCCTTCCTTTTGCAGCAGCGGCAAGCGTGATAACGCTGGGTCAGCTGCTCACCATGCCCTATGGCGGCACCTCCGGCGATGTGGCATCCATCAACGAGCTGCACTTCACGCTCATGATGGTCGTGACCTTCGCCGCCGTAATCCTCTACATCATCATGTTCGCTCTGTGCTCCACGGTCGCTCTCGTTGCGACAACCAAGGTTGTCCGCGGCGACGAGCTGTCGATGGCCGAGTGCTGGAGGTGGACTCTCGAGCGGGCGGCCGCCGGAACTGTTCTGCTGTACTGGCTCGGTGTCGGCATTGGCTCGTTCTGCTGCCTCGTTCCTGGCATCGCCGTCTGGACAGTGCTCGGCCTGACGGTCCCGATCATGGTCGCGGAGGGCCTGCGCGGGACCGCCGCATTCCGCCGCTCAAGCGACCTCATCATGAGCAGCCCGGACGAGGGCTTCGGCCGCCACCCAGCGGTTCGCCTGCTCGGAATCGGCCTGGTCGGCTACCTGCTGACCTATGCCGTGACCTTCGCGGTCCAGCTTCCGCTGGGGGCGATCCAGATCTACCTCGGGTTCCGCTCGATCGCCAAGATGAACCCGGCCGGCCAGGACCTGCCGCCGGCCTGGTTCTGGCTGCAGTCGGTCCAGGCCATACTCGGCGCGTGCGCCACCATCGCCGCTCTCATCTACGTCATGTTCGCGATCGCACTGCTGTACCTCGACGTACGCAGCGCCCGCAGCGGTGGGGACCTCCACGCCGCCCTCGACGAGCTTGGGGCACCGGCCATGTTCGAGCCGACGCTCCCCAGGGGCCCATGATGGCTCGAACGACGCCCACCGCCCGGCCTGCCAGCCGAACACAGCTGACTGGAGCTCTGCTGGCGTGTCTGCTGCTCCTGCCGGTCGCGGTCGCGGCCGCCGAGGTCGGGACGGCCGGCCAGGCCGCGGGCGCCGCGCCTGCCGACCCGACCCGCCGTGCCACATCTTCAGAGGCGCCGGCTGGCGACCTGGTGAGGCTCGAGCCGGTCGGCACCGCGGGGGCTGCCGAGATGGCGCGCCTGCTCGAGCAGGCCAGTGTCGCGACCAACCCGCCACGGGCCACGATCCGCGACTGGATCGCGGCACTCACCGGCCGCTTCGGCAGATGGCTGCAGCGCCACCTCCAGCTCACCGCCGGGGTGCTCGAGTGGATCGCCCTCATCGCGCAGTGCCTCGCCATCGCCCTGCTGGCGCTTGGCATCGTGGCCATCATCTGGGTGCTCGCACGAGCCCTCCGCCGGCAGCGCCGCGACGCGCCCACTGCTGAGGAGCGGGTCGAGGAGGTTGCCCCGTCAGACCGCTTGACCGCCGACGCATGGCTCGAGCAGCTCGACGAGGCGCTCGCTCGCGGCAGCATCTCCGAGGCACTTACGGCCCTGTGGAGCTGGCTCGTCCTCCGCGTGGCCGGACCCGAGCCCGATCCGGCCTGGACCTCCTGGACCACGGGCGAGCTGCTGCGGATCAGCCAGCGAGCCGACCTGAAGGGATCACTCGGCCGCCTGGACGCCATCATCTATGGGACCCGACCGGCCAGCACCGAGGCGATCCGCTGCCTCGCAGAGTCGTTGCGGAGCCAGGTGTGAAGGGGCGCACGCATGAGGAGCACAGCATGAGGAGCACAGCGTGAGGAGCACAGCGTGAGCCGCCGCGTGGTCTGGACCTCGGGTGCGATTCTCGCGGTGGTCCTGGTGCTCGGCGTGTTGATCTCGCTGATGTACGGCGGCCCCTCGGTCGCCGGACCAAGCACGCTCTCGCGGCGCTCGCCCGGCTGGCTCGGCGCCTGCCGCTGGCTCGAGGCCCACGACACGATCGTGCAGCGCACCGCCATCCCCTTCAGCACACTGCCGGCGCACGGCACCCTGGTGCTGGCGTTCCCGGCCCAGCGCGCCTATGCCACCACCGAGCTCGACGCGATCGATAGCTTTGTCCGCGGTGGTGGAGCGGTCGTCTTCGCCTACTCGCTCGACAGACCGAGCGTGCCCGAGACCCAGGCTGCAGCAGCGCTCGGGCTCGAGCTGGTCGGCGTCGACGACGAGGGTCCGCTCGCACCGTGGGCGTGGCTGCGCTGGGCCCGCCAGACCTGGTCGCTCGAGCCCGCCGGGTCGGACCACCCGGAGCAGCCGGAGCAGCCGGAGCAGCCGGTAGTGATCACGGCACCTCACCGGCTTGCCCGGGTCCCGCAGGAGACGCAGACCGAGCCCGTGCTTCAGGGCGGACCCGACGCCGAGCCGATGGTGCTCTCCTACCGCCGGGGCAGGGGTCGCGTGCTGGCAATGCCGGCCGAGGCCCTGGCCAACGGCCGACTGAGCAACCTCGGGAACCTGGCACTGCTCGAGGCGCTGCGGGCGACCTTCGACGAGCCCTGGATCTTTGACGAGCATCGCCATGGTCTCAGCGCCGAGCTTCCGGCATCAAGCCACGTCGCCGCCCGGACCTTCGACCTGCTGGCGGCGCACCTTCTGCTGTGCTACCTCATGGCAGTGCTGGCCCTGGCGCGCCGCTTCGGGCCGCCCTGGCGCGAGGCTCCGATCACCATCGGCTCGACCTCGAGGTTCCTGGTGGCGCTCGGCAGGGTCCACGAGCGCATGGGACATCACGAGCGCGCCGCGACCCTGCTGCTCGAGCGGGCGCGGAAGCTCGATCCCGACCTCGAGCTGAGCCGAGCCGAGGAGGCCGAGACCGACCTGCTGCGGCTCGCAGCTACGATCGGTCACAAGCAGCGGCGCCCGGCCGGTTGATGGCCGGACCACGGAGGCAGATGTGAGTGACAGCCCTCAAGACAGCTCCCAGCCCACCCCCGAAACCACCCCGGGAGCAGACACTATCGCCCATGATCTCGAGCGGATTCTGACGAGCCTCGACGACTGGATTCTGGGAGAGCAGGCCACCACCCGGACCCTGCTCGCCGCGTTCGCCGCTGGCGGGCACGTGCTCATCGAGGGGGCGCCCGGGCTTGGCAAGACGCTGCTGGCGCGATGCTTTGCCTCGTGCCTCGGGGCGGGCTTCGCGCGGATCCAGTTCACACCCGACCTCATGCCCTCAGACGTCACCGGGGTCAACGTCTTCGACCCGGCGATGCGCAGCTTCTCACTGTCCCGGGGCCCGATCTTCACCCAGATCCTGATGGCCGACGAGATCAACCGGACACCGCCGAAGACCCAGGCCGCGCTGCTCGAGGCGATGCAGGAGAGCCAGGTCACCATCGACGGTACCGCGCATGCACTCGACCCGTGCTTCTTCGTCATCGCCACCCAGAACCCGGTGGAGTTCGAGGGCACCTACCCGCTGCCCGAGGCGCAGCTCGACCGATTCCTCGCCAGGATCGAGATCGGGCTGCCCGACGCCGATGCCGAGGTCGAGCTGCTGCGGCGGGCGGCCGCAGGCCGGCTTGCCGGCTGGTCGAATCAGACCCTGCCGGAGGTGTGCATCTCGACCCAGCAGGTGGCGGCGCTGCGGCGCGCCTCGCGGAGCGTGCACGCTGCTGAGGAGGTGCTCATGTACCTGCAGCGGCTCGCCCAGACCGTGCGCTTGAGCCCGCACGTAGACCTCGGGATCAGCCCCCGCGGCCTGCTCTCGCTGCTCGAGCTGGCGCGGGCGTGGGCCCTGCTCGAGGGCCGGACCTTCGTGACGCCCGACGACATCAAGCACTCCCTCGTACCTTGCTGGGCCCATCGGCTCCTGCTCACACCCGAGTCAGAGCTCGAGGGACTGACCGCACGAGGGATCCTCGAGGCAGCGGCCGACTCGGTGGAGGTCCCCCACTGATCCCGGCCGCCCGCTTCTTTGTGGTGCTCGGCGGCATCACGGCGATCATTGTCGGGTCGCTGGCGATACCACCGCTGCTGTGGCTCGGGCTCGCCCTGGATACCGCCCTGCTGGCTGTGGCCTGGATCGATGCCCGCCGGGCGGCGTCGATCGTGATCCGTGCCGAGCGGGCCTGGCCGCCGCTGCTCACCCAGGGAGCACGGGCCGATGTCCGCCTGAAGCTCGACGGCTGCCCGGACCGCGATATCGAGGTCCGCCTGCGCGAGGGCCTGCACCCGGGGCTTGCCGAGGCGCCGCTGAGACTGCACGCCCGGCTGCAGGCCGGAGCCGTCAGGGTCTGGACCCTCGAGCTGAGGCCACGCCTGCGCGGCCGGCACACCGTGGCACCTCTGGTGGCACGCGTGCTCGGGCCATGGGGCCTGGCATGGGCGCAGCGAGAGCTGCTGCCGGCCGAGACCAGGCAGGTCTACCCGCAGGTTCGTTGGGAGGGCCGGGCCGGCAGGCTGCTGATGCTCGCCCACCGCCACCAGCTCGGCCAGCTGAGCACCTCTGTCGGCGGCGAGAGCAGTGAGCCCTACGCGCTGCGCGAGTACCTTCCCGGGGACCCTCTGCGCACCATCCACTGGAAGGCCACCGCCCGCCACGGCCGGCCGATCACCCGCGAGGAGGTCCTCCAGGCCGGCGCCCGGCTGGTCATTCTGCTCGACTGCGGGCGGTCGATGACGACCTCGTGCAACGGCCGCAGCAAGCTCGACCACTCCCTGGCCGCCGCCCTGGCACTGGCCCGGGTGGCCTCGGCGCGAGGCGACCGCGTGACCATCGCGGCCTTTGCCGACCGCATGCTGCGGGTGGTCAGGGTCGCCAGCTCTGGCCGGGGCCTGCGCCAAGCATACTCGCGCCTCTTCGACCTGGAGGCGCGGCTGGTCGAGCCGGCCTACGACGTGGCACTCCAGGCCCTGCCGCGCATCGAGCCGCGGCGCTCTACGGTAGTGCTCCTGACCTCGGTCGCCGACCTCGCAGCTGCCGAGCTGCTCCGCGACACCCTGCTCCAGCTCGAGCTCCGCCACCGGCCGCTGCTCGTCAACCTCGAGGATGAGGGCATCGCCGGGCTGGCCCGTGGCATACCCGAGGCCGTCGACGAGGCGTTCGCCAAGACCTCCGCCCTGCAGATCGTTCTCGCCAACCGCCTTCTCGCCCGGCGCCTGCGGCGCAGCGGTGTCCGGGTCGTGGCGACACCGGCCGATCGCATGACGCTCGCGACCCTGGATGCCTACCTCGCCTTCGCCCACCGCCGGCACCGGCCGGCCTGACGCCTGAGGGGCTCGGTCTGGCGTCTGAGGAACACTGCAGGATCCGGACGGCGCACCTGTGCTAGCCTGGGCAGACGTGAGTCGACGGCTTCTCATCTACGGCGCGAATGGATACACCGGCCGCCTGGTTTCGGAGGCTGCCCGGCAGCGAGGCCTCGAGCCGATCCTGGCTGGCCGTAGCCGCGATCAGGTTGAGACCATGGCCGACGCGCTCGGGCTCGAGGCGCGGGTCTTTCCGCTTGACGACATCGGTGCAGTCACCAGAGGCATCGCCGGCGCCCGGGCGGTGCTGCACTGCGCCGGCCCCTTCACCCGCACCGCCTTGCCGATGGCGCGCGCCTGCCTGGATGGCGGTGTGCACTACATGGACGTCACCGGCGAGCCGCTGGTCTTCGACGCGCTGTCACGGCTCGACGCCGAAGCATGCGAGCGCGGCGTGATGCTGCTGCCGGGTGTCGGCTTCGACGTGGTGCCGTCTGACTGCCTGGCGGCGCACCTGGCACGGCACCTGCCCTCGGCAACCAGGCTCACCCTGGCGTTCTGGTCGACCGGCCGACCCTCCCGCGGCACCGCGGCCACCATGGCCGAGAACGCTGGCGAAGGCGGGCTGGTACGGCGCGGCGGCACACTGAGACGAGTGCCGGCGGCATGGCACGAGCTCGACATCGACCTCGGCGTCGCGATCCGGCGCTGCGTGACGATCCCCTGGGGCGACGTGGTCACCGCCTTCCACTCGACCGGCATCGGCAACATCGAGGTGCTGATGGCGGCGCCGAGCAAGGCTCGTCGGGCACTGCGGCTGAGCCGCTGGCTGGCGCCGATCCTGCGGACCCGTCCGATCAGGGCTATCTCCCAATGGATGGCCCGGCGCGCCGACCCGGGACCGGATGCCGAGGAACGGGCCGCGGCCGCCACCCATCTCTGGGGCCGGGTCGAGGACGAGGACGGCACGGCGATGATCGCTCGCCTTCACGGCCCGGACGGCTACACCACGACAGCCCGCTGCGCCCTCGAGATCGCCTCGCGGGTGCTGGCCGGAGACCCGTCGCCTGGCTTCCAGACGCCGTCCACCGCCTTCGGCCCGGACCTCATCCTGGACATCGAGGGCTTCTCGAGAGAGGACGCCGCCCCAGAGGGTAAGGCGCGGACCACCTGAGCCCAGGACACCGGACCCGGCACGCTGCCTGAGGCTCATCTTGATGTAGGCGAGATCACGTTTCACCCCGATCACGCGAGCCTCCGACCCCGAGCACCCGGCTCCGGGAGAGTACAGTGAGCCCCGAGCAGCGATCCATCAGCATAGCGACAGCCTGATCGACGGCAGAGCACTCGACAAGGAGGACCGACCATGACGACCATCACCAACGGCACCCGCACCGCCGCCTTCGAGCTCACACTACCGAGAGCCCCGAGGACGTTCTTCACCACTACCATCTTCACCACAACCATGAGCGCTACCATGAGCACCACCCTGGCGACAGCCATGGTTCTGGCGCTTGTGCTCATCGCCATGCCGTCGGCTGCCTGGCAGCCCAACGACGGGCCGGCCCTTGGCTGGGGTGACCACCAGCTCGAGATGGTGGAAACGAGCGCTCCTGAGACCGGCCAGGGGTCCATGGCCAAGGCGCCATGGCCACCGATCAAGGTCCCACACTGCATTGCACCGATCTCTGCCTTCGAGCTTCAGCCCTGGAGCAGCTCAGACAGCTACGTCTCCGAGATCGACGCCAGGTACTTCAGCGGCGGCTCGATCCCCTCGCTGCTGAGCACAGTGGACACCACCACCTTGCCCGAAGGGGCCCGGCTGACCCAGGTCTGTGTGTTCTTCCGCGACACCAGCTCCGTCTCTGACATCGCGATCTCGATGATCCGCGCCCGAAGCGACGTCGGCGGATCGTGCTCGTTCCAGATCCTGCTCAGCGCCTCAGTGAGCACCGGCACGCCCGGCAACGGGTACGGCTGCGCCACCGCGGACCACACCGTCTCTCGCCTCGGCGATCTCGACGGAGACGGCGACACCGACTCGGCGACCTACTACCTGGTGGTGGGCCCCAGCAACACCTCGGCTCCTCCGCTCAACGGCTCGAACGCCGTCCGTCAGATCTGGCTCCGCTGGTACACCCCGGACGGCTTCACCGGTCCCTGCCTGCAGTAGAAGCTGCCATCCTTCGGACAGGAGCCTGGATCGGGCGGCGGCACCACAGTCGCCGCCCGAGTTGATGTGCGACGTCACAAAAATCCGGCCTAGATGTTCAAAATCTAACAAAAATCTCGAGCCAGGCACTAGAGTTTCTTGACGCAGCCCCTGGTTCATGAGGTATCATGTCAGTATCAGTACATCCAGACGCGGGGAACCGTGCTCAGGATAAACACTGAGACGACGATGAAACGTCTCGTTCATTGACTTGATCCTGCCGTTGCCACGACACGGTGGCAGGGTCGTGAGCAAAAATACGGAGGAACTGATGCGTCGTACAACTTTTTTCGCGGCTACACTCGTTGTGGCGGCCGTGCTGCTCATCGGAGCGACCACGGTTCAGGCTCGGCAGGAGACCCCACCCAGAAGCTTCTCGGCCAAGGTCATGGTACCTGATGAGGTGATGACTCTCGAGCTGAAGCAGATCTTTCCCGAGATGCTTCTGGCCGAGGACCAGGCCAAGGCCAGCGAGGCCGGTCCGCTCCGCTATGCCTTGCCGTTTGATGTTCAGATCTCGCCGAACAACCACGGCACCTGGGAGATCGTGGACGGAGGCTCGATCTGGCGTCTGCGAGTGGTCTCGCCAGGAGCCACCGACCTCAACTTCGGCTTCGGCACCTACCGTCTGCCCGAGGGCGCGACGCTGCACGTGTCGAGCCTCGACTACGGCTACTTTCAGGGCCCCTTCACCGCGGCCGACAACCGCGAGCACGGTCAGCTGTGGACACCCGTGATCCCGGGTGAGCGCGCCATGATCGAGCTCTTCGTTCCGGACAAGGCTGCGTTCAAGCCCGAGCTGGAGCTCATCCGGGTCGGTGCCGGCTATCGCGACCTGTTCAAGCTCACCAAGCGCACCTCGATGGCCAAGCAGGGCTACTGCAACATCGACGTCATCTGCCCGCTGGGCGATGGCTGGCGCGACCAGATCCGCGCGGTGGCCGTGTACGGCACCGGCGGCTCGAACTTCTGCACTGGAACGCTCGTCAACAACCTGCGGCAGGACTTCAGGCCGTTCTTCCTGACCGCCAACCACTGCCAGATCACCTCGTCCAACGCGGCGTCGGTGGTGGCCTACTGGAACTTCGAGTCGTCGACCTGCGGCGCCCTGAGCGGCGGCACGCTCAATCAGAGCACCTCGGGCGCGACCTATCGGGCGTCGGACTATGCCAACGACTTCACCCTGATCGAGTTCCAGAGCCAGCCCTCGGCTGCCTACAACGTCTACTACACCGGCTGGGACGCCCGGTCCTCGACGGCTCCCCAGAGCAGCATCTGCATCCACCACCCCAACTGTGACGAGAAGGCGATCTCCTATAACGACGATGCTCTGACCACGATGAACAGCTGCATCGGTACCGGCGGAACAAATACGCACTGGCGCGTTGACAGCTGGGAGCAGGGCACCACCGAGCCCGGCTCGTCGGGATCGGCTCTGTTCGATCCGGCCACCCACCGCCAGATCGGCTACCTCTCCGGTGGTCAGGCTGCATGCGGCAACTCAGACTACGACTGCTTCGGCAAGTTTTCAGTGGGCTGGAGCCGCGGCCTGTCGACCTGGCTCGACCCGGATAGCACCGGCACTCAGTACATGAACGGCAGCAACCCAGGTGGCGGCGGCAACATCTCGCCGACCGCGAGCTTCAGCTACAACGTCAATAACCTGAGCGTGACCTTCACCGACACCTCCTCCGACCCGGACGGCACGGTGGTGGGCTGGAGCTGGACCTTCGGCGACGGCGCCTCCTCCTCGAGCCAGAACCCGAGCCATACCTACAGCTCGGCCGGCACCTACACGGTGTCGCTGACCGTCACCGACAACGACGGCGGCACCGGCTCGACCTCGGCCCAGGTCTCGGTCTCGACGACCGGAGTGATCGCACTGACCAATGGCGTGCCGGTCAGCAACCTATCCGCCGCCAAGGGCGTGTGGAAGCACTACAAGATCGACGTGCCCTCCGGTGCGTCGAACCTCGTGATGAAGATCACGGGCGGCTCCGGCGATGCCGATCTGTACACCCGCTTCGGCAGCCAGCCGACCAGCAGCACCTATGACTGCCGTCCCTACAGGAATGGCAACGAGGAGACCTGCACGGTCGCCTCGCCTCAGGTCGGCACGTACTACCTCAGCATCTACGCTTACGCCGCCTACTCGGGCCTGACCATCCAGGCCAGCTTCTCCACCGGCGGTGGTGACGACGAGCTGCAGAACGGCGTGCCGGTCACCGGCCTGTCGGCCTCGCAGGGTGATTGGGTGCGGTACACCATCCAGGTGCCCTCGGGTGCCTCGAACCTGGTGATCCAGATCAGCGGCGGCTCGGGCGATGCCGATCTGTACACCCGCTACAGCGTCGAGCCGACAACGTCGTCATACGACTGCCGTCCGTACCTGTACGGCAACAACGAGACCTGCACTGAGGCCTCGCCGTCTGCCGGTACCTGGCACATCGGCATCCGCGCGTACAGCTCGTTTGCCAGCGTCACGCTGGTCGCGAGCTACGATTGAGCTAGATTTCAACTATGATCTCGGCGGGCCGTCCATTGGAACGGCCCGCCTACGTCTCGATGCTGCCGCGTTTCCTGCTCAGGGAACGCTCCACCCCGGCGAACGGGCAATACCCGTGCGCCTTGTGGCGTTCCTCGACTCGATGAGCTCTGGACTTCGTCTCGCCATGTTCTTCGCAGCTGCGCTCTCGATCTGGACGCTGCTGCATGTCTATGTTGGCTGGCGGGTGGCCTCGATCCCGTCTGCGACCGAGCGCCCGATGCGGCGCGCCATACTTCTGACGCTCGCGGTCGGCTGGCTTGCCTACCCGGTGGGAGGGACTCTGTTCGCGGTCGGGGTGCGGGGTCCCGGCTGGGTGCTCGAGTACCTCGGCGCGACCTGGATGGGCGCGTTGTTCTTGATGATGGCGACCCTGATGGTCGTCGATGTGATCACCCTTGGCGGGCTTGTCCTGAGGCCGCACCTCACGGTGCTGCGCTCGGCCGCGCTGGGGCTCGCGTTGGTCCTCACGCTGCTCGGCATCCTCGGTGGCAGCCGGCAGCCTCGGGTGATCCACCACGAGCTCGAGGTTGCGTCGATGGCTCCGGACGCGCCTGAGGTTCGCCTTGTTCAGATCTCGGACCTGCACCTCGGCACCCTGATCGGCGCGGACTACCTGAAGGCACTGATCGATCAGGTCGAAGCGCTCGAGCCGGATGCCATCGTGATCACCGGCGACCTGATCGATGGCGATCCCGGCGTGGTCGAGGAGCTGCTGCCGCTGCTGCGCGACCTCAAGGCGCCGCGAGGCGTCTGGGCAGTGCTCGGCAACCACGAGTACTACGCCGGTCGCGAGCGTGCACGCCGGCTGCTGGCCGCCGCCGGCTTCAGCGTGCTCGACAACCAGGCGATCGAGCTCAAGCCCGGGCTGTGGCTGGCCGGCGTCCCGGACGCTCGCGGGTCGGCCCAGACCGGCGCACCCGAAACCGACCTCGCCACAGCCCTTGCCGGGGTGCCGACTGACGCCTTCGTGGTCCTGCTACAGCACTCCCCTGAGGGCGAGCAGGACATCGCGGCGGCCGGCGTCGACCTCATGCTCAACGGACATACGCACGGCGGTCAGGTCTGGCCGTTCAGCTACCTGGTCGGCGTGATCTATCC
>Ga0210107_1000023_pt1 | contig 11183 bp, 17 predicted proteins | sample White_ThreeSqC_D_FD_185910 | JGI IMG/M metagenome (GOLD analysis project Ga0210107, IMG submission 185910) | Wetland microbial communities from the San Francisco Bay, California, USA, that impact long-term carbon sequestration -... | ecosystem: Environmental > Aquatic > Marine > Wetlands ...
ATGCAGCTAATCATCCGAAACGGTGCCGGAGAGCACTTTGATACCCCGTATTACCGTTGCATGCGTGACGAGGGGTTCGACCGTTGCTACTACAGCCATGACGAGAACGGCGTTGGTGTGGACCGTATCGGCGTTGACCGTTGGGTGCGTCACGCGGATACGCGATACCATCTTCGAGACGGCGATAAGCCGAGCAAGAAGGACATGGAGACAATGATATGAGCCGAGAACGGATACGGCGTGGACGTGTTCGCCCGTTTGTCACCGACAAGTTCCCTGTGGGGCGGTCGCGTGACTTTGGGCGACAGTACATTTCGGAGTACGACGTGGAATACACGCCAGAAGTGATTGATGGGAACCCCGAAGTGGGGGCTAGAAACCGGAGCGGCGAGCGCCGTCGCACTGGCAAACGGATAACCGACTGCTAAAAGAGGTGCAGGGATGACTGACGGGTCGCAAAACACGGAAGGCAACGCGCAGCCTACAAGCGCGGAAGGATCGTCACCGACGACGGTAGCAGCACCGGCTAATGACGGTGTACCAAGTGGAGTACAGGCAAGACTGGACACGATGGCCGCGCAGAAGAATCAGGCGGTCAAAGAGGCGCAGGACATGCGCGCTGAGTTGGATCGTCTGCGAGAGCAAACGAAGTCCGACCAGGAAAAGGCGATGGACGCCTTCGCAAAGGAACGGCTCGAACAGTTCAAAGTGGCAGAGTACGACCCGATAGCAACGATTGCAGAACAGATGAAGGGCGTATTGCAGACACAGGTTGACGAGTTCAAGAGTCGTGTACCGGAGGACAAGCGGCCCGCATCGTTCGATACGTTGCCGCTGGTCCAGCAGTTTGAGGCGTATAAGGCGCTGGCATCCAGTCTTGGCACGGGGACACCGACCACACGCCCGCCGGTCAACGGTGGGGGCAATCCGCCGAACGCGAACGAGGGCAAGCGTATATGGAAGCAGTCAGAGCTTCGCGCAAACAACTCGGACGCGGAATGGTGGAAGTCGCATCGCGAGGACATCCTTGCGGCACAGCGTGAGGGTCGAATCCTCTACAACGAATAGAACAACAGACACAATTACCTTGATGGGTTGTGGTAGGGAGGAAATGAAGTGGCAAGGTATTCAGCTTTTACAGTAAACGCGGCGGCGGGCGCTGCGGAGATGGTGCCGGACATCGTAGTGCCCGAGATTACGGAAACTGCGGCACGCAATGAGGTGTTCCGGCCTCTCATGGCACAGCGGGACGTGACCGGGCCGGGTGAGATTTTCACACACCCGACCGCTGGTGCGTTGTCGTTCGCACAGCTTGGATCGCAGACCTACATCGATGGGACGGCACCCACCGAGACGGCGTTCAACACGGGCGGGCGGACGTTCACGCCTCAGTTCTGGTTCTGTGACATCGTTGTGCCGATGGACATGATTGACGGCGCAGCGATGAGCGTGCAGGACGCGATCATCAAAGAGGTGGGTGTCGGGCTGGCATTGCACCGTGACAGTCTTGTTGCGGCGCTCTACACCGAGGCACCGGCATCGGGGCCGGATCACGAGGTGGGTACGGATGCCGTCGCGCTTTCGTATAGCAACATCACCGAGAACACGCGGCTTCTGTATACGCAGAACGCACCGCGCCCGTTCTCGTGGGTGATTCATCCGACACAGTGGGGCGAATTGATGGCTGACAACACGGTCATTGATGCTGCGACTGCTGGCCAGCCGGGGTTGTCGCTCATGCAGGGTGACAATGGCTACATCACAAAGGTGTTCGACACGAGCATCTACGTGAGTGACCAGATCGATGAGTCGAGCGGCCTTCACTCGATGCACTTCTCGACGGGCCGGGCGCTTGGTTACTACTTCAAGCGTTTGCAGTCACCGGTTAGCGGTGGCTCGGCTGAGTTGATGGTTGACATCGACTGGAACAGTGCTCGGCGTTCGTATGAAATCAACACCACGTACCAGTGCGCGGTGGGGGGGCTCAAGGGAACGAGCGTCACAACTAACAACTGGCTCGTGGACTGCATCAGCTAAAGGAGGTTGACGGATGTCACTAGCGACAGAAGAAGCCACCTTCAACACGGCTGTGGATGACCTGATAGCGGCGTGGGAAACGCTGATTGATGCGAACTCGGCCAACGAGCAGATGCAGATTGCTTTTGTGCGATCCAAGACAGGCGACAACGCCAACAATAGCAAGTGGGGCGATGCGGACGACGCAACGCAGCTAACGAAGTTCGACACGGGCAGGAAGTTCTTTTTTAAGATCAATCCCGACGTGACGGGCGACGTGCCACTTGAGGTTGGGGGCCGTCCTCTGTTCTGGAAGGTGACGAACGACGCCGGAGACCTGGCGTAAGTAACGGGGTGGGGTGCACCGCTGCACCCCACCCCACAAACAAGGAGAAATAAGGAATGTCAAGAGGCGAAAAGCCCGCTATCAAGCGCACGTCCGACACACCGCCAGAAGGGATACCCGCGCCGGGACTTATTCTGGTGGTACATGCTGGCAAGGGATACCGATGGGTGCCCGCAGAACTTCGCAAGAAGAAGGAGCGGCACGGCTACGAGTTCGTCCGCGAATACGCTGCGGGCGATGAGATCGCGGCGATGCCGCTTGAGGATATGACACCCGACCAGCTACGTGCACGGGCGGAAGTCATGCAGAAGATGGCGGGCGACAAGGACGCACAAGCTGAACGCAAGCTCAACGATACCGAAAAGGAATACGCGGCCAATGAGGCCAAGAAGGCCGCCGAAGAAGCGGCCCGCAAAGCACGAGCGAGTAAAACCAAGGCACAATCTGCCGCAAGGTAAGGAAGTGGGAACGGTGCGTAAGTTATTTGGATTCGTAACAGCGTTTGCGCTGTTGTGTGGCGTGTCGTTCGCCACGCGGGGGGATTACCGCGACCTGACGACACAACAGGCGCTCAACCGTATGCTCAATGGGCTACCCAACGAGTACACGACACAACAGGCGCTCAACAAACTATCGGCGGACGCATCGAAACGCGACTCACTCGTTACGTTGCTTTCATGGCAATGGGACGACGCGCTCGACACGCTGTGGGCCGGTGCCTACATGGACACGTTTCAGGCGCACAATCAGCCGTTCAGCGTCGGCGTTATCGCGTGGCAAGCGTTGCACGGTGACACCACGCAGGACAACGACGGCGTGGCAGATGAGTATCTGAGCGTGAGCAAGTTGCGGGCATTGCGAGATCGGCGCATCACGAATGAGCGTGGGGTCACGTCGAAGTTGTGCGCGTTTCTAGGGCACGGCTGGTATCCCAACACGGAGCTTTGGCAAGCCGAAGGTACAGCGATGAGTCGTGGCGAGTATACGTCGATGACACCGTATGAACAGGACGTGGAACGGTGCTTCCTGGCGATCCGCGACACTATCGGATTGCCGGAACCGCGTGGGTGGGTGAGTCCGAACAGTGCTGCGTTTCCGCGATACAACGAGATCATCGGGCGGTTCTTTGATTACCAGATCACGTCGGGGCAGACCTCGACGGGGACCAGTACAACGGACTTACGCTGGAATTACGAGATGGAGCCGTATTATTTGGCCGGCTTCCCCCGGTGTAGCGCGTATCCGGGCTTAACGGGCAACCCCTACGAAATCTACTACCCGCTTAACGAGGGGCTAACGTGGACCGAGCTGGAGAGCAAGATTCTCGACGCGGTATCGTTGCGCGGTTCGTGGATCATCTTTGTGGGGCACAACCCCGGTGTGCTTGCGACATCCACGGGTAAGTCGATGGAGTTCATTTTGGACTTCGTTGATTCGCTTGTCACGGCGGGAACGATGCGCGTGGTCACGGCGGACGAGGGCTATCAGCTTTCGTTCGAGACACCAGTTGCGGCTACTGCGAACTGGATATGGCCGAACCTTGAGGACAACGACGGCGACGGGCAACCGGACTATCTTGACACCAACTTCGACCGCTTCAACATCGGCAACGGTATTGGCAACTTTGCGATCAACGGGACGCGGGACAGTGTATGGAGTGGCGACGGAACGCGGGACGATCACGGGGTCTACGGTAATGGGTATGCTGCAATTGGAGACGGGCCGGGCTATGTTTGGGGTGACGTGCAGAACTTGACGGACTCTCATGCGAGCGCGCGATGGTTCAAAGGCAGAGACATCACCTTTTTCGTGCCCGCCGGATTTCATGGTAAGCGCGTCCAGTTTGATTTCTATGCGCAGGTCGATCAGGCCGTTGAAGATGTCTCGTCTGTTGCCCTGTCGTCTTCCGACAGCATCGGCGTCACGTTCAGCGCGTGGCGAAACGGATACGGAAACCCTCAAGGCTCGTCTCCGGAGATGACGTCAATGGCGACAACGACAAACAACGCGTTTGCGTGGGGAACCGATCTCTCGTTTCGGTTTTACTCGGTGGACACATCGCCGCCGGTTGGAAATTTCTCGACGTTTACGCCGGGCGATACCGTGGGTGGCGATTGGGTACACGTTCAAGGCATGTGGACTTGCCCCGATTGGGCACAGTATCTCGGGATCAGTCTCGTGAAAGACTCGCGCTTTGACGCGGGTTCGGTGCGCATCAGCGGGCTGAGTCTTACGGCCTTCCCGCGTGACATGAACAAGTGGTGATGATATGGAAAAAGAACTACGGAAACTACGCGAAGAAATACAGCGGCTACGTGAGGCGATAGAGGCCAAGCCGGAGTACGTGTATGTGCCATATCAGCCGTACATACCGGTGCCGCAGCCGTGGACATGGCCGCCGCAGCCTTGGGTTGTGCCAATAAGTCCCACAACCACACCGCCGGATACGTGGCCCAACCAAACATGGATCACGACGGCAGGGGGCGACACCTGATGGCGCTTGACGCGACAGTAGGCGGCGCTTCGGCCAATGCCTACGACACACAGGCCAATGCAACGACGTACTTCGCATCGGGGATGCACAAGGACAACGCCGTATGGACGGCTCTGACGAGCGACCAGCGCGATGAGTTGCTCATCGAGGCGACCATGCAAATCGACATGGAGCATATCGACGGCGGCAAGTACGACACCGACTTAACGAGCGGTGTGCCCGACCAGCGGCTACGCTTCCCGCGTGTGATCGACTACGACGACGGTACGACCTTTGTGCCCTTGTCGGTTAAAGAGGCGATGTACGAACAAGCGATATGGCTTGCCAAGTACCGGCCCGCCGATACCGCTACAACCCGGCGCGCACTACAGGCCGAGGGTGTGACGCGGGTGAAGATTGGCGACGTAGAGGAAGAATACGGTGGCACGCGGCCCGGTCTGCACAAGGGCAGCCAGTTATGCGAGCGAGCGTGGCAAATCCTCAACGCGGCGCGGCTGTTGTCGTGGTCGAGTGGATACGCATGAGCCTGATAGCGGCATACGCGAACGACGCGGTAACGATCACGCCACGGGGACCACTTGGCGGCGATGGACGGTACTCGGATGGCACGCCCGTTGTCACGACGGGATGGGTAAACGATAGGTCCGGCTGGTATCGCAACAAGGACGGCACCGAGATCACGTATACGCGGGTGGTGTACCTGAAACCGGATGAGGCGATTAACGAGGGTGACAAGGTGACGTACAACGGCGTAACGCACGTTGTGGTGATGGTGAAGCGCAATAACGACGTGTCGAACGTGTCGGAACATATCAAGGCGATGCTCGCATGAAGTCCAGTATGACATTCGACTTTACCGACTTCGAGCGCAAGACGTTGAAGCTCTACCCCAAAGAGGCGGAAGCGAGCAACCGGCACAAGATGCAGGAGAACGGGCTGGACTTCGAGAAAGAGGCGAAGAACCTTGCCCCCGTGGACAAGGGCGACCTGACCGGCAGTATCAGCAACAAGCAGAAGATTGCCGGTTTTTTTCGTGATCGCATCGAGCAACACGTTGGAGCGAACGAGCCGTATGCGGCAAAGGTGCACGAGACGATGGCACCCGCACCCGATCCGATCATGCGACAAGGCCCGTTGACGCTGGCGAAACCGCCAACGGAGTTTGGCGAGGCGGGCGGAAAGTACCTGTCACGCCCGCTTGAGGGCAAACACCAGCGATGGTTCGAGAACGTCGCAGAGGGATTGAGGGCGCTACACCGTGGCCGTTGAGACACTACTACCAGTGAGCACGGTAACGGGCGACTCGACGGGGGTGCCCTCGGCCAGCAATCACCTGAACGTGGACGACGGCATCGCAGCGGACACCATCGATACCGCCGACTACAACCACACGTTTGCGTCGGGTGACGTGGACGAATACGGACTTGGGACACTGGCGAACACGGGCACCATCAACCAGATAAAGTGGGCGACACACGAGAAGGCCGAGACACAACAAGCGGTACCGGGTGCCAAGTACCAGGTATTCCTCGACGGGGTGGCTATTGTCCCTGAGAAGGAGTACAACGTGGCACAGTGGCCGAACTGGTCCACGTTTCAAATCGTATGGAACAACAACGAGTTTCTGACGGGCTACGAGGGGTTGACGGGCGCGACGTGGAACGCTGCAACAACGCGAACGATGCGCAGGACAACCAGCACCAACGTCGGCGGTTCAACGCCGCCGTCATTCGAGAACGAGGAATAGATGCCCACAGCGCACTGGTATGTTGCGGCAACCGAACTTGCAATAACGGTACAGGAGGCAGCCACGTCCAATACATTCGTAGAGGAACTCGTGAACGACCTCGTAACCGAGGGGATTATCACGGCCAAGTCAACGGACGGGTTCTTTGACTCAATGGCCGACGTGAGCGGAACGGTGGTTGCGTTTTACGATAACGGTGGAGAGGCGGACGGGTACAGTCCGTCATCGCATCTTCGCGTCGGCGTGCGAGTGCGCAGCGATACGAACTACCTCGCAGCGCGGCGGCTGGCCGGGCGCATCTACAACCGTTATCACCAGATGGTAGATACGACGCTGACCAACTGGCGCGTGTTATCGGCAACCGGGACGTTACCCGGCTCAATCGGCAGAGACGACCGCGACCGCAGCCTTGTCGCGTTTAACCTCATCTTTAACGTGACCCTTGTTGACCAAACCATAGCGGATGGTGATACAGGATATGGCGGGAAAAAAGATCCGATCCCCGAAGCGTAAGCAGCCCCTCATCTGCACGGTGATGCGTGTGAAGAACGAGGAAAAGTATCTACGCTACGGCCTTGAGAGTTTGCGTGCATTGGGTGGGCCGGTTGTGGTGCTCGACGACGGCAGCACGGATGCAACGATGTCGATATGCTCCGAGTTTGACTACGTGCACTACTTCAGGCAGGACGATCAGCTCGACATCTACGGTGAGCCGTACAAGATGGATGAGGGGCGCGACCGCACGTTTATCATGCGTGAGGCGTTGAAGCTGAAACCGCAATGGGTATTCACGCTCGATGGGGACGAGGTGCTCGACCCGACGACGCCGGAGCGCATGTTGGCGGCGGTGACAAACTGTCCCGATGACGTGAACGTATTCGAGATGTTTATGGCGGTGATGCAGACGGGACCGGGCGAGGCCAAGCAGAAGTGGCTCGGCCCGCCGGAGCCGTACGGGCGCTGGCAGATGGATCGCATGTTTCGCGTACGTGACGCGGATACGGCGCACGAGTTCGTCAGCAACTTTACGAATAACCTGCATTGCGGGTGCGTACCGCCATTGCGGGATTACAAACGTATCAAACTGGACGCATGGATACGGTATTACGGTTATGAGTCGCCACAGGCGATTGAACGCAAGGCGATGTTTTACGAGGAACACGATCCGGTCAACTTTCCAAATGTTGCACGGATGTGGAGGGAGCGGGCGAAGTACAGGCCGCAAGCATGGCCCGCCAACCCGATAGCAGGGGCAATGAGTATTGCCAACACGGTTCGTTACTAAGACGAGGAAGGGAAGGGGTCACGGATGGCACTAGGAACAATTTCCTATATGAGCAATACGCCCATTGTTCCGATTTACAAAGATACGGCGCTTGGGTTTACGGAGGGCGCAACAACCGTAAACATTACCGAGGAATGGGTTGACCAGATGAGCGCGCAGACGGGGCGGTATCCGCTCGACGCCTACGCGGTACGCGGCATCGTCACCTGTACGATGCAACTGAAGGAAGTGCGCAATTGGGATGTTCTAGCACTTCTGTTCCCGATGGGGGAGAAGCAGATCGATACATCTACGCCGCCGTCAACGCGGTTCGTCGGCAACCGTATCACGGACGCAACCAGCACGGGATACACCGGAGACAAGGCATCGAGCCATTGGGGCGAGTTGAAACTTTCCCCGGTGTCCGATTACGACGGCACACCTGCGAACGAGACAACGTACGACTTCGTAATTCCGCAAGCGATCCCCGGCGTCAACGGTGCAATCCCGTTTGACATCGAGGCGCCCGAGGTGTTGGAAGTCACGTTTACCGGATACTTCGATCCGGCGGCAACTGAGGGTGACTACATGTGGATTCGCGGGTTGCAGACGGCGCTTTCGGGCAGTTGGGCTGCGGCGTAACAAACAAACGAAAGGTGACAACTATGTCCGAAGCGGGCATCAAGTTTACGTGGAAAGGCGTGGAGCACGCTGTTCCCCGTCCCCGACTGGTACAGCTACGGGACTTTGGCGTAGCGGTGAAGGACATCGAGGCGGCGGCGGAAGCGGGCAGAACGCTTGAATGGGCAGCGGCGGGCGTCGGCGCACTTGAGGCGCTCAACTGTCCCGGTGAAGTGCTCAACGATTGCGCCGACGATGAAGTCTACACGTTGGTGCAAACGATTACCGAGGCGCTATGGCCGCGTGCCGAGGGTGGCGATAAGGGAAACCCCGCGCCCGTCGAATCAGCTTCATAAGCTCGATTCGGCGGGTTTACGCCATCTTCTTTCGGTGTGGGCATAGTCTCGAATACATCAACGACATGGATGGACTCGGGGCGATGGGTATTGCAGACGACGTTGGGAAGTTGTGGCTCGAAGATCAGCGCAGGATGATGATTGCGGCGTCGATGCCCTACGCGGATCAGGCTACCGGACGTTCAGTGTGGCGCGAAGTGAACAGCGTGTGGGATAGCGAGTCCGGCGGCAAGATGAAGGTAGCCGACGGTAAACGGGCGGAACAGTTGGAGCGTTTACAGCACCAGCTAGACGAGGCGAAACGGCAACGGGAGCAGGGGCGGTGAGTGTGTGGCGTTTGATGGCGGTTCGATAACAGCGCGTCTCGGTCTTGACCGCAAGGGGTTCGACCGGGGGCTACGGGGCGCACAGGGTAGCGCGAAACGGTTCGACCGTACGATGGGGATGCTCTTTAAGGGCGGCCTCATGGCGACGGGTCTTGGCCTCGCCACGCGCCAAATATTCAAGTTCGCTGATTCGTCGGCGCGTCTTGTCGATATGTCCAATGCGTTTGACCGCTTGGCCGAACGCGAGGGCATCGCATCAGAGCAGATCATTGGCGACGTTAAGGCGATCACCAACGCACTATCGCGTCGTCAGGTGATGGAAACGGGCAACATGCTCGACCTATTGGGGGTCGGCGTTCAGCAGTTGCCCAAGTTTACGCGCATCGCACAGGCTGCGGGTGTCGCGTTAAACCGCACCACCGCGGACATGCTTGAGAGCTTGTCGGTCGGTACGGCCCGCCAGTCCAAGCTGTGGTTAGACAACCTCGGCATCCTTATCAGCATCGAAGAAGCGAACGCGAAGTACGCGAAGCAACTCGGCATCACCACGGGGGCGATGACCGACCAGCAACAGCGTGCGGCGTTTCTCAATGCGGTACTGGAAAAGGGCGAGGACATCATACGCAAGGTGTCGGGGGAGAGCGAACTACAGGCAGAGAAAACAGCGAGCCTATCGACGGCATGGCAGGACGCAAAAGACTCGCTGAGTGAGTATCTTATTGAGTCGTTAAAGTTTGGCGACCTATTTGCCAAGATAGCGGATGGAATAAATCAAGAGAATGAACTGATTCGCACTAACAAGGACTTGCGCGAACAGGCAGCGCGTGCCGGTCTACAGGAAACGCAATACTCCTCTGCTTTCCTCAATTATGTCAACAGAACCAAAGAGATAACGCGGGTTTTTGAGGCATCTATTGAGGGTATACGCAACAAGCGACTACCCGTTGGTGTTCAGCGACAACTTGCGGCAACCGACCCATCGTTAATACCAGACAGGACCACTGGTCCAATACCGGACCAGGGGAACTTTTCTGGTAAGGAGATTGTGCGCAGTTGGAAGGAGGTCAAACTCTCTAATGACGAGATAAAACGGGCACATAGCGACTATGCGGCGGCGGTCGGCAAACTAGTTAGTAGTCTTGACCGAGAAGATCGGCGCATTGCTGAGGTTACGGCCAAACTAACAAGGGTTGGTGCTGGCGGCACCCCCGCAACCGGAGACGTGGGTGGCGCCGGTGATCCGCGTCAACAGATGCTTGAAGCGCGTAAGCGTCGCCTTGAGCGAGAGGCCGAAGCAACCCGCGCCGCCAACAAAGAACTTCAGGATTTTATACGCGGTGTCGATAGCAGCGGCGAGCACATCAAGGGATTAGCGCAAGACGTGCGCGACTTAGGAAGCGCCGCACACACCGTCTCGCCAATACTGCGCAGCACCTCACCGGGGTTCCCCGAGGACTTATCGGGGACGGGGCAACCGCGTGACCTTCGTGGCGTGCCAGTTCTTGACCGTGCCGACGTTGGCCCGACGCCGCCGGTTATCGATAGCGGCGCGGGTACGCAGCCGTTTCAGAACCTCATCGACGGCGCCGACCTCGCGCTTGGGGCGATGGATTCGCTTGGTGACGCCACAGCGGGATTCTTCGAGATGTTGATTACCGACTCCGGCAATGCGGGGCGGGCTTTCTTCTCGAATCTGATGGCGGGCTTTGCCGGTGTGGCGTCGAACCTGGGCGACCTGTTCATCCAGACGGGGCTTGGCATGTTGGGCCTCGGCGCAGCGGGCGACTTCCCGAACCCATTCGTTACAATCCTTGCCGGTATCGCGCTCAAGGCTATTGGCGGCATCGCACGCGGCATCGCGTTCAACAACGCGCCAAGCACGGGCCAGCCGCGCAACACGCGCCAGCCGTTGGCCGATCCAAGCAAGGAGCCGGGCGCATCGATCACCGTCAACGGCTGGCGCGTGTTGCGCGGCTAGCCCGTGCTTGGCGCGTTGTTGAACGCGATGCCGCG
>Ga0210107_1000024_pt1 | contig 11073 bp, 6 predicted proteins | sample White_ThreeSqC_D_FD_185910 | JGI IMG/M metagenome (GOLD analysis project Ga0210107, IMG submission 185910) | Wetland microbial communities from the San Francisco Bay, California, USA, that impact long-term carbon sequestration -... | ecosystem: Environmental > Aquatic > Marine > Wetlands ...
CGGTGGCCTACCCGAGCACCTGGGTGCCGGCGCTCACCTACACCAACGAGGGACGGCCAGAGTCGATGGTGTTCGAGCAGGCCAGGTTCAGGACCCCTGAGGGTGGCGAGATCAGCATTGCCGTTTGGGATGCCTCCGGCATCAAGACGCTCGACGCGTGGCTCGAGACCAACTTCGACATCTTGAACCTCGCGGACCGCAAGGTCTCGGCCCACACGGTGGCCAAGGCTGCAGTCGAGGGTCGGGTGTACTTCTTTGACAACTCTGGTGGTCAGGCAGCGAATCAGACCAAGACCTACTTCATGATGGATGGGAAGATCTTCGAGATCTCCTACTACATGTCCGACAGCGGCGCGGCAACCGAGCAGTACTGGACCTTTGTCGACAGCATCATCCCGGGCGTCATCGGCGCCGACATGCTGCAGCCGGCCGAGTTCACTCCCGAGCTTCAGGAGACGAGCAAGGTCTACTCGTGCGGCGGCTACAGCGACACCTGCTACTGCGCGGCCTGGAACCCCTTCCCCTGCTGCAGCAACGGTGGCAACTGCACCTGGTGGGGCTGGGACAGGGGATGCTGCAACTGGGGCATCGACATCCCGCCGCGTGGCAATGCCAACACCTGGGACGACACGTTCCACGCATACGGCTACCGCTGGCGCTCGTGCAGCTACCCTGCTGTCGGGTACATCGCCGTCCGGAACTCCGGAACCTACGGCCACGTCGCCTGGGTGACCGCGGTCAGCGGAACCTCCGTGCAGGTCTCTGAGCAGAACTGCTGGGGCGGCTACGGCGTGTTTTACACCTGGTACGACAGGTGCTTCTTCGACGCCGGCTACTTCTACCCCTGGTAGAACGGTGTCCGGCTGAGCCGGGCAGGTCCTGCCGGGGCCTGTGATGCTCAGCCGCCGGGGCACGCCGGGCGGCTCGCCGCCGGGCGTGCCCAGACCGAGAGCGATCCCGCCCCCGGGCGCAAGCCCGGGGGCGTTGCCTTGTGCGCCAGGCATGGCGCGAAGGGACATGGCCTACGTCATGTCGCTTTCAACCGGTGGATAAAGTTCCAGATGGTATGAGTAGGCCGGCCCCCCGAAGGCGAAGCGTGATGCTTGCCATGAAACAACAACGGGCTTGGGGCCCGAGAGAGGAGCCAGCTGTGGAGTATTGTGGCTTTGATCTGCACGTGAAGTACAGCGAGGTTTGCATCATCGACACCGAGGGCGAGATTGTGGAGCAGCGGAGTATCAGGTACCAAGTATCCCAAGGATACGTGGACGGGCACGCCGATCTATGATGAGCGCGCAGGATCTCTCGGTCGAGCGGAGAGGCCCACCTTCGGCTGCAACGAACCGAACGGAGGCCTGTGCTGCCGAGGCAGCTGGATCTCGGAGGATGCACAGAATGGCAGACAGACAGCTGATGATCTGGCGCGGTGCGACGGTCGTGGCTCTGGCTTGGAGCCTGGTGCTGGCCATGCCAGGGCTCGCTCAGGACCCGGTCGGGGAGAACGAGCTCGACTACGACAGCTTCTACCCTCTTCACGCCAAGGGGTTTGTCGACAACGTCTTTCAGGTGAACGGCATCGACGACGTGAACCTGTTCAACGGGAATCTGACAGCGACCATCCCGCTGGGACCGGCGCTGCATCCGGGAGCCGATCTCACCTTCCAGCTCGCGCTCCATTACAACTCCAAGGTCTGGGCCTTCGAGGGCCGCTGCCCCGAGGATGAGCACTACGGCGATGACGACTTCGATCCGCCGGATGACTTCCATGAGGTGCCCTGTGAGGAGTCCGGGCGCGGAGCCCTTGTGGGACCGCGTTATGCCGGGCTGGGGTGGAGCCTCGAGCTTGGCCACATCACCCGCCAGTACGACCCTGCCAAGGACCAGACAGAGGGCTTTCTGGTGACGCCGGACGGGGCTCAGCATCAGCTCTTCGGCTGTCGGCTGTCCGAGATTGGCGACCCGTCGACCTGTGCCGCAACCATGCCGGCCCCGGACGACCTGCCACCGCCAGATCCGGGTACGAGGGTCATCCACCAGAGCTGGTACACCAGAGACGGCTCAAACATCTGGGCCGAGTTCGACTACGTTGCAGTGAACGAGGGGCTGCCAGATCCCGAGGCTACACCCGATCCAGACACGAACGCCCCGCAGATCAACGTGCAGAAGCGCATCTGGACCGTTCACTTCCCGGATGGGACGATCGCTCAGTACGGTTTTGACATCAACGAGGACCTCTACACCAACGAGCTGGGCTCCTGGGGCGACCAGGCCCTGGGGCGCGACCATGCGCGAATGCTGGACGGGACGTACTGCAAGCTGATTCGCGATCCCTGGGGCCACATGATCACGATCGACTACCAGGAGGTCACCTTCAGCGAGCGGGTCCCCTTCGACGATCCCTATGATCCGAACGACACTCCGGCGCCAGTAGAAAGAAAGCAGCTGATACCGCACATCATCACCGAGTATGAGACCAGCTCCGCGAGTAGCACCACCTGGGTGGGAGACGATCCGACCGGCCGAGCTGTGGTGATCACCACCGAGGTGCCGAGCCCCGATATGCCGGCCAGGATCGCCTCGGTCGACTTCAGGTACGACGATGTCTCGTTTCTCAAGTACGAGCTGGAGTACGAGAGCGTGGACCGTCTCCCTCTCGTTGACTACTACGGATACTACGAGCCTCGCGGGTATGGTATTGACAGCAGGGCTTTTACCGATTGGACCTACATTCTGAGGAGGGTCTCGGTCGCGGGAATGAGCGACATCGCCTACAGCTTCCGCTACTGGCTCTGGTCCGATCTCCTGAGCCCCCTGACCGGGTACCCGGGGTACGCGGACCTCGGAATCGACCAGAGCGACACCTTTGTGACCGATCCTGCGGGCTCGACGCCAGCCTGGCTCATCCGCCGAAAGATCGGTACGCTGCGCCAGCTGACCCCGCCGACCGGCGCATCGATCCACTATGACTACGACGAGTACATGTTCGAGTACCTGACAGGCGCGGAGGCCACGACCGGCGGCGGCGGCGCCTGTCCCTTTCCGGGCTACGACTGCTCTGGGACCGAGGCGATCGTGAGCCTGGATCCAGAGTGCGGCTTCCGGTTCCATCGTAGCCTCGGCGTGCTCTCGAGAGAGGTGTGGGACGGGACCGACCTGCTCGAGTGGACCGAGTACACCCAGGGATCGCGGTTCGAGGCCTCACAGCCGGTGCTCTTCGACCTCGGCGATCCAGGGGCCACGTTCAGCGGCTACACCAGCTCCTCGGTGACAAGGGTGACCCACCATGGAGTGGCTGATGAGAGCGGCAGCGAGACAGACCTCGGTACCCAGACCAGGGCCGACATGACTGAGTACCGCTTCTCTCTGGGCACGGGCGCAACCGACGGCGCTGCCTTCCCGGCCGGAGAGTGCGGCACGTACGACCTCGGTGAGGCCTATGACTACCCGCTGCACGGATCGCTCATCGAGACGCGGTACTACAGGCGTGTCCAGGGTGATCCGAGCCCCGAGTATCGGCTGCAGCGGACCGAGATGCAAAGCTTCACGGTGCTGCCGGGCGGCGGTGATCTGAGGCTCGGTGGAGAGCCGGCCGCGCGAGGCTTTCACGACACGCGGCCGAGGGCGAAGATCACCTACTATCACGATCTTTCGGCTCCCACCGGGTGCTTCCTCGAGATCCCCAACCGCTATGGCTGCATGGTGCGGGAGCTCAAGATCGCTGACGCCAGCTATGAGACCGACCTCTGCCTGAGCAGTACCGCGAGCTGCCCTGAGCTGGATCTGGATCTCGACGGGACCTCGGACTACGGATGGGAGGTAGCGTTCTCGTCCAACCTCACGCAATCGAGGAGCAGCGACACCTTCGTGCCCTGGGCCATCGTGCTCGAGCACTCCAACGCCTTTGCTCCACTGGCGAGCATTGACACCATGGTCGAGCGCACCTCGGTCACCCGCTACCTCAAGGAGGCGCTCCTCGCAACGGACCCGCTCTGGGTCGTCGCGCTGCCCGTTCGCTCGCGTCTTTACGAGGGTGCTGCGGCAGCAGGCACCCCGTTCTCTGAGCAGACGACCACCTACGGCCTGATCGACACAGCCTATCGCGGCGTACCGACCGAGACCCGGACCCACGCGAGCCCGGGCACGATCTCATCTCAGGATGTGGTCACAACCTACGAGCACTACCTCCAGGGATCGGGCTCCGGGTCGGGCCAGGTCAGGAGAGTGCGGACCGGCCTGCGCGGTGACGAGCAGGCGGGCTGGACCGAGGGCTCCCCCACCTCCAGCACCTTCATGACCTATGACCATGGGGAGCTGGCCGGGCTCTGGAGCGTATGCGAGCCCGGGGCAGAGTGCCCTGGATGGTCCGCCGATCCGACCGTGGGAGAGCCGGCTGAGCTCCAGATCGAGCGGACCATAGATCCTGCCTGGCGTCACGCGACCTCGGTCGTGGACGGCAACGGAGATGGCCTCGCCTCGATTACCTATGACGGCATAGGGCGCGTCGTGGGTCTGGAGCCGACGTCCGGCCATGACTCGTCCAGCCCCACGTCTCCATTTCTCGCGGCGACCTGGCTCGAGTACCCGACGCCGAACCAGACCGAGGTCTACATCCAGGACGGGGCGGGCGACACCTCGAGTGCGGACGCTCTGCTGGTGGCGCGCTACGACTATGACGGCCTCGGGCGGCTGAGCCATGTCCAGCAGCGCCTGCCGAACCCGGCCAGCCACAGCGAGGTGCTCCGCCACAAGAGCCTGAGCTACGACGGCATGGGTCACACCTGGCGAGAGGCCGACTGGCTGGCGAGTGAGGATGACGGAACCGGTCCGGCAACCGAGACCCGCTGCTTCGACCCCTTCGGTCGGCCGGAGCGCGTGGTCAGTAGCGATGGATCGGCGACCCGCACCTCCTATGACGGCGCGAGCCGGACCGAGACCTTTCTGACCAACGAGGCCGACAGCAGGGTCCTCCAGAGGACGATCACCGAGCTGAATGCACGGGGAAGCCAGGTCCGCGTGCTTGAGGACCGGTCGATCGACTGCAGCGGTCCGTTCCCGAGCACCTGCTCCGAGCTGGACGAGACCACGGACGACTTCATCATCTCAGAGCACGGCTTCGACCTTGCCGATCGTCTGACGAGTGTGACGGTCAAGGGCCTGGACCCCGTCTCCGGAGGTCAGCAGGCTCAGACGCGTACCTTCACCTATGATCCTCGCGGCTTCCTCGTCTCCGAGACCCATCCCGAGCACGCAGGGCTCGCCACCACCTACTCGAGCTTCACCGCCTCGGGTCAGCCCAGGCGCATGGTCATGCCTGGAGGCGAGGTGCTCAAGGCAGAGCTCGATGCCAAGAGGCGACCGCTGCGATCGAAGCTCTCGCTCAATGGAGGCACCACCTGGTGGACCTACTCCGAGAGCAGCTACGGCACCGACCCGACGAAGCACGAGGTCGGCAAGCTGATCGAGTCGACGCAGTACAACATGCTCGAGCCCCCGTCTGCATGGAACGCTATGCCGGGGACGGAGCAGGAGGCCGACGCAGTACGCGTCCGCCACGACTACTTCTACGACGGCACGGCGCAGGGCATGCTGAGCCGCCGGCAGACCTTCATCGACACCCTCGGCAGCACCACTGACCAGACGATCGGCTTCGAGGTCGGCTACGGCTACGACATGTGGGGCACCATCGCCCGGATCGACTACCCTGAGCTCGTGCTCGGCGGCTGTCTTCCCACCGATCCTCCGGTCATCACCTACACCTGGGATCCCTCGGGGCTCGTGGGCGTCAGCCAGGAGCTGCCCGACGGCGGGACCCGGTCGTTGATGAGCGACCTCAAGTACGACACGGCGACCGGCATGCGGGCTCAGTGGACCACACTGGCGGGCTGGACCGGCTCACTCCAGTCGATGACCCACCGGGTCACACCGGACGGCACGCGAGCCCGACCACGCTCCATCTGGGCCGAGAACGGCAGCGGGCACGAGATCCTCAACCTCGGCGAGTACACCTATGACGAGGCAGGCAACATCACAAGTCTGGGCGGCTGGGTCTACACCTACGATACGCTCGGCCGCCTGACCAGCGCCGACTCCATCAGCCTCCGCTTCGGTGCCCGGACGTACACCTACGACGACTTCGGGAACCTGACCAGCCTCGGCGGCATAGCCAGGTCGACGAGCCTGGCGACCAACCGCCTCAGCGCGCCCGGCTACGCCTATGACGCGAACGGCAACCTGACGCAGGCGCCGCTTTCGGCCGGCGGCACCCGGTACGCCCGGTTCGATGCGAGCAACCGCATGGTGGCGGCCTGGCACAGCACCGACGCCGACGAGTACGGCTTCGTCTACGACGCAGCCGGCGAGCGCATCGCCCGCTACCGCGTCGTCGCAGGCGAGCTCCAGTCCGCCACCTTCTCGATCCGGGACGAGGCCGCCAATGTCCTCACCCGGGTCGAGTGGGTCGCTCAGCACCAGGCCGGGGATCCCATCCTGGGCTTCTGGCAACCTCCGGTCCACCACATCTACACCGGCCGCAACGCCTTCCTTCGCCTCGAGCCCCAGACCACAAGCGATACCTCCGTCGCTCGGTACGTCTCGCTGGCCCTCGACCACCTCGGCAGCACCCGCGCCGAGATCACGGACCCAGCCTCGGTCGCCAGAATCGACCTCTGGCCCTACGGCGCGCTCGCCTCTGCGCCGAGCAACCTCGAGGAGACACACCTGTTCACCGGCCACGAGCGGGATTACCTCGGCACCAGCGTCAACGCACTTGCGGGGCTGGATTACATGCATGCGAGGTACTACTCATATGAGCTGGGGAGATTTCTCAGTGTGGATCCGGTTCAGGGGAAGGTGGGCCTATCGCAGTCGTGGAATCGGTATGCGTATGTGATGAATAGCCCAACCCAGCTTGTTGATCCGACCGGTCAGAATTCCGAAGTTACCTGCGACGATTCGTCCAACGTATGCACCGTGAAGGTTCGATCGCAAATCATTCGTGACCCGAAAAGCGAAGATCAAGTAGCAGCAGCTAATGATTTTCAGCGGTCTTCCGAGAATTACTGGAATAGTCGTACTGCGATGGGGCCGAACGGGGAGACGATCAAGTTTGACGTGAAGTTCAAACAGGTTAATCCCGGAGCCGAAGACAAGACAAAGGACGCGTTGACGGTTGTGGAGGGGGCCGGTAGATCGAATGTGATAATGACGCTCAACGCCAACGATCCGGCGGCACGCCCGGATCGCGGGACGATCTACACCCAAGACTCAACAAACAACCCAAGTGGCATGGAAGGCGTCGCTCCCCATGAAACTGGGCACCTAATTGGTCTGCGTGACATGTACTACAACGGAGAGGTGGTCCCATATGTTCCAGGTGCGAACGGCAACATCATGAGGTATGCACAGCCAGGGAACTCAGCCGGAACAGCATTCACTGCCCTCAAACCCAACGGAAATAACGTGGTGGTTCATATCAATGTTACACCAACACCGCCAGTGCCATAGGTAGGAAAAATGGATCTCGAATGTTGTAATTTTTCGAAACTTCGTGTATTCACCGCTGCGGTGCTCTTGCTGATAGGCCTCACAGGCTGTGCTACTTCCGGGCATTCCAAGGCGCTGGCAAACACTAGCGCTTTGTTCGGCGGTGATCAGACAGCGATCGACCAGTTCACAAAGGACGTTCTTAGCGGCGAGGTGGAGGTTCAATCATCCTGGCTGGATGACAACCGCGAGCTTCCGGTGGATGTGTTGTTGCGGGCCAAGTCCGTAAACGGGGCCGTGCAACTCGGCCCAAAAACGGTGTCAGATTTCGCCATGTGTCTGCTGCAGTTTCGATCCGGAACGAACACCAAGGACATCATCCACGAGGTCTCCCCACAACTCGACCCCTTGTGTGAGGCTGACCGCTGCGACGCGTGTACAAGCCAAGCCTATCCTCTCGACTCGAGAGTGAAAGCGGTACTGGTGGCTCACTGGAAGAACTACCTGTCCGGGAAAGGTAGCGGGCATTGCTGACATGCGTTTTCCTCTACTCCACACCGTGTTCAGGCGCATCCTCTCAACCCGAGCTAACCGATGCTTCCTTGTCTGTGTGCGAGAGGAACGCTGCTTTTTTTGAGGGGGGACACAATACAACATCACTGTGTCTGGCACCTTCCAGGTCTAAATCCTCAAGAGCAAGATCAGGACTATGTGACGGGTTCGGTGTTCCCTCAGCTGGCCGGGGCGCGGCAGGGGGGTGTCGGCGCCCAGAAGATGGAACAAACATAGTGGCTGGCATCATCTGCAGCGTTGCTTGGGCAAGGTTCAACACCAGTCTCTCAAGCTCAGCACCAGCAACGCGAGGATCCAGCGAAGATTCTCGCCAATGCCAATGGTGCTATTCAATAGGACTTCGCTATGATCTTTGACCGTATTTCCACACTCATTCTCATTCTGTGTTTGGCCTTTTCTATTGCCTTGTTGGCTGGACGGCGTATCCGGTACCACGTATCCTATCATTTCAATGTTCAATAATTCTCTTATTATCAGTACCTTATATTTATTCCAGGGCTTGACTGCTGCTCCCCGGGGAGCTCCAACGTCTTCCCCTGCCGCGAGTTTTGGAGATCTTCGAGCGGGAGATCGGTATCAGCACTGGCCGTCTTGCTGGGAGCGGCCGGACGAGGATTCTCTCGTGGCACCGCTGTCTCTTCGCGACCCTTGCGGTCTCCTGGCTCGGTCATCGCTCGAAGGACGCCGCCGCCTCCTGGACACGGGCCCGGGCTCCGTCAGCAGGTGGGTCGCCGAGGGCCTCGAGCTCCAGCTGTCAGATCCCAGCTTCCGTCCGCCCCTTGAGACGCTGGCGAAGACGCTTGGCCAGGAGTGACCCGATGCTCCCAGCCACGGATCAAGTGACGCCTGAGCAGTAGTGGATGTCGCGAATGGTGCGAACGCCGAAGGATGGGCGCCGACCGGTGCCGGGCTATCGATTGCGACCCCAGCGTATGGTATATCTCACTGACTGGAAACTCGTTAACTAACATCGAAACAATGAGATACGTGACACGGGGGTCCTGCCAGTAAAGTCGCGCTAGGTGCGGCGAGCGGCTGTTCCGGTGAAGGCCATCTGCGATTGTGGCTCAACACGTGTCGAAATAGGTGCTACTCTCGATGATAGATATCGATCATTGACCTCGATGATGAAGATCTTCGGCGCCGAGGATGGCGGGATCTTCTTGGGAGGCGAGATGTCACAGCCCAGAACCTTTGAGACGGTCGAGATGAGCTGCGTTGAGCAGGGTCGGACCGCGCGTCTTCTGGTCGAGTGGACCCAGTCGCGTGATGGGCGCCAGATCGTCGCTGTAGAGTGCGACAACCCGAGGTTCGCCAGCCTGGTGCCGTGGGAGTGCGGCTGGTCGTGTTGGGACAAGGTGGCCGGCCGCGAGCGCTGATCGGGGCTGCAGGGAGCCGGGCCCTGCCGCCAAGCGGTTAGCTCGGCTTGGCTCGGCCTGGGTCGTGGAGCCGCTCGACGCCGGCCGCTGCTGCCAGGAGGTCTGCATAGTCGCCGAGCTTGCGGCGGACCTCATCGAGTGCGCCACGAAGCTCGTCGTGTCGGTCCCAGAGCCGCTCGTGCTCGGCCTGCGAGCGCTCGGGCGGGCGCGAGCTCTCGTGCGACTGAAGCTGCGAATGCCAGTGGGAAAGCACCGGGCGAAGTACCTCGTTGAGCACGCCGACGGCCAGGCGCCCGAACGAGACCTGCCCCGTGCCGATCGGGACCGCGACCCCGGAGCCGTGCCGTTTGAGAATGCTCCGGGTCTCGTCGAACAGGGAGTGCAGCGACGACAGGGCCTCACGAAGCAGACCGTCCTTCAAGGGCTGCACGGCGATCCGGGTGACCAGCTCGACGTACATCTCCCATGCAGCTTGCTGCTGGCTGCGATCCGCAACCCAGGTGCCCTGGACACCGACGAACGAGACCTGGACCTCGGTCAGCCGGACGCGCTCGGTCCTGCGCCTCGAGAGATACGACCAGGTCATGGCCGAGTGTGCTCCATAGGCGCGAAGGTATCGCAGGAAGCGGCGTCTGGCAAGGCGACCTGATCCCTCGTCGCTGTGACGGCCGATCCTCGTCTACCATGGTCATTGCAGGCAAACGTCCAGGATCATGGTGTGTTTCGTGCTCGATTGCGACAGCGTAACCGAGGCCGTAACCGAGGCCGTAACCGTAACCGTGACCGTAACCGGATCAGGGGAGGGAGCAAACGGAGGGAGCATGGACGAGTACTATCGACCCGAGCACCTGCCGCGCTTCGGCGACATTGCCGATGGTGCGCCCGAGCTTGCGCAGAGGTTCTTCGACTACTACAAGGCGGTCTTCGAGGACGGAGCACTTTCGGTGCGCGAGAAGGCGCTGATCGCCCTGGCCGTTGCTCATGCCGTGCAGTGTCCTTACTGCATTGATGCCTACTCGCAGGAGAGCCTGAGGCAGGGTGCCGACCTCGAGCAGATGACCGAGGCGGTGCACGTGGCTACCGCCATCCGCGGCGGAGCCTCGCTGATTCACGGCATCCAAATGGTGGATCACGCGCTGAGATCCTCAATGTAGGCTCGTTGGGCATGACAGCAACAGGTTCTGAGGAGGCCGGATGAGCGATGCACAGCTCGAGCGTGCAGCCGGCGACGAGGCGCCGCAGCCAGAGCCCGCCTCGCTGCTGGCGCTGCGCTCGCCCCTGGCCGATCCCGCGGCCCAGCGGGCGCATCTCGAGCAGCTCGAGCTTGACGACACCATGAGCGGCGGCTGCTTCGAGCGGGCCGTTGCTGGCGCGTCAGGTGGTGACGAGCTGCGTGCGGGCGCGCTCGAGATCGTGCAGATCAACCTCGGCAGGCTGTGCAACATGAGCTGCCGGCATTGCCACGTGGACGCGGGTCCGGCTCGTGGGCACCAGGTCATGAGCCGCGAGACTGTTGACGACTGCCTGGCGTTTCTCGATGCGAGCGGCGCGCAGACGGTCGACCTGACCGGCGGTGCCCCGGAGCTCAGCCCTCACTTTCGCTTCCTGGTAGATGCGTGTGCAAGGCGCGGGAAGCATG
>Ga0210107_1000025_pt1 | contig 10926 bp, 8 predicted proteins | sample White_ThreeSqC_D_FD_185910 | JGI IMG/M metagenome (GOLD analysis project Ga0210107, IMG submission 185910) | Wetland microbial communities from the San Francisco Bay, California, USA, that impact long-term carbon sequestration -... | ecosystem: Environmental > Aquatic > Marine > Wetlands ...
TTCGTTCACCAGGTTATTGGCATTTTTCAGGGGATAAAAAAGTATACTGTCCCTGTTAAACCAGCGTCAGCCAGTCGGTGTGGGCGCTGACGCGGCCGTGCACCACGTCGATGATGCAGCGGCCGCCTCAAGCCTCGTGCTCTCCCTGCTGCGGCCGGGCGACGTGGTTCTGGTCAAGGGCTCACGTGGCGTCGGGCTCGAGCAGGTGGTCGAGACGGTGTGCGGGTCCGAGCGGCAGCGGGATGAGCTGCAGGAGGAGGACTGCTGATGCTGTACTGGCTGCTCACCCCGCTCAGCGACTGGTGGTTCGGGTTCAACGTGTTCCGCTACATCACGTTCCGGACCGGGCTGGCGATCGCCACCGCGTTCTTTCTGAGCCTGCTCGCCGGGCCGTGGGTGCTGCGCAAGCTCGCGGCGCTTCAGATCCGGCAGGCGATCCGCGAGGAGGGACCGCGCCACCACCAGGTCAAGTCCGGGACGCCGACCATGGGCGGGCTGCTGATCGTCGGAGCGTTCACCTTCACCACCGTGCTGTGGGGCAACCCGGCCAACCGCTACCTGTGGACAGTGCTCGGCGTGACCCTGGCGTTTGCAGCCATCGGCTTTGCCGACGACTGGATCAAGGTCCGCTACCACCGAAACCTGGGGCTGACCACCCGGCAGAAGCTCGCGCTGCAGACCCTGGTCGCACTGGCGGCGGCACTGGCGGCGAGAGCCGTGGCCGAGCCGGCCTCGCATGCCGGCGCCCTGGCCCTGCCGCTGTTCAAGGACCTGCTGGTGCCGCTCGGCATCTGGTACCTGCCGTTCGTCGTGCTGGTGCTGCTGTGCTCGTCCAACGCCGTCAATCTCACCGACGGGCTTGATGGCCTGGCCATCGGGGCCATGGCAATCGCAGCCGGCACCTACACCATCTTCGTGTACGTGGCCGGCCACGTGCGGATCGCCGAGTATCTGCGGATCGTCGCGGTCAGCGGCTCGGGTGAGGTCGCGATCTTCACCGGGTCGATCGTTGGCGCGGCCCTCGGCTTTCTGTGGTTCAACTGCCATCCAGCAGAGGTCTTCATGGGCGATGTGGGCTCGTTGGCATTGGGAGGCGCGATCGGCATCGTGGCCGTGGTCGCCAAGCAGGAGCTGCTGCTGGTGCTGGTGGGCGGCCTCTTTGTCATCGAGGCACTGTCGGTGCTGATCCAGGTGATCTCGTTCAAGACCCGGGGCAAGCGAGTGTTCAAGATGGCACCCTTGCACCATCACTTCGAGCTGCTTGGCTGGACCGAGACCCAGGTCGTGATCCGCTTCTGGATCATCTCCGTGGTCTTCGCGCTGGCCGGGCTGGCAACTCTGAAGCTCAGATGAACGACCGCCCGAGACCCGCGGAAGGAGCGGCCCGGGCTGGCGAGGAAGGTCAGGACCGATTGGGAGTGGAAGGATAACCGTGAGCAGCGAGGCGTCGATCACGTTGCGGGCTACGACCAGGACCTTGGCACCGAGCCTGAGCAAGTGCCGGGCTCGAGCAGGCGAGGTGCGGGCATGAGCCGGCCGCTTCGGACCGTTCGCCGTGCCCTGGTGGTCGGCCTGGGCGGGTCGGGCCAGGCCGCTGCGGCGCTGCTCGTCGACCGCGGCGTCGAGACGCGCGTCACCGACTCGCGCCCGGCTGGCCAGCTGCGCGAGGCGGTCCGAGCGCTGCCTGACGGCGTCACGACGTATCTCGGCGGGCACCCACCGGACTGCCTCGACGGCGTCGAGCTGGTCATCACAAGCCCTGGCGTGCCACCGACGGCACCGATTCTCGAGCAGGCCCGCGCCGCCGGGATCCCGGTCATGCCGGAGGTCGAGGCGGCCTGGCTCGAGTGCCCTGACGTACCCCTGGTTGCCGTCACGGGATCGAACGGCAAGAGCACCGTCACCGTGCTCGCTGCGGAGATGCTGAGGGCAGGAGGTCATCAGGCGGTCGAGGGCGGCAACCTCGGCACCCCGGCCTCGGAGCTGGTGCTGCGCGGTGGCTTCAGCTCGTGGGTGCTCGAGATCTCGAGCTTCCAGGCCGAGCTGCTGACCGCGATGCGGCCGAGCGTCGGTATCTTCCTGAACCTCAGCGAGGATCACCTCGAGCGCCACCCCGACCTGGTCTCGTACCGCAGCGCCAAGCAGCGCCTGCTGGCCTTCCAGCAAGAAGGTGACGCGGCGGTTCTCGCGGCCGACGATCCGCAGATCTGGGCCACCCCGACCAGGGCGCGGCGGCTCGGCTTCGCATTGCACGGCGGCCCAGAGGCTCGGCTTGACGGCGACTGGCTGGTGCTCGGCGACAAGCCGCTGATCCGGGTCGACGAGGTCGCTCTGGCCGGGCGTCACAACCTGGCCAATGCCCTGGCGGCCGCCCTGGCCGCTCGCGACCTCGGGGTCGAGCCGGGCGCCATCGCCACCGTGCTGCGCACCTTCCAGGGCCTGCCCCACAGGCACCGCATGGTGGTCGCTGCCAACGGCGTCCGCTGGGTCGATGACAGCAAGGCGACCAATGTCGGAGCGACCCTGGCTGGTCTCGAGGGCTACCCGGAACGCAGCGTGCACCTCATCCTGGGCGGCCTCGGCAAGGGTCAGGACTTCGGGCTGCTCCGGGATGCCGTGCGCCGCCAGGGTGCCGCCGTCTACCTCATCGGCCGCGACGGTCCGGCGATCGGCCGCAGCCTCGAGGGCACTGCGCCGCTCGTCGACTCTGGAACGCTCGAGGCCGCGACCGCTCGTGCTGCCGAGGTGGCGCGGGCCGGCGAGACCGTCCTCCTGGCCCCGGCGTGCGCCTCGTTCGACCAGTTCGTCGACTACCGCGCCCGCGGCGACGCTTTTGCCGCTGAAGCCCGTCAGATCGCATCGCGGCAGGGCTCGCAGCAGGAGTCACAGCGGGATTCCGCCAGCAGACCCGGGACAGATCGTGATCAGGCGAGGAAGGAGGACGAGCCATGCCGATGACACAGCGGTTCGACCGCTTCCTCCTCGGCGCGACCATCCTCCAGACCGCGGTCGGCCTGGCCCTTCTGTCGTCCGCCTCGTGGGTCATCGCCACCGAGCGATACCATCGTCCGGGCTCCTACTTCTTCACGTGGCAGGCAGCGACTGGTGTCGTCGGTCTGATGGTGCTGCTGGCCTGCATGCACCTGCGGCTCGACCTGATCGGCGATCGTAAGGTCGCCCTGGCGGCCCTCTGCGGCTCGTGGCTGCTGCTCGGCCTGGCCTTTCTGCAGCCACCGGTGGCAAGCACCCACCGCTGGCTCAGTGCCGGCGGCATCTCGGTGCAACCCTCAGTGCTGGCAAGGCTCGCGCTGATCCTGTTCGTGGCCGTCGAGCTTGACCTGGCGCGACGCGAGGGCTGGCCCGGGCAGCGCCTGCTGCTCACCGGCGGCGTTGTCGCCGCAACAGCGGTGCTGGTCGTGCTCGAGCCGGACCTCGGCTCGGCCGCCCTGCTGATGATCGTGCTCGGCGGCGTCGCCTTTGTCGCCGGGGTGCCCCTGCGTCTGTTCAGCATCCCGGCCGGGGCTGGCCTGATCGGTCTGGTGATCGCCATCGTCGGCTCGCCCTACCGGCTGGAGCGGGTTCGGGTCTTCTTGTCGGGAAGCACCGAGGCTGCGGCTGGATGGCAGTCGCTTCAGAGCCTGGTCGCCCTGGGGAGCGGCGGCCTGGTCGGCCGGGGCTACAGCCTGGGTCTGCAGAAGCTCTTCTTCCTACCCGAGCCCCATACCGACTTTATTTTCGCCTGCACCGGCGAGGAGCTGGGCCTGCTCGGCGTGCTGGCGCTGATCGTGCTCGCGGCCATCATCACCTGGCGCGGCATGCGCATCGCCGGCCGGCAGGAGGTGCCGCGCCGCGCCCTGCTCGCTTATGGCTTGACCCTGGCCTTCGCGGTCCAGACCCTGATCCACATGATGGTCTGCCTCGACCTGCTGCCGCCCAAGGGAATCCCCCTGCCGCTGGTGAGCTACGGCAAGACCGATCTCGTGGTAACTCTGGCCTCGATGGGCCTGCTGTTGAACCTGTCGCGGGAGGTGACCACATGACCGGGCCGACCAGATGCGTCGTGATCGCGGGCGGTGGCACCGGCGGGCACATCTTCCCGGGGCTCGCTGTTGCCGACGCACTGGCCGAGCTTGGCGTCGAGTGCCATTGGCTCGGCTCGCGGCGCGGTCTCGAGGCCGAGCTCGTCGGCAAGCGAGGCATCCCGCTGATCCAGGTCGAGATCGAGGGCTTCCGCCAGCGCGGACGGGCCGCGGCGGTGCGGACCTTGCTGCAGCTGCCGGCGGCCCTGTCCACGGGTGTGCTGACCCTGGCCAGGCTGCAGCCGCTTGCCGTGCTCGGTGTGGGTGGCTACGCCTCTGCCGCAGGGGTGATGGCGGCCGGGTCGCTCGGTATCCCGTGGCTGCTGCAGGAGCAGAACTCGGTGCCTGGCTGGACCAACCGGGTCCTGTCGCCGTGGGCCGACCTGATCTGCTGCGGCTTTGTCGATGCGGTCGACCTGTTTCCATCCCTGCCCGCGGTGTGGACCGGCAACCCGGTCCGTGACGACTTCTTTGCCGTGCCCGATGTCGAGCCGGCCGAGGTGCCGCGCATCCTCGTCCTCGGCGGCAGCCAGGGATCGCTCTTCCTCAACCGTGCCGTGCCACGCGCCCTGGCCCTGCTGCGCGAGCGCCTCGACGTGGCGCCGATGATTCGCCATCAGGCCGGCGTGCGCTGGGCCAAGGTGGTCGAGACCGGGTATCTCGACCTCGAGCTCGAGGCCAAGGTCGACACCTTTCTGGCAGAGCCTTGGCGGGCACTGGCCGAGGCCGACCTGGTGGTCGCGCGCTCAGGTGCGTTGACCGTGTCGGAGCTGGCCGCGGCCGGACGTGGCGCCCTGCTGATCCCGTTCGCCGCCGCGGCCGGGAACCACCAGGAGCTCAACGCCCGGTCTCTGGAGGCCGCGGGCGCTGCCATGGTGGCGACCGAGGACGTGGCCACGCCCGAGCACCTGGCCGAGCTCCTCGACAAGCTTCTTCAGAGCCCTGATCAGCTGCGCGAGATGGGTGCAGCGGCCCGAAGAACCGCCCTGCCGAATGCTGCTCAGCGCATCGCGCGCCACGTGCTGGCAGTGGGTGGCGTCGTCTGCCCGAGTGCTCCGGGAGGTGCGCCGTGATCCTCGGCCGGATGCGCCATGTGCATCTCGCCGGCATCGGCGGCGCAGGGATGTGCGGCCTCGCCGAGATCCTGCTCGGGCACGGCCTGACGGTCAGCGGCTGCGATCTTCAGACCAGCGAGCGTACTGATCGGCTGTCACAGCTCGGTGCAGCGATCAGCCTCGGCCACGACCCGTCGCACCTGGACGGCGTCGACGCCCTGGTCGTGTCGTCCGCTGTGGCCTCCTCGGCGCCCGAGCTCGTCCATGCGGTGCAGCTCGGCATCCCGGTGGTGCGACGTGCCGAGCTGCTGGCAGAGGTCATGCGCCTGCATCACGGCATTGCGGTCGCCGGCACCCATGGCAAGACCACCACCTCGGCGATGATCGCCTTTGTCCTGACCTGTGGCCGCCTCGATCCGACCTCGATCATCGGCGGCCGGGTCGGTTTCCTCGAGTCGCACGCCCAGCTCGGCCGCGGTCGGTACATGGTCTGCGAAGCCGACGAGTTCGATCGCTCGTTTCTCAGGCTGCGTCCGGTGTGGGCGGTGATCACCAACGTCGAGGCCGAGCACCTGGACTGCTATGGCGATGTCGCCGATCTCGAGAGCGCCTTCGTCTCGTTCGCCTCCACGGTGCCGTTCTACGGAGCTGTCATCGCGTGTGCCGACGATCCCGGCGCTCGCCGGGTTGTCGAGAATCTCTCGGCCCGGGTCGTGACCTACGGCCTCACGCCCGAGGCGTGGCTGCGTGCGGTCGACATCGACAGCCGGCCAGGCTCGTCCGGCTTCACCGTCTGTGCAGGCACCGAGATCCTGGGTGAGGTCGTGCTGCCGATGCCAGGCGAGCACAATGTCTCGAATGCGTTGGCCGCGGTGGCCATCGGTCTCGAGCTGGGGCTCGAGCCGGGCCAGATCTGCCGCGCGCTGGCCTCGTTCACCGGCGTTGCCCGACGCTTCGAGGTCCTCGGCGAGGCCGAGGGCGTGACCGTGGTCGACGACTATGCGCATCACCCCACAGAGGTCGCCGCAACCATCGCAGCTGGCCGGCAGGCATTTCCGGAGCGTCGCCTGCTGGTCGCCTTCCAGCCGCATCTGTTCAGCCGCACCCGTGACCTCGCCGACCAGCTCGGAGCCGCCCTGGCCGCCGCCGACGGGCTCATGGTGCTGCCGGTCTACGGGGCGCGCGAGCAGCCGATCCCGGGCGTCGACGCCTCCTTGGTGGCGGATGCTGCCCGGGCCGCCGGGCTCGAGCTGGTCTGGGAGGTCGCGGGCTTCGATGAGGCGTGTGCAGTCCTGCGCAGAATCGCTGAGCGCGACGATGTCATGCTCACCCTGGGCGCAGGAGACGTCAACCGGCTCGCCCAGCGCTGGCTGGAGGGCGCATGAGACTCGAGGGGCGGCCCTTCGTGCCCGAGCGGCTGCGGCCCAGACCGGCCCGGCGCCGGCCCCGGCACCTCGCGATGCTGGCGTTGGTGCCGGTGCTCTTCCTGCCACTGGGCTGGTGGAGGATCGACCGGGTCGAGGTGCGCTCCTGCCCTGCTGTGCCCCGGGAGGTCGAGGTCCGGCTGGCCGGGATCGTCGGGGCCTCGCCCCTCACGCTCGACCTCAGGTCGGTCCAGCATCTGGTCGAGGCATGGCCGGGTGTGGCCGGCGTCAGCGTGGCCTTCGAGCTGCCGTCGACGCTGCGGGTGGAGGCTCGTCCATCAAAGATCGTCGGCTCGATGCCGGTTGGCGCGGCCTGGCATGGCATCGCTCTGGGCGGAGAGCCGGCGGCGCGGATCCATGCCCCGGTGTCGCCGGTGCTGCTGGGTTTCAGAGCCTCAGCAGACGAGCTCGGGCTCGGCCTTGCAGTGGCTGAGCGGCTCGAGCAGGGCTCGAGCCTGCCGGTGCGCGAGGTCCGCCAGGTGATGCCTGGCGATCTCGAGGCCGTGCTGGGGCGGACCGATCAGCCGCCGATCGTGGTGCGGGTCGCTGCACAGGCCACGCCGACCGAGCGCGACTGGTGCGCGGCCGTGGCGGCTGGTGCCCCGCCAGCGGTGTGGACCGACCTGCGTCAGCCCCACCGGGTGATCGTGCGGAGGGCGCCATGAGCGACGGCCGGCCCCTGGTGGGGATCGACGTGGGCTCGTCCGCGGTCAACGCCGTGGTGGCGCGGGTTGATGGTGACGATCTGGTGGTCCTCGGCTGCGGTCAGGCCCGGCACGATGGTGCCAAGAAGGGCATCATCGCCAACCTGGAGGAGGTCTCCGAGGCGGTGCGCATCGCTGCTGAGGAGGCCGAGGCCATGGCCGCGGTGCCGGTCGAGCGGGCGGTGGTCGGCATCGGCGGAACGCCGATCCTCGGTGTGCCGTCGCGGGCCTCGGTGCCGGTGACCGGCCGCAACCATACCGTGACCGCCGAGGACCAGCAGCGGGCGCTGGCGGCCTGTGCTCAGGTCAAGATCCCGGCCGACTACCGGGTGCTTGACATCATCTCGTGCGGCTTTGCTCTCGACGGACAGCCGGGCATGGATCAGCCGCTGGGGATGCCGGGCCAGCGTCTGGATGCCTCGGCCTTTGTCCTGTTCACCCACAAGACTCACGCCGACACCGTCGAGCAGGCCGTGAACCGGGCCGCGATGGCGGTCGATCAGCTCGTCTTCGAGCCGCTGGCCGCGGCTGAGGCCGTGCTCTCGAGGGACGAGCGCGAGCTCGGCTGCCTGCTGCTGGACGTTGGCCACGGCTCGACCGAGTGGGTGCTGTTCAGCGAGGGCGTGGTCTCGGCCACCGGCGCCAACCATGTGGCGGGCCGGCTGTTTACGAGCGATCTCGCGATCCTGCTGCAGACCACCACCGCGGCGGCTGATAGGGTCAAGCGGCAGGTCGGCGCAGCGATCGACCGTGAGAACATCGAGAACGAGGCCATCGAGGTTCCAGCCCTCGGTGGCGGTGGTCACCAGGTCCACTGCGCGCGCTTTGCAGCCGAGGTACTCTACGAGCGCGCGCGCGATCTGCTGATTCGTGTACACCGTGCCCTGGTGGCCGAGCGCTTAGAGCGCGTTCCGGTGGCCGGGGTTGTGCTGACCGGTGGAGGTGCACGGCTCGAGGGTCTGCTCGAGCTGGCCGAGGAGATCCTCGGTCATCGGGTGCGCCTTGGGGTACCGGTCGGGTTGGCCGGCATCACCGAGCCGGTTGAAGGTCCCGAGTGGGCGGTGGCGTGCGGGCTGGTCAGGCTCCAGCAGCGTCACCGCGAGCTGACTCCGATGATGACGAGCCAGCGGGGCAGCCTTCTGGGCTGGCTTCGCACAGCGTTCGGCGAGCTCTTCGAGCTGGGAGGTGGATCGTGATCGAGTTTGACGACAGCATGACGGATCCGGAGCTATCCCGAAGCGGGCAGCCCAAGATTGAGACCAACGACGCCCCTGATGACGGGCCGTCAATCCTGCTCGACGAGAGCCCGTCCGTGGCGCGGATCAAGGTGATCGGAGTAGGTGGCGGCGGCTGCAACTCGATCAATCGCATGATCGAGGCCGGCCTTTCTGGGGTCGAGTTCATCGCCGCCAACACCGATGCGCAGGCTCTCGAGCGCTGTCGGGCACCGGTTAAGCTTCAGCTGGGCCTGGAGTCTACGCGTGGGCTCGGTGCGGGCGCCAACCCCGAGGTCGGGCGGCAGGCCGCGATCGAGGCCGACAAGAAGATCTTCGAGCTGCTCGACGGCTCGGATATGGTCTTCATCGCCTGCGGCATGGGCGGCGGCACCGGCACCGGTGCGGCACCTGTCATCGCCCAGATGTCCCAGGATGTCGGGGCGCTCACCGTGGCGGTGGTGACCAAGCCGTTCACCTTCGAGGGCTCGCGGCGTCGGCGTCAGGCAGAGGAGGGGATCGGGGCCCTCGCCGAGCACGTCGATACCCTGATCACCATCCCCAACGACAGGCTGCTCAAGTACGTCGAGCGCAACACCAACTTCACCGAGGCCATGTCGATCGCCGACGACGTGCTGCGGCAGGCGGTGCAGGGCATCGCCGACATCATCACTGTGCCCGGCATGATCAACCGGGACTTCGCCGACGTGCGCACGGTGATGAAGGGCATGGGCCACGCCATCATGGGCATCGGTGAGGCCACGGGCGAGCATCGGGCGGTCGAGGCCGCACAGCAGGCGATTGCGTCGCCGCTGCTCGAGGAGACCTCGATCGAAGGCGCCCGGGGGCTGCTGATCAACATCACCGGCGGCCCGGACCTGACCCTCAACGAGGTCAATGAGGCATCGGAGATCATCACCGAGGGTGCAGACCCAGAGGCCCACATCCTGTTCGGGGCGGTGATCAACGAGAGCATGGCCGACCAGATCCAGGTGACGGTCATCGCGACCGGGTTCAATGCGGTGCAGGAGACGGCCCAGCTTCCGGCCCAGCAGAGCAGGGGAAGCGCGATGTCGCGACCCGGGCCTGCCCCGGCGGTCGAGGAGGTCGAGCCGGCCGCGGACTCGCGCCGCTCGAGCCGCTTCTTCATACCGGGCGGTCCCTACTCGGAGTACGGCATCAACACCGGTGACGAGTACGAGATCCCGGCCATTCTGCGCAAGCAGATGGATTAGAGGCGCGAGCGCAGCGACCCGGATCGGAGCAGCTCGCCGATGCGATCACCGCGCGGCCGGGGCGCCGGGCAGACAGCCGGCGGCCGACGAGGAGCAGGCAGAGCTCCCGCGTCGCCTCGAGGTGAGCCTCGAGATGTGCCTCGAGCAGCATCACGGCGACACGAGCCGTCGCCGAGCCCCTTCCGTCTTCACCACCTCCCGGCGGAAGGGGCCTGGCGCAGCGATGCGGGGCGGGCTTGGCCTGGAACGTGGAGCGAGGCGTCGTGCTGGCAGGTCGTGCTGGCAGGTCGTGCAGGTCGACCGTCCGGCCGTCCCGCCAGGAGCCGTGGTCGGCCCACCGGTCACACCGGTCAGGTCCGGGGTCTCTACTCTGATCTCGGGCCTATCTCTTATCTCTCGCTGATACAGAAGGATACACCCTGGCCATGAAGCTCGGGCAAAGTCGACCCCGCGGTCGCTTGACGCGAGGATTTCCTCAGCGTATAAAGCCCGCGCGACGATGAGGAGGTCGCCTATGAGCAAGGAGTTCAACGCTTTCGATATGGCCCAGCGGCAGTTCGACGCAGTGGCGGAGAAGCTGCAGCTGGACGATGGAATCTGTCAGCTGCTTCGCTGGCCGGTGCGTGAGTACCATTTCACGATTCCGATCAAGATGGAGGATGGCTCGGTTCGAGTGTTCAAGGGCTTCAGGGTCCAGCATAACGATGCCAGGGGCCCGGCCAAGGGAGGCATCCGCTTCCACCCCCAGGAGACGATCGATACAGTACGTGCCCTCGCCACCTGGATGACCTGGAAGTGTGCGGTTGTCGATATCCCGCTCGGCGGAGGCAAGGGTGGGGTCATCTGTGATCCGCACGACCTGAGCCTGCGTGAGCAAGAGCAGCTGTGCCGCGGCTGGGTCCGCCAGGTCGCCCGCAATATCGGGCCCCTGCAGGACGTCCCGGCGCCTGACGTGATGACCAACCCGCAGCACATGGTGTGGATCCTCGACGAGTACGAGAAGATCGCGGGCGGGCACTTCCCGGGCGTCATCACCGGCAAGCCGGTCGAGGTCGGCGGCTCCCTGGGCCGGACCGAGGCGACCGGGTTCGGCGTCGTCTACACCGTGCGCGAGGCCCTGAACCGGATGGAGCTCGACATCTCGAAGATGCGGGCGTCGATCCAGGGTTTCGGCAACGTCGCCCAGTATGCCGCGAAGCTCCTCATCGAGCTTGG
>Ga0210107_1000026_pt1 | contig 10895 bp, 8 predicted proteins | sample White_ThreeSqC_D_FD_185910 | JGI IMG/M metagenome (GOLD analysis project Ga0210107, IMG submission 185910) | Wetland microbial communities from the San Francisco Bay, California, USA, that impact long-term carbon sequestration -... | ecosystem: Environmental > Aquatic > Marine > Wetlands ...
AACATTCCGTTGCCTGTCTGAAACGAATTGGGCAAGTCTTGTGCAATTACAGCCCCACACATTAATAGGGCTAAAATTAGTTTTTTCATTTTATCTCCTTGAATTAGATTTCTTGTTTACGCTGCCCTTTATCCAATTATATACAGCTTCTCCGAATATTGGAATATTTCTTAATGTTTTACCCTGGAACTTACCGTTGAATAACCCTATGAGGTCTCTCGTAAAATCATCTGCCGCACCCGTGACGGGTGAAATTTTATCAAATACCGCAGAAAGTAATCCGTCTTTTTTAATAGTATTAACATCGTATTTAGACAAAAGAACTATCCCCAATAAATTATTTAACACAATGTCCGGTATATCTACGGGTTGTCCCTTTAATAATTTTTTGGCTATGTCTGTACTACCGTCCGATAGAGTTAAAGCACCCAACAAATAAAACGCATTTTGGATAGCTTTTCTTCTTACGCTTTTGGGTAGTGATTTATCTTGCCATGTTCTCTTGGTCTCGTTTAGAATAAAATCAATTCTCCGAATAGCAAAGGTTTTCATCTGGTAAAATATCTGTGCCTGTCCCGAAGTATGGAAGCTCTCCGGCGTTGCCCAAGTAGAGTAAGGCTGGTTAGCATCTACCAAGTCCCACAATATAAATGCTTGCCTGCCCGTTAGTTCTCCTTTCGGCATATCCTTGAATTCCTTTACAACAGCATCGGCGTCAGCACCAAATCTTTTTACAAACTTTTCGTAATCGAAATTCCCCTTTTTAAGTTTATCCTTTAATGCAAGATTTCTGAATTTATCGTAATAAGTATTTATCTGCACTTCTTTTGCCAATGCATCAATTCCTTTGAATAGGCTCCATTCCGAAGAAAACTTTGATAATTTCCCTCTCTTGCTCGGAGTTGAAAGTTCTCTTGCCAATTGTCTTACGTCTATTCCAACTTGTTTTAATTTAATACGATTTTTTCTTATTAAACTTTTGCTCAGGTTGATAGCACCTCTTGTCGGTTTCTCGTAAAGGGGTATATACAAATCGCCAAACTGAGTAAGCGAATTAACCCAGTTAAAAAGTCTTGTGATATACCCAGCTTCCTTCAGGGTGGAAATAACGCCGTGAGTTCCTCTTGGCTCGAAGCCGGACTTTAGTATATTTTTAAGTTCCCATAAATCTTTAGGATTTAGAGATTTTCCTTCTTTGAGATATTTCTCGGTTATTAATCTGCCTATGCTTTGTTCTCCATAATTAGGTTCTGTCTTGCCAAAAAATTCTCTTTTACCAACATTTTCAACGGCATAATTAATGTAAGCCGTTAGGGAACCATCAAAATCGTGGTAATATTTTGCAAGGTCGGAATCTAATACTTTAAGCACTCTCGCCTTTTCGTTAGCGAACTTCGACAATAAAACCCTGTTCGGGACGTAACCCCTTACGGTGTTATTTATTTTGTTCGCTATTTGTTCAACCGTTGGTTTATCACCAAGTTTAGCTTCCAAATCCTTGATAATCAATTCTACAAAATTCTTAGCAGATTCATCCTTGCCTAATTTTTCATAAAGTTCTTTCACTAATCCATCATAATCCTTTACCATTCTTGGCAGATAATCGGGGATTAAATCCTTTTCTTTGATGTTTAGTTTTTTGCCAAGATCATCTAATAGATTTGTAACCTTATCAAATGTTACCTTCTGCTCTCCACTTAAAAGATTTCTTATTTCTTTTCTTTTGTTGTTTTTCCAAAGTAAATCAATATCTGCTCTTAATTCCTGCGGAATCTTTGAAATAGATTTTAACCAATTAGTGGCTTTGGTTTCTGCATTTACCAATCTCATCGATGTATTAAAGGCCACCTTCTTAACCGGAGCATAAAGAGATTTATCTAATTCATACAAGCGGGTGTCTTTTGGTTTTAAAATCTTTTTGAAAAATCTTTTTGAACTTTCATATTCTTTTTTTACCGATTCCCTGCCTTTTTCGTAAGCGGTATGTCTTTTCTTATATTCTTCTCTGTTTTTTATAAGCTCATCTTCTGTAATCGTCCGTACCTTCCCACCCTTTTTTTGTTCTTTCGTTTCCTTCCCAGTTTCCTTAACCTGTGCCCATATCTTTAATAAGTGAGGACTGATTTCCTTGCCAAATTCTTTTTTCATTTCTTTTGCAAATTTAGCGAATGTATTTGCGCCCTTCTTAAAGTAATCTAATCCAATAACAGCAAGGTCTTTATACATTGTGGGATCAATACCGGAACCTAATTGTAATCCTTTATTTTTTAGATTACCACGTGCTTCTTCAACTTTGTTCTCCCCACCCTTTACTTCTTTTTCCTGCGAGATTTTCCCGCTTTCGACAGGGCGATCGCTACCGCTTGTTTCTGAGGGTAGCCCTCGTGTTTCAGTTTGCGGATATTGCTCGATACCGCTTTCTTCGATTTTCCCTTCTTGAGTGGCATTTTGTATTCCTTTTCTTTTATTATCCCAAGCCTTATTAAATTCCGTTACAACTTGGTCGTAAGTTTTCCCCTTAATATCTACTTCGGGGAACTCCTGCATTAAATCCTTAATTGTAGGATTTGTGTTCTTGCCAAAGAAATTCGGGGCGGTTCTTTCTTCTATCGGAGTTGATTTTACGGTCTGCTCTTTAGGTTTTGGTCTGTTCCTAACCCATTCGTCAGCAATTTCTTTAATAGAATTGGTAGTAACTTTCTTCTTTAATTCGCCCTTCTCAACCAATGTGTTAAGTTTTTTTGCTATCTGTTTTGGACTATTAGATAACGAAGGGTCATTATTAAGAATATCATTTATTGCTTCTCTGTTAGCTTCAAAGATTTGTGGTTTTTTGTTCTTTTTTGTGAACTTTCCTTTTGAGTCTTTGATTCTTGTGCCCTTCGGGGTTTCAACTGCCTTGCCCACAACTGGTGGTTCGTAAAAGCCCTTTGGCTTACCAAATCCCATTTCATCTAAGGATTCGTTGATTGCGACTACTTCTTCCTGTGCATCTTTAATCTGATTGGCAAGGTTAGTTTTTTCTTCACCCTTTAATCCTTTAAGTTCTTCCCTTCCCTTTTCAACAAAGTCATTTAACCTTGTTTTTTCGTTTCTTGCGTTTTCAATTGCTATCAGATCGGATTTAGTATATACGTTGCCATATTTGTCGCTAATAAAATCTGCACCCTCACCCAAAAGTGCTTTTGGTTTTACTTCCCCCGTATTAAAATCGAACACCTCCCCATCGTATGGGTCTATATTTACTTGCGAAGTTTTCTTCGGGATTTTACCCTTAATAATATCAAGTCCTTTTTTGCCCACTACTGGAAGCAAGAACTGTCCCAATGCCTGATTTGTTTGGCTTATTTTCCCCGCTATTTCATCTAATTGTTCATCCGTGAAATTAAATGCTTCATCGACTGGCACGCCTCTGTCAATCATTAAATATCTAATTGCTTGATATTGCTTCTTTTTATCAAGTCCTATTTTCTCTAATCCTTTGTCGATAAACTTTTCACCCTCTGCTACACCTTCGGCTATTTTCTCAAAAGGATAAGAAATAACGTCTGCTTCCGTTTCAAATCCGTGATGTCTTAAAGTTTTGTCTAATACAGTAAATGGGGTAGCTGCCAATGAAATTAAAGAATTGCCTATTTGTACTCCGCCTGCTATTGGATTGTCTTTTAAAAGAGAAACGCCTTCGTTAAATTGTCTGCCCGGTTCTTCTAATGCGGGGATAATAGCGTCTCTCATCAAATTGGGTTCTTCCGGTCTTGTAATGCCTTTATAATATTCACTTGCAATTGTTTGTCCTGTTGTGAATGGATTTAAAAAAGAAACCATATTCCCAATATCTTTGGTGGTTTCATATACATCGTTAAAAACATCACCAAAAGATGAGGATTCTTCTTGATTATCCGTTCCCTGTCCGACTGATAATCGCTTTTTTCTTTTTAAGAGTTTATCGCCCATTACTTTCTTTTTTCAAGTTCCTGTATTCCACGATAAATAGTTTCATAATAATTCAAAAAAGTATCTATTTCATTTTCGTCTAAATCGCCCTTTTCGACTGCATTAATAGCTTTGTCGTTAAGTTCTGCCGGAGATAAATACTTCTTGTTTTTTTCTAAATTCTGTAAAACCCATCTGTGGGTGTTTGAACTAACAATGTCTTTCGCAAAAGTTCTTATATTGGCATCTACCTCTGCCCGTACTTCATCATAACTTGAAACGCCAGTACCGAATAGATTCTGCACAAATCCATTTGCTAAATTATCTGGGTCTGTGAGATAGTTTAACGCCTTAACGCCTGATTCCGATAATTTACCTTCTTTATAATTTGAGCCGTTCTTCCCGCCACTTGGGTTTAGGGTTGATTCATAAGGTCTAAAAAGAGAGCCAAATCCTGTAGTTATTTTTTCACCTGTTGCCGGGTCGATTTCATAATTTCTTTCTACCATCCCTTCGTATAATGGAGTAAGTTCTGCGCCTTTTCTGGGTTGTGGTTGTTGAATGGGATAACCAAAAGTTTCTCCAAATGCGTTTATGGTTGGTTCTTCTGTGTCAAATTCTCCTGTGCGTATATTTTCTCTGCCCACAAGCTGGTCTTGTGGTCTGAATCCCGAAGCATATAAATCTGTTTTGTATTTTTCTATTTTATTAGATTCTCTGGCCGCCTCAATATCTGCTGTTTGTTTAAGTTCGTCTCTCCTAAACGCCTCTGCCAAATCTAATTGTCTGTTCCTAAAACCATATTCTCTTTCAACTTCCTGTCTGCGCTGTTGAAGTTGCTCTTGAAACTGTTGTTCTGCGACAAAGGATTCCCCGAACATTCTCGCCGCATCTTTTGAAAATAACTTAGCCATTATAAATCTCCATATTTAACAGCAAGAAATCCATTTGTTTCAACTACCAAGTCGGGTCTTATCTTTTCTACATCCTGTGCAATTACACCCCTCATCTTCTGGGGGTTCCCTTTAAAATTAAACGTAGCTATGGGAATACCGTCTTTAGTTTTTCCACCAGTATATTTTATGTTTTCCTTTAAGCGAATATCTGAAATCGCTGCGGCTGCACCGGCCGCTCCCGCACCCTCGCCCCCACCAATCAATCCACTCAAGAAATTGCTTGTGATGAATCCCAACGGCGCTGCAAGAAAATCAAATATACCACCGCTTTGTGCATCGACTTGAGATTGATTTATGTCTGCGTTTCTTAAACCTGCACCTATTTGGCCTATCTGTCCGTAATTCTGCCCCGCAAGTCCAAGTAAATTGGCCCCTGTCCCTATTGCGTTTGCACCGAATTGGTTAAGAGCCGTATTAAGAAAATCATTTCTTTGTCTCTGGAAATTCTTTTGTGATGCCCCCGCCTGCGCTTGTGAAGCACCGTAATTACCGCCACCCGCCATTAACCCTGCGAGTAATGTACTGGTTCCTTGTGTTGGGGTTGCACTTGCTAAAAACTTTCTATATTGCTGATAGAACGCCGATTGCGGGTCAAACAACATTTGTGCAAAATTAGCAGCTTGTCCCGCATTTTGCTGAAGTCCGCCAAGCCCTATTCCAGTTACGTCAAAGGCATCTCTTGGATTTATGTATGCCATATTAATTCTCCTAATTTAAAGTTATCGTTCTTGTTGCCCAGATTTCACCAGCCACATTTTCAACATATGCCGGACTATTAGAATAAAAAATATCTAACCAAAAACCGTCCGTAGCGCCATCGAGAGATTTATTTATAACACCTCTCCGTAATCTCCAATCCCTATCGGCGATAGCGGTTTCTCCGTCTGCACCAACGTGCAGTTCGGCCTGTAGTGATATGTCGCATTTGTCGCCAGTAACTTCTAACGAATATAAATAGGCATCAAATTCCGCCGCAACATTTGTTGTCCGCATAGTGAAGTCAACCGTATTTAATACAACATTAGAAGTATCGTTAAACTGGTCAAAGCTAACTTGATAAACGTCAACATCCGTTAAGGTTAAGTCTGTCGTGGATAACGTAACCGAACCCGTGAACCATTTTGAAGTAATGTATGCACCCGTAAATGAGTACTTAACATTACCGTTAGAATCAGTTGTCGAATTATCTGTGGTTAAGGCATCCACCGTTATAGTATCCGTATCTGCGCCTGTTGTAGCCCCCGTGTTCCTATTTACGCTTGTACCCGTTACCGTTATATCACCCGCCAAATCACTGCCTGCGTTTACAACAATTAAAAGTTTCCCAGTCCCTTTCGATACCACAATATTCGTAGGAACGGAATCAAGAGGCTGTGCCGTTGTTAGTGATAATAAACCACCGTGTACGTTTGTTACGGATGTTCTTGCTGGCTCTGCGTCATAAAACGAATAAGAAACCGGAACATCAACAGTCTTGGTGTCAACGTAAGCCTTGATGCTTTGTTGGGTAGCTAAACTGGTTGCCGAATTGCTTGACATATCATCTTGGTCTAAACAGTCGCTTATATTTGGTGTTGATGGGAAATCAATATTCTTCCCATTTAAATCTAAATCACCACCTAATTGTGGTGTCGTATCTTCAACTACGTTTTCTATGTAAGCACCTAAATCAGTAATATCAGATTCAGTATGGGTGTGCCCAGAACCATTGAAGGCTTCTTTTAACCTTGTCTTTCTTACGGGCGTCCCCTCTGCGACTACGGTTGCTGCCATTATTTCAATATCCTTTGGTTTTTCAAATCACTAATTAAAGTCGCTAATAAATCGGCCACATCTCCTATTGTGGCATTGTCAATGTCAATATCCCTTCTATCTTTAAATTTTTTCACCTGATAAGGTTTTCTTTTAGCTAAAATCTGTTCAAGTTCTTTTAACGTGTTATCACTTATCGGCATTATCTTTTCCCGGCTAATGGTCTGACTAAAATATCTAATGAGTCAATTTTTGCGTTGCCCGTGGTTACTGCGTAAACCTGAAAACTCTTTTTGTATGTATTTATATTAGCATCGTTAGTGGCTGTCGTGCCGGAAGCTGTAACATCACTGCCGTTTGTCCCGTATTTCACAACGGTTGTCCCTGTGCCATTCGTATTGTCCCATTTTAGTTTCTCCCATAATTTATTCTGGGATGGTTCGCCTAATGTAAATTCCTTTGATACCCAAGCCGTTGTTTCGTATGTAGCCCCCGCAAATGCTCTCGTTAAATTATTGGCATTTGTTGATATATAAACTTCTCCATCCTTCCCGTTAAACCCACCATAAGCAGAGTTCCAGGTTAATGTCCCCAAAATCTGATAAAACCATTCTCCCGTGGGTTCGTAAAAAGCAAACGCACCAACCGTAGTGCCCGTAACCACACCAATAAAAAGAACCATCCTTTTATACGCTTCATAAAGGACTATAAACTTCCCTGCATTTGTTACTAATGTATTTGTAGCCACAGTTTTCCATCCATTCACACCCGTAAGTCTTGTTGAAGTCTCTGAAATGGGGTCTGAAATATTTAATATCTGATTATCTATTAGCCTATATGCGCCGTTCAGGTTACAGAAAAACATACCATATTTAGTAACTGTAACCGCTTCTGCGTTAGAACATCCCTTCCCGGCAAAAGAATCTTCAACCACTAATAATTCCGGGTTGATTCTATATAGAGTGTTGGTGGAAAAGGCATATAATTTATTGTTATAATAAGCCAACGCTGTTGGAATTTCCGGTAACGTCAAAAAATCGCCCTCGGCAGTCCAGTCGAACATATTCGGTCTGAATTTTTTAGATCTGAATATATATCTGCTCCAGTCTATTGATGTAGATGTGTTGGGGACATAAGGATTGGCACACCAATGATACCCGCCACCAATTTCGTTTAGTTGGTAATCTACCCAGGTTCGGGTAAGAGTCTCAGGAATACCCGTTTCTTCTTCAAACGTAGCCCCGCCTTCATAATCCCCACTATCCACATAAGCGAAGGTATAGTCATTGCCGGCACCGGGGTCAACCCAATTAACCGTACTTGTACCCGTATTAATGTCTATGGTCGCTATTAACCTGTGCAGTCCTAAATTAGCAGAGGTGGTATCACTTGATTCTGCCCGGTAAAGTTTAATTGCCGTTACTCTCGCATCTAAGTTAGTTATGTCCCCACCTGCACCTGCCGTTCTTACTGCATTAGCGGTGATATTCACGGTAATAGTGGTGCTTGTAGCCCCGCTTGAACCAGTAAGTTTAGATAAATTACTTTCCTGTATGCCGTCATATACTATTGAAACCCCATAGCTATAAAGTATATTCGCTGCAAAATATCCCGCCCCGCCTGAAAACGCAAGTGAAGTTACGTCAAAACCACCGGAACCAGTACCAAGGTTATAACATCTTGCGTATTCGCTTTTAACTCCTGCCGTGATTGTTTCATTGCTATTAAAACAACTCTTACTATTCAACAACCTGAAAACAGTAAAGGGTATTCTCGTTGCCGTTGCTGATGAATAAACCCCGATCTGTGCTGCATTGTCAAATACTTTTATGGTTTTAAAATCATAACTTGCGGATGCAGCTAAGATGCTATTAAATGTTCTGCTCGCTTCGACTGCATAAAAATCCTCTATAACTACTACATCATCGTCTGATTTGTCTATATAGACCAAATCATATTTTATTGAACCGGAAGATTCATATTTAATCCAAACTGCCTGCGATACATTCGGGATTGCCGTGCCATTTGCCGTATATGAACTCCCCTTAGTTAACATACCTCTTAGAACACCACCTTCTGTTTGCGGATCAATATTCCCTGCGAATACTCCCGCCGTATCGGGAATATCCTCTTGGTGCGGATTTGTTATCATCCCGCCAAATCTTGGTATGCTGATTATCCTATCGGACATTAAACTCTTTCATAAATTTCTATTGCTATTGTGCCCCATCCCGATGGGAACGTAAATACTATTTCACTGCTCAAATTTTGCTCCCAACTAACCTGTCCGTTGTTGCATAATATTTGGGTATCATTACCAAATTCTGCGGTTGAACTTACCGTTAATGTGTTCCCTGCCAACACCGCGCTCACTGTTGAATAACCTATTTGAGATATAGTTTCGGTTGCTGTGGGAGAACCGCTTGAACTACAAGTATAAGCTATATACTTAGCATACAGATCACCCAATGCACTTACTTGAGTAGTTGTAGTCGAACCCTGAGAAGCATCGTTTATCCTGCGTGGTTGTGTGAAAGCACCAGCCATACCATAGTATTTGGCTTCTCCCGGTGGAGTCTGTCTGCCTACAAACCTCTTGGCTTTAATTTTTATTTTTTCATATTCACCTAAGTGAAATTTTGCAGCATTTAAGTCTCTAATCATTATCTGTTGTCCTTGAGACATAACGGGGGTGGGATATTTCGCAAAATATTGTCCCAATACACCATGCTCTAAAGCGCCTCTAAATTGAGAATCTATCTCCAATGCCGTATTTTCACTTGCAAGAGTAGTAGGTAAAGATTTATAATGTATATATGCTGTGTCAATTCCTGAGTCTAATCCTGTTATCGGAGTAGAAGTAAGTGAATAAATGTAAATCTTATCAAATTCTACTTGCCAACCATAATCATAATCACCTATGTATAGCGGTTTGCTATCCGAATCATAAAACACAAGGTCTGTTATTCTCACACAATCGCTTGGCAGACTCCAAGCTACGTTAGTAGAAATACTGCTTAATTGCCCTCTTGTTTCAAGGATTGCGGTTTCTTCTGCAAATAATTTTTGGGCTGCATCTAAATCCCTTATTATTTGTGTTCGTTTAACATCGGGGAAAATAGCCTTTATATTTTCTACACATTGTTGAGTCGTCATAATGTTTCTAACGCCCTGTTATATTCTTCTCTTAATTCTTTGAGTAACTGGAAATACCCTGCAAACATTTGTGAATACTGTGTTATCACAGCCTGAATTCTTCCCACCTCTTTGTTCACTTCTGCTATATATGATTTAGTGGTAGCGTCATACTCTCCTAAATTCGCCTGAGATTGTTGAACGTCTTTATTATATTCATTAAGTTCGTTTTGAATATCTTTAGCGTGTTCATCTAATTGGAGTTGTAATTCAAGACCCTCTGCCTGCGCTCTTTCTAAATCTATATTGGTTAATGCAGTTTCAATATTAGTATAAGAACCACCGAATGTGGGTTTAGTATAACTAAACGTAGCTGATGCAATTGTGGGGAGTGTTCCGCTTAATGAAAACGACACACCCGCCATAGTTGTTTTGATAAGATCAGATATAATTCTTACCTGTCCCTGAATCGCCGCATATAATACTAACGCACCATACGCCTCTGATGGATAGTTTGAAATTGTAGAGCCACTATAAGCTACCGTTGGATAAACGAACCACTTTATTGTGCCCCCGCTTGGAAGCACATACCCCTTTTGTGCATCCACGTACCAAACCGGGTCTTTTGTGCTTGCGTAATGATTAGAGTCTGAATCTGCCGCCATTGCTTTTTCGTTTACCGTAATTCTGGTAGCGGGATAATTGGATTTATGGGCACTCAATGGCCTCCCCCCCGCCAATGAAATGCCCGTACTTCCATCTGTATCATCTTTGTCGGTAGCGTATAACATCAACCTGTCAGGCTGTAATCTGTCAGCTATTATTCTTGCGCCTTCAGTAAGCCAATCGGATTCTGCCGCCGTATCTCCTACGCTACCTATGTAATCTTCAATTCTTGTCTGGAATGTCGCCATTGTATATGTTATATTTTTTCATTATAGCAATTAATGTATCGCTTGGATTTGGGATAGTCTGTAAATCTAAAATCAAAGCATTGATTGTTTTCATTAAGTTTTCGTTGTTTTTAACACAATCATTCCATCTGATTGTCATATCGGCTAAAGCGCTCCTTGTCTGCTGGAATTCCTGCTCAGAGGTTTGTGAAAAGGCCAATCCTGT
>Ga0210107_1000027_pt1 | contig 10887 bp, 8 predicted proteins | sample White_ThreeSqC_D_FD_185910 | JGI IMG/M metagenome (GOLD analysis project Ga0210107, IMG submission 185910) | Wetland microbial communities from the San Francisco Bay, California, USA, that impact long-term carbon sequestration -... | ecosystem: Environmental > Aquatic > Marine > Wetlands ...
CCGAGATCGGGATCAGGATGTAGTTGTCGTAGTTGCCGCCCAGGGCCGACCGCTTCTCCGCGAGCACGCCGATGACCTCGTACTTGAAGCCGTCGACCTTGATGGTGCGACCGATCGGGTCGGTGAACGGGAACAGCGTCTGACCCACTGCAAAGCCGATCACGGCGACTCGGCGACCCACCTCGACGTCCTCGGCAGAGAGGTTTCTGCCAAGCTCGACGTAGTGCGTGTTGTTCTCCGGGTACTCGGGCGTGCCGCCGCAGACCCAGAGGTTCGAGCTGGTGGTCTCGTCCCGGAAGCTGGCCTCAGCTCCGAACTGCCACAGCTCGGCACCGACCAGCTCGACACTGGCGGCCTTGCTTCGAATGGCATTGGCATGCTCGACCGTCATCACCGGCCACGATTGAATCTCGCGCCAGTTGCGTTCGTTGTTGCCGAAGCCTCCGGGCGGCCACTTCTGAACCTGGAAGGTCTGGGTGCCGAGCACGCTCAGCTCGTTCTCCATGGTTGTCTGCACCACTGAGATCCCGGTCATGATCGAGATGATCGCGGCCACGCCGGCGATGATGCCGACCAGCGTCAGGAACGAGCGCAGCTTGTGCGCCCGCACCGCCTCGATCGCCATCCTGAAGGCTTCGAGCCAGATCATCATGTGCTCCTCACTCCGGCCGTTGTGTCTGGGGGTCGTCGACGCACGCCGGCACGGCTCCGTCACTCATGGCGCAGGCACTCGATCGGGTCGAGCCGCGAGGCCCGGTAGGCCGGGATCACCCCTGCCGTCACACCGGTGAAGGTCGAGACGATCAAGGCCACTACCACAATCGGGATCGAGACGCTGGCCGGCATCAGGAAGTGGTCGATGATCGAGGCCACGCCGAATGACAGAAAGACGCCGAGCACGCCGCCGATCAGGCAGATGATCGACGCCTCCAGCAGGAGCTGGACCAGGATCGCTCGCTTGCGGGCGCCGAGCGCCATGCGGATGCCGATCTCCCGGGTTCGCTCGGTCACCGAGACGAACATGATGTTCATCACCCCGATGCCGCCGACGAACAGCGAGATGCCGGTCACCGCCATGCCGATTGCCAGCAGCACGGCCATGACGTTGTTGAAGGCGTCCAGCAACGAGTCCATCTTGTTGATGGCAAAGCTGTCGTCCTCGCCCGGCTCGAGCTTGCGGATGGCGCGCATCTGGCCGATCACCTCATACTCGAAGTCGTCGAGCGGGGTGTCTGCCGGCGCCTTGACCGCCAGGTCGAAGCTCCGGTTCTGGCCGCCGAAGTCCTTGATGAAGGTCGTGACCGGGAGGAAGACCTGGCTGTCGAAGTCCGGACCGCCGAAGAAGCTCGCCGAGCCCTGCTGCTCCATGACGCCGATCACCCGGTAGTCGTACCGACCAAGGCGGAGCCTCTTGTTCAGCGGATCGACGCTCTCGAAGAGCCGCTCATGGATCGTGGCGCCGATCACGCAGACACGGCTCCTGGCCTGACAGTCGAAGGCCGTGAGAAAGCGGCCGAGCGACGGCACTGCGCTCGAGACCAGCATGTGGCGCTCGGTGGTACCGATCAGGGTGACGTTGTCGTTGGTGCGGGAGCGATACTTGATGCTGCGCTGGGTGTTCGCCGTGGGGTTCACGGTCGCTGCGCGCGGCAGGCGGGCCTGGAGCTGCTCGGCCTCCTTCAGGCTCAGGTTCGGCCGGTTCCGGAAGTCGAAGAAGCCGCCGTTGACCATCCACGGCATGCGTGAGACATACAGCACGTCGGTGCCTAGCACCGAGACGTTGTCGTGAAAGCTCGCGGACAGGCCGTTGGCGGCGGTCATGGTAGTGACCACCGCCACGATGCCGATGATGATCCCCAGCGTGGTCAGCACGCCGCGCATGGTGTTGGCGCGGATCGCCTCGAGCGCGATCCGTACCGCCTCGATGAGCGCATGCAGGCTGCCTGATGCCGCCCGGAGCGTGGCGCGGAACGCGGCGCTCATGACACGATTCTCATGACACCACCTTCATGACACCACCTTCATGACACGATCCCCATCGCACGCCTCAGCGGCCGTCCGGGGCATCGGTCTTCAGGCGGACCGCGGCGTTGTCCGCCAGGTCGCGGCTGATGGCCCGGAACGAGCCGGTCACTACCGCCTCGCCCTCCTCGAGCCCGTTGACGATCTCGATGTGGCTCGGGCCCTGGATCCCGGTCTGCACCTGTCGGGCCTCGGCGACGCCGTCGTGCACCACCCAGACCAGCTGGACAAAGCCGTCTTCATCGGGCTGGAAGCGGCCGTCGGCCTCGTCCCCGGCCAGAGGTGTGCTCTCGGCAAGGCCGGGGTGGTCGTCCTGAGTCCCTGTGGCTGCCGCTCGGCTCGTGCCGGCCGTGCCCTCCTGGATCTGCTCCAAGGTGCGGACGGTCACGCACTGGATCGGCACCGCGAGCACGTCGTCCCGCACCTCGGTGGTGATCTCGGCCGAGGCTGTCATGCCTGGCCGCAGGGCCGAGCCGGGCTCGCGGACCGCGATCTTGACCTCGAACTCGGTGCGCTGGTCGGTCGTGCCCTCGCCGCTGATCTTGGCGCTCGAGGCGATCTCGGTGACCGCGCCCTTGAAGCGCACATCCGGCAGGGCGTCGACCTCGATGGCGGCCTCATCGCCCAGGGCGACAGAGACGATGTCGTTCTCGTCGACGTCGACTAACGCCTCCATGCCCTCGAGGTTCGAGATCACCATGATCACGTCCTCCTGGAACTGAGAGCCGAGCGCGATCTCGCCCTCCTCCTTCTCGAGCCGGGACACGGTTCCGGCCATCGGTGCGTAGATCGTGGTCTTCGACAGGTCGTCGCGCGCCTGCTTGAGAGCCGCCCGCGTCTGCTCGGCCTGATCGAGCATCGACTGGTGCCGGGCCTTCTCGACCTCGGCCGCGGCATAGCTCGTATCGAGCGCGGCCTCAGACTCGAGGCTCTGCTCATGCAGCTGCTGAGATCGTCCGTAGTCCTTCCCGGTCTTGATCATGTTCTCCCTGGCCAGGTTGACATTGGCCAGAGCCGCGTTGAGGTTGGCCTCGGCGCTCTCGACTGCCGCCACATAGCGCTCGCGATCCAGCTCGAGCAGCAGCTGACCCTTCTCCACCCAGTCGCCTTCCTTGACCGCCAGGTGCGTGATCTTGGCGCTGACGTCGGCCGAGATGTTGACCTGGGTCATTGGCTGGATCTTCCCGGTCGCCGTGACTGTCTCGACAACCTGGCGCCGTCCGATCGGCTCGGTCTCGACCTCGAGCCCCTTCGGCTCGCGGTGGGAGGCGATCCACTCGGCGGCGATAGCCGCCGCGACTGCGATCAGGACGACGACAATCAAGATGGGGAATCGTTTCCTCGAGCCGGTCACCTGGTTCATTGCTGTTCCTTCCGCCTCTCTGGCGCCGTCATGCCCTGCTGCGAGGTGGGCGCCAGTGATGGCCGTCTCGACGTCATACGTGGATCGAGTGTGCGTAGTTCTCCTGCACGCGAGACGGCGCTGCGCGAGAACAGCATCGGTGTAGCAGCGCGCATCGGGTAAGATCCTTGAGCATCGTTCGTCACCCGGAGGCCAGCCATGAGGCCAGTCAAGAGCCTGGACGAGATCCTGGGCCATCCCTTGCTGAGCGAGCGGCTCTTCTTTCCGCGTCGGCACGCGGTCGAGGCCGCGCATGTCGTGCGGACCGGCGACGGCGCCGAGCTGAGCTGCGTCCTGCGGACCTCGCATCCGGGGGCGCCGTGCCTCGTGTACTTCCACGGCAACGGCGAGACCGTGACCGATGGCCTGGTATCGCTGCTGCCGGCGCTTGGGGCGATCGGGCTCAACGTGCTCCTGGCCGAGTACCGTGGCTATGCCGCCTCGACTGGAACGCCGAGCCTGCCGGCGTTGCTCGACGACGTAGAGCCGGTGGTGCGATCGGCACTGGACGCCCTCGACACCGGGCCCGAGCAGCTGGTGCTCTTCGGCCGCTCGCTCGGCTCCCTGGCCGCCATCCACGGTGTCAGGTGCTTCCCGGAGGCTGCAGGGCTGATCCTCGAGAGCGCCATTGCCGACCCGCTCGAGCGGATCCTGCTGCGGGTGCGGCCGAGCGAGCTGGGCACTGACATCGACGGGCTGCGAGCCGCGGTGGCGGCCCGGCTCGACGTTCGCGGTGCGCTCGAGCGCTTCAAAGGAGCGGTGCTGGTGCTCCATGCCCGTGGCGACACGCTCGTCAGCGTCGAGCACGGGCGCCGGCTCCATCAGTGGGCCGGTCCCGAGGCGAGGCTCGAGATCTTCGAGCGCGGCGATCACAACACGTTGCTCTGGGAGAACGAGGACGCCTACCTCGAGCTGGTGCGAGCCTTCATCGCAGGGCTCGCCGGCGCCCGTGGGTGAGGCCGGGCTCGTGGCATGCCCGGCGGGTCGACCACCCAGGATGGCGAGCGCTCCCGCGCCCTGAGGTGGTCTCGGCCCGGCAGGACGCTGTATCCTTCTTGAGCGACACACGTCGGCACGTCGCTCGGCGTCCCCGACACGATCACCTTCCGGAGGCTCAGGATGGGATTCTGGAGAGTTCGGATCTCGCTGTTTCTAAACTTCTTTCTTTTTGCGGCCCTGCTCAACACCGTGGGTATCGTGATTGCGCAGACCATCACCGACTACGGTGTCAGCCGGGTGCAGGCCGGGAGCCTGGAGGCGTGCAAGGACCTCTCGATCATGCTCGGCTCGCTGCTGCTGGCCTCGTTCGTGCCGCGGCTCGGCTACCGGCGCTCGATGATCGGCGCCCTGCTGGCCGTGACCCTGGCCAGCATCCTCGTCGCGGCTGTCACCGGGTTCTGGGTGGTTCCGGTGCTGTATGCCGTCGCCGGGGCGAGCTTTGCGTTGATGAAGGTGTCGGTCTACTCGACCATCGGCCTGATCACTGAGGACCAACGCGGCCACACTAGTCTGATGAACGTCTGCGAGGGCGTGTTCCAGGTCGGCTCCCTGACCGGGCCGCTGCTGTTCTCGTTCATGATCGCTGTCAGCCACTGGAGCCAGACCTACTGGCTGCTCGCCGGCATCAGTGCCGCGGCCCTGGCGCTGATGCTCACCACCCCGCTCGACGAGAGGTCGATCCAGGCCGAGGCGGGTCAGGGTGCCGAGCGGGCCGGCCTCGGTCAGATGCTGCGCTTGCTCAAGCTGCCGATGGTCTGGCTGTTCGTGCTCGCGGCCTGGCTCTACGTCATGATCGAGCAGAGCTTCAACACCTGGCTGCCGACCTTTAACCGCGAGGTCTTTGCCCTGTCCGATGCCCGTGCCGCCGCCCTGCTGGGCGTTTTCCCGGCCTCCATCGCCGCCAGCCGCTTCCTGGCAGGCTTCCTGGCCCGGCGCTTCTCGTGGCTCGCGATCCAGCTCGTCTACCTCGGCGCCGCCTTCACGATCACCGTCGTGGTGGTGGCCGCGACCGCTGGCGGTGCTCCGGCCTGGCCTGCTGTGCTGGGCGCCCACCCGCTGGCCTGGATCTTCGCCCTGGTCGGCTTCTTCCTCGGGCCGATCTATCCGACCATCAGCTCGATCGTGCTGAGCCGGCTCGAGAAGGTCCGCCACAGTGCCATGACCGGCCTGATCATCATCTTCTCGGCCTTCGGCGGCACCACCGGCTCGCTTCTCATCGGCCTGCTCTCCCAGCGCTGGAGCACGCATCAGGCGTTCCTGTTCCCGCTCATCCCGATGGTGCTGCTGGTGCCGGCGCTGGTCCTCATCGACCTCAGAATCGGCCTGCGCGCCCACTGGCTGAGCTTCATCATCTGGCCGATCTACCTGCGGCTGGCACATCGAGCGTTCTCGCCGGGGGCACGGGGCTGGCGTTCGCTCCTGCCGCTCTGGGTGGCGCAGATCGTCTGGACCAACCTGCACAGCGAGCTGCTCTGGGGGCCGGTGATCTGCGGCGTGATGGCTGCCGAGGCCGCACTCAGGGACCTCAGGACGACGCGACGGCTCACGACCCTGGTGCGCCCTGCAGTCGCCACAGGCGGAGCCGTCGTTGGGTGTCTGATCAATCCCTTTGGGATCGCCCTGCCGTTGGGTCTGATCCGCGAGGCCGGTCTGGTCGGGATCGATACCACCTCCGCCGAATGGCTCGGCCTGGCGACCTTTGCGCAGCCGCTGACCTGGCTGGCGTGGGGGATCTTCCTCCTCCTGGTAGGTCTCAGCTTTGTCCGCGCCCGGGGTCCACTGCGAGTCTCTCGCCTGGTGCTGATGCTTCTCTTCGCAGGGCTCGGCCTGCGCTCGATCCGCTTTCTCGGAAACATGGTTCTGCTGGGGATCTTCGTTGCCATGGAGAACCGGGGAGGAGGCGCACCAGAGGCAGGCCCGGAGACGAATCAGGCAAGCAAGCCTGTGGGATCTGGCTCGAGTCCGCCCGCGCCGTCGTGGACCTGGCTCGATCGGGTGAGCCATCTGACAGCGGCCGTTCTCCTAATCGCGCTGCTTTGGGGCGTCTGCACCGATCGCTTCTACCACTGGCAGGCCGAGCTCAAGCGCTTCGGACCGGGCCTGCTGACCAGCGAGATGCCGGTGGCGGCCTCGAGCTTTCTCGAGATCAACAGCCTCGGCGGTAACTTCCTGAGCCTGTGGTCCGATGCGGACTACCTGATCTGGGGCAACCGGCCCGACATCAAGGTCGCCTCTGATGGCCGAACAGCGCCGTTCCCGCGCGAGCTCACCTTGTCGCTGCGCCGGATCTTCGAAGGCGACGCATCTGAGCTTGCAGCCTTCGAGAGCCGATACGCGGTCGATGGAGCAGTGGTCGCCTGGCACCGCCGCGCGCTCCTCGGCACCCTGGCCGAGGAGCCATCCTGGAAGCTCGTGTTCATCGGTCCTTATGCCACGGTGTGGATGAAGCGCGCGAGCCTGGTGGCTCAGGGTGACGCGAACATGCTCGCCGTCGACGCCAAGCGCTTTCTCGTCCTTGATCCGGACACGGCCTTTGCCGAGGAGAGCTGGCTCGCCTACCCGGCACTGCTGCATCGCCGGCTGCTGATCTTCGACGCCATTGGGCGCACCGACCTCGTCCGTGCAACCGCAGCGGCCTGGAAGGCGTACGACCCCGCAGACCCGGTCCTTCTGGAGCTGCTCGGCGGAGCAAAGCCCGGCTCATCGATCGAGCCGATGAACGAGCCATGACGATCTCGAGACCGCAGGCGCGCCCTCGTGGGCGGGCTCACCCACATGGCCCGGGCGCAGCTTGAGGTACGATACAAACCTGGAGGCTTGCGTGGAGATCAAGATCCTCGGTGCTGGCCGGTGCGTTACCGGCTCAAAGTACCTGCTCACGTGGAAGCGCTTCTCGGCTCTCGTCGACTGTGGCCTGTTCCAGGGGCTGCGGGAGCGCCGGCGGATGAACTGGGCGCCGCTCGACTTCCCTGCCAGCAGCATCGACGCGGTCGTGCTTACTCACGCGCACATCGACCACTCCGGCTACCTGCCGCGTCTGGTCCGCCAGGGCTTTCAAGGTCCGGTGTACTGCACCCGGCCGACCCACGCGCTGCTGAGGGTGCTGCTGCCAGATGCAGCCCACATCCAGGAGGAGGAGGCCAGGTACGCCAACCGCAAGGGCTACTCTCGGCACAAGCCGGCCCTGCCGCTCTTCCGGATCGCCGATGCCAGGGCTGCACTGAGGCTCATTCAACCGATCCCGTTCGGCACCTGGCAGACGCTCGGCCCGGGCATCAAGGCACGGCTGCATCGTCAGGGTCATATCCTCGGCGCTGCATCGGTCGAGCTTGAGACCAAGGTCTCAGGCGGCGAGCGGAAGACAATCTTCTTCTCCGGCGACGTCGGCCGCTACGGGGTCCCGATCCTCCGTGAGCCCGAGCCCTACCCCGGGTCGGACGTGCTGCTGATGGAGACCACCTACGGCAACCGCCACCATGCCCAGGTCGACCCGGCCGGCGAGCTCGCCGAGCAGTTGAGGGCCGCAATCAGCCGCGGCGGCATCCTGCTCATCCCGGCCTTCGCCGTGGACCGGACCCAGGAGATTCTTTACCTCCTGCACGAGCTCACCATTGATCGCGAAATCCCTGCGATTCCGATCTACCTGGACAGCCCCATGGCGATCGAGGCCACGGCCCTGTACACCCGCGCGATCAGCGAGCACGACGTCGAGATGCGCCAGTACTTCGCCGAGCAGGTCAACCCGATCTTCCCGCCCAACCTCCAGGTCACTCCCTCGTCCCGCGAGTCTCGGGCGCTCAACGACCTCTCCGGGCCTGCCATCATCATCTCGGCATCGGGCATGGCGACCGGCGGCCGTATCCTTCACCATCTCAAGCACCGTCTCGGCGACCCACGTAACACCGTGCTCTTCGTCGGATATCAGGCAGCCGGGACGCGAGGCAGACGGCTGGTCGAGGGCGAGCCCGAGATCAAGCTGCTCGGCCGCCAGGTTCCGGTTCGCGCCCATATTGCCCGGCTCGAGGGCCTCTCGGCACACGCCGATGCCGGCGAGCTGATGCTCTGGCTCAAGCGGCGTCAGCGCGACCCCGAGAAGGTCTGCCTGATCCACGGCGAGCCCGAGGCACAGAACGCCTTTGCCGACACCCTTCGCACCGAGCTCGGCTGGGACCCGATCATCCCTGAGATCGGCGACACCATCACCGTCTGACGCGTCCACTGGCTGTTGCGTATACCGAGTGAGGCGCCAGCCCGGCGCACTGCTGGGTGAGCGCTGCCTTGGTCGTAGCAAGGGTCGTTACCAGGCTGGCCGTGCAGGCGCTCGAGCTTTCGGGTAGGGGCAGGAGCGGGCCTCTGGAGACGATTTGCGCTACCTGGCGACGGCTGCCGTTGTCTCGGTGCTCAGCTCCCTCTCTCTATCACGAGAGCGACCGCGGGAGGTCCCCGCGGTCGCTCGTCACGCCATGGTTTCGCTTCACGTCTGGCGCCGCCAGTGTGCGAGGCTGTGGATTCGGGCGGCTGTAGAGTCGGGCGGCCTCAGGTGAGGCCGCACTCAACGGCGCTGCTCAGGCCTTGTCGTCGCCCTCTTCGCCAGCGTCCTCAACCTCGTCAGCCTCAGTCTCGCCAGTCTCGGCTTCACCAGCCTCGACATCGGCAGCGTCAGCCAAGGCCGGTGCATCCGAGGCGCCCCCTGCTGCCGGGGCACCGCCGCCGAACATGCTGCGGGCGCGATCCATCAGCGATTGCTTCTTGTCGCCGCCGCCGCCGCCGCCCTCCTCGCGATCCTCGAGCACGTAGTCCACCAGCTCGATGAGCGCCATCTGGGCATTGTCGCCGCGCCGTCTCCCGAGCCGCAGGATGCGGGTGTAGCCACCCGGGCGATCCATGAACCTCGGGGCGATGTCGTCGAAGAGGCGGCCCACGATCTCCTTGTTCGGAACGACCCTGAGGATCTTGCGCCGGGCCGGCAGCGAGCCGGTCCGAGCGAGGGTCACCATACGCTCGGCCAGAGGCCGCAGCTCCTTGGCCTTCTCCAGCGTGGTAACGATCCGCTCGTGCGTAAACAGGGCAGTCAGCTGGTTGCGGAACAGGGCCTTGCGGTGCGCGGTAGTACGGCCGAGCTTCCGGCCATGAACGCGGTGTCGCATCGTTGTCTCCGTTTCTCAGGGCGTCGAGGCTCTCGATCTCGGGCTACATGTCCAGCTTCATGTCGAAGCCGAGCCCCAAAGCCTCAAGCTTCTCCCGCACCTCCTTGAGCGATTTCTCGCCGAAGTTGCGGATATCTGTCATGTCCTTCTCGGCCCTCGACACGAGGTCCCGAATGGTGCGGATGTTCGCATTCTTCAGGCAGTTCATCGAGCGGATCAATGCGGATATCTGTCATGTCCTTCTCGGCCCTCGACACGAGGTCCCGAATGGTGCGGATGTTCGCATTCTTCAGGCAGTTCATCGAGCGGATCGACAGCTCCAGCGTCTCGATGCTGGCATCGAGGATGCTGTCCTGCTCCTGCTCCTGCTCCTCGGGCTCGGGCTCGACGCCCGCCTCGGTCGCCACCAGGCCCGTGTAGATGCTCATGTGGCCCTGGACCAGCTGACCGGCCTGCGAGATCGCCTCCTCGGGCGAGATCGTGCCGTTGGTCCAGACCTCGACGATCAGCCGCTCGTAGTTGGTCATCCGTCCCAGACGGGCCATCTCGACCCTGAAGTTCGCCCGTCGGACCGGCGAGTGCGCCGAGTCGATCGGGATGAACCCGGTATCAAGGTCCTCGGTCTGGTTCTCCTCGGCCTGCACATAGCCTCGACCAACCGCAACCCGAACCGTCATCCGCAGCAGGCCGTCAGCAGACAGCGTCGCCACGTGCACGCTCGGGTCGATGACCTCGATCTGGTGCGTCGTCTGGAACTGACCCGCTGTCACCTCGCCCGGACCCTTGGCCTCGAGGTCGAGGAAGACCGCCTCCTGGCTGTGAACCCTGAACGGGATCTTCTTGAGGTTCAGAATGATGTCTGTGACGTCCTCGACAACTCCCGGAACTGCCGAGAACTCGTGATCCGCACCGTCGATCTTCACCGCGGTGATCGCTGCGCCGGGAATCGACGACAGAAGCGCCCGCCTCAGAGAGTTACCCACCGTCGTTCCCCAGCCACGTTCAAACGGCTGGGCAAGAATGCGGGCAAAGCTCTCGTCGTGGGACTCCTCCTCGACCTGCGCTTGCGCCGGTCGTTGGAACTCGTGCCAGATCATATGGCCTCCACCTTAGCGGGAGTAAAGCTCGACGATGAGCTGCTCCTGAATCGGGAAGCGGATATCCTCACGCGTCGGAGCCTCGAGAATCTTCCCGGTCATCTCCTCCACATCGAGCTCGAGCCACGGCGGTATCCCGCGCCCCTGTACGAACTCGAGGGCCTCAACGATACGGTCGTTCTTGCGACTCTTCTCGCGAACGGCAACAATCATCCCGGCC
>Ga0210107_1000030_pt1 | contig 10420 bp, 12 predicted proteins | sample White_ThreeSqC_D_FD_185910 | JGI IMG/M metagenome (GOLD analysis project Ga0210107, IMG submission 185910) | Wetland microbial communities from the San Francisco Bay, California, USA, that impact long-term carbon sequestration -... | ecosystem: Environmental > Aquatic > Marine > Wetlands ...
TTCGCTGTGTGCATTCGGCGGACGAAGACGCTCATGCCCGGCAAGTACTCGGCGGGCTCGTAGTGCACCGCCGCGCTGTACTGTTGGACCGGCGTGAAGCTCCCGCCGCGGTCGTCCTCGGCGAGCACCGCAGCCCATTCGAGAATGCGGCCGGCGCCGGGCACGAGCCCCGTCGTCTCCAGGTCGATCCAGAGGTACTGGTGGCGGTGCGTCACGACGCATCCACCTTTCTCGCAGCCGCGATCAAAAGGTGCGCGCTCGCTAGCGAGTAGCAAGCTTGCAGCAGGCCGTGCTCGGCGGCGTCCGTGGCGACGTACGCGACCGCGGCACGAGTGAGCGACCGCGCATCCGCGACAGCCTCGATCGCTGCGCTGACGGCGTCGCTTGGCCCGGGCGAAAGCACCGGCGCAGCGAGGCAGCGCTCGCGCAGGTCTTCGTCCGGCTCGTCCGGCAAGCGCTCGATGCCGCGGGCGCTCGCGCACACGTCGAGCGCATCGCCGGCCGCGGTGCTCACGTCGAAGTCTCCCTCGCCGTTGAGTGCGTCGAGCTCCTCGCGCAGCGATCCAGCGAGCGCTTGGGCTTCGTCGCGTTCGGCGCGCGTCGCAACGAGTTCCCCTTCCATCCGGTACGCATTCTGCACACGATCGCCAAGCGATCGATTCTCGAGCACCAGCGAGTCACGCTCCGTCATCAGCGCCAGCGACCGCTGCTCGTGCGTGCGGGCGATGTCGCGCAGGCGCTCGACCTCGGCGGCGAGCTCGGCGTTGCGATCCTCGGCGCTTTCGAGTCGCTCCTCGGCACTCTCGAGTCGCTCGTGTAGCTTGTCGCGTTCGGCGCCCAAGCGCTCTACCTCGGCGGCGAACGACATGAGCACGGTCGCCGTGATATCATCGTGTTGCCGCCCCACGTACCGCTGAGGGCCGTCGCCGAAGCGCGCCCATACCGCCCCGCGATCGTCAATGTGTACGTGCGCCTGCTGCGCGGTGGTCGCTTTCTTTTGCATGTTCTCTCCTGGGGGTTTGCGCCGCGCGGGGCGCGTCACTTTCGGTACCGTCGCGCAACGAAGCCGTCGGCGCCGCTGGGGAATCCAGCGGCCCATGGGGGCGGGGCCGTCATGATCGAATGTAGCTCCGCGTACGCCTCCTGTCCAGCCGCAATCGGCACGTCGCACACAATTTCGTCATGCACGTGCAGCACGGGGCAAAGCCCCGCGGCTTCGGCGCGCACTAGCGCGTCGGCCATCAGGTCGCGGCACATCGCCTGGACCACGTTTTCCGTGAGCTTGCCGCCGTAAGTGTGCTCGCGGCCGCGCACGCCTTGGAACACGATCGACGTGCGCGGCGAGCCGTCGGCCCATGCGCCGTCCTGCGCGAGCCGCGCCTCGCGATAAACGATCGGGCGCCCACTCGGGAGAAATATCGCGACGTCTCCCGCGCCGGGCACGACCTCGAAACACGAGACCCATGAGCTGCGCCCGTCGCTGATGGCGCGCTTGAACGCACGCTCGAGGTCGCGCCACAGCTGCACGATCGGCGCGTGCAGCTCGCGCCACGCGGTCACGATCGCTCGTTTGTCGAGCTTGCTGATGTCCACGCCCATCGTTCGCGCGAATTTCTCATACGCGCCAGGCCCGCCGCCGTATCCGCAAGCGAGCTCGGCCATCTTGCCCACGGTTCGCTCGTGCCCCTTGCTCGTGATCGGCCGCCCGTAGATTCGCGACGCGGCCACCAGATACGGGTCGGCGCCCGAGCGAAACACGTCAAGCGCGGCGTGATCGCCCGCGGCCCACGCTGTCGCCCGCGCCTCGACTGACGAGAAGTCACACACGGCGAGTGTGTTGCCGGGGCTAGCCGTGAGCGTGGCGCGGAGTAGCACGTTGATCAACGACTGCGAGGGCTCGAGCTCACCGCGCGTGACCGCATCTGCCACGTGCGCGAGCAGCTCGTGTGACCAGTCTTCATACTCGTCTTCGGGGCGCGGGAGGTTCTGCAGTTGCATGCCGCGCCCAGACCAACGCCCAGTGTGTGCGCCGTAGTATCGATGCGAGTCGCGTAGGCGCCCGTCGTCGGACACAAGCGCGAGCCCGGCGCGCAGCTTGCCGCGCGCGATGCTCGCGAGCGCCCGGCGCGCTCGCGCGAGCGGATGATCCATCGTGTCAACGGTGGCTTTCTGCGCATCGGGCGCGCCGGTTAGCGCGCAGAACTGCGCGGGCGATCGTGCCGCCTCGCGCACGACCGCAGGCGACACGCCTACCTCGCGCGCCGCGGCCTCGACAGCGCTTTCAGCGAGGCGATCGTCGGCATCGAGCAACGCCCGCGCCAGGTCGCGGTCGAAGCACACGCCTCGGTCGTTTACGAGGCGCTCTACTCGCGAAGCGTCCGCATCCACGTCAAGCCACTCGGCGAGCCGCGGCCAGCCGTGCACCATGATCGCGACGTCGGACCGGCAGTAGGCCTCGACGCGCTCGCGGGCAGCGGCGTCGTAATCCGCTTGCACGCCTCGAGCACGGCGCTCGTCGTCGCTCATAGCGTGCCATTCCTCGGCGCTTATGCATGCGTCGCCGAAGCGCTTGCCGGGGCGCCGCACGGTCGAGAGCCCAACCGTAAACCGCGACGCGGCGGCATCTTTCTCGAGCCCCAGCCAGCGCTGACCGAGCGCGTCGAGGGCGCCCGGTAGCCCCGCGCGCCGCGCTAGCTCGGACGTGTCAATCCACGGTCCGGCGCTCGTGATCCCGTAGCGCTCGCAGGCGAATCGATCGAACCCCATCGCGTTGTGCGCCGCGAGCGTGCGGCCTTCGTGCGGCCAAGGTTCGCCCGGGTGCCACATCCCCTCGGCGCCGGTGGCGGTGTCGTGCCACGCGAGGCACAAGCATTCGGTGGACGGGTGGCGCCAGTAGTTCCGCCCGCCGATCCCCGGGCCGTTGGGCGTTGTCGCCAGCTTCGCCCGCGAGCGCGACTCGACGTCGAGAAGAATCGGCGTCACGCTCATGGGGGACGCTCACCCCAACACGCAGACCAAACCCGAACCCACCCCATATCCGTGAGCTTCGCGCGACCTTGAGCCCAAAGCACTTGACGCAAGTGCGCCTCGACATAACGCCAATACCGCTCGGCAATGCCTGCTCGGCGCGCGATCTCACGCACTCCGCGCGGCGTGTCGTCGAGCGCGGCGAGTAGTGTTTCTTGAAAATTTCGCTGCGTCATGCGGGCGCGTCCTCGTCTGTAGCGGGGCGACACGGTAGCCACTCAACCGGATCACCAGTAGCGGGGTCATAGACGCTATCAGCGAGCGGTATGCCTGTGTCGCTGAGGGTGATCGTGTCGGTCGCCTCCGCGCCCACATCAAACTCGTGACCACACGACAGACAGCACCCATAGCCACCCTCGTTGATCGTGTAGTCGGAATCGCAACGCGGACAACGCAGCACGTCCACGTCGATGAACACGCGCCCGGTCTCCGGGTGTCCGGGCAACGATATTTGCACGCCGGGCACGTGCTTACCGCTGACGCGCACGTGACCAAACTCCGCTGTCGTGCGTATCGGCGAACCGCCTCCCGTGTATCCGTCAAACTGTAGTGTCGTCCGTGCCATGCGATCCTCGTTTGGTTCGGCCCCCGCCGCGGTCGCGAACCGCCGCCGTCGTGAGCGGCGCGGGGGCTGGCGTGCGTCAGGCCGCCGTCTGCTCCTCCTCGGGCACAACGCCCCACGTGTAGTTGCGGTAGTAGTCGCCCGTAGGAGCGCCCGTCTGCTTGTTGATCACGTCCTTGCCACGCGTGACACACACGTCCACGAGGCGCCCGACGAGCGACGGAGCCCCGTTCGCGTGTCCCGCGCTCGCTTCGAGAATCGCGCCCTGGTAACCGAAGTTACTCTCTTCGAGCTCGTTGTACTTCGCTTCACCCTCGGCGGCGAGACGCTTCGCGACGGTCGGCTCGCTCTGGCGTTGCTCGAGCGTCGGCCCGAAGCCAGCCGCGTGGAACGCGAAGCGCTTGAGCTCGCTCAAGCCGGCGCTCGTGAAGAGCGCGACCGTTGTGCACACGGTCCCGACCGGCGTAAGGCTGCCCTCGGCGGCGTCCTCCACGCGCAGCGTGACCTTGTAGGAATCGCGCCGCGTGCCAGGGTTGTGGCCCTCGGCGCATGCGATTACGCGCATTCGATACGTGCCGAGCTCGGCCATCGGATCGCGTTGGTCGGCGCCGCTGACACCAGCGTATGCGCTGCGCCCGGGGGCGCGGGCGGGGGCGCCGGTCGCGGTGGGTGCTGCGGCGGGCGCGGTTGCGGTTGCTGTTGGTTGCTGTCGGTTGAATTGCATCATGTTGTTTCTCTCTCTGTTCGGCGCCCCTCACGTGGAGCGCGGTGGTCAGTTCCAGTTCCCGCCCTTCCGCGCCCAGCGGTACTCGTTACGCGGCGTGATTGTCGGCCGCGTGCGCACGATCTCCGCACGCAGAAGCTTCTGCGTGAGCGTAAGCGTGCTCCGGTTGAACGCCGCCTCTTCCAGCGCGCGCTCGAACGCGTCCGCCGTCCCGCCGCTCGTGATCAGAATGTCCACCACGACCGGCTCGCGCTGACCGCTACGGTGTGGACGACCAAGGACTTGCTCTAGCCACTTCGCCGATTGCGGCGGCATCACAATCAACTGTCGCGGCCACGCCTTTAGGTTGTCGAAGCCTTTCTTGTTTGCGTTCCACGACACGATCAATGACCGCCGCGCATCAGCTTGCAACAGTCGTGCGCCACCTGCAGTCTTGCCGTCGGGGCCGTAGTACGGCAGCCGTGCGTCACGTGCCAGCGCATGCGCGAAGTCGGTTGAGCCGCACCACACGAGCACGGGCCGCGGCGCGTGCTCGCGAATCCAATCAAGAACGCTGTCGAGCGTTGTGCGCGAGAACCATACGGCCTCCGTCTGACCTTTGAAAGTCGGCTTGACCTCGCGCCACTCGCGCACCACGGGATGCGACTCGTAACGGCGAAGGACCTGTAGCTCCGTGTCGAGCGGCCGCGCGCTCGAGGCGCTCGCGTCAATCCGCTCGCGAACGAACGCCGCACACGTGCGGTACGCCGTCCGCCAACGCTCGGGCGGGGGCGGGTTCCAACGCGTGTAGAACCCCTGCCCGAGTTGCGCGTCGAGACGCCAGCGTGACAGCCCGTCGCTCACGACGATCCCGCCGGGAGTTTCTTGGTCCACGGCGAACCGCTCGAAACGGGCGTCGGTCTCCGGGCACTCGCGCGCCAAACGCCAGCGCACCGTGAGTGGCTGGTCGCACGAGTCGCCATCCACGAGCACGACTCCGGGCGTCTCGAGTAGCCGGCGGCGATAGCGCTCGCGCGCTTCCTTGAGCGTGCGCCCCAGCGGCCCGAGGTGCGGGCGCTTGCCGCGCCAACCCTCATCGATTGCCATGGCCCACATCCGCGCCTCGGACTCCGTGAGCGGTAGCGGCGCACCGTCGCCGAGACACCAGCACATGAGGTGCCAGTAGTTCATAATCGAAAGGCGGCCGGGCGTGCCACTCATCGCGACGACGCGAACGCCAGGTTTGGCGCGCACGTAGCGGTCGATGCGCTTGACCGTGCTTGCGCGGGCGTTCTGCAGCTCGTCGCTTTCGTCAATCATGATCAGGTCCGGCGCGTAGTCCTCTAGCATGCTCGCGTTCTTCGCAAGCTGCAGCTCACTGCGCGCCATGACGCGGATGCCGTTGCGCGGCGCGACCCACGTGCCGCGATATGCTGCGTAGTCCTCGGCGGTTTTCTCGCGCAGGTTCGCAGGCACGATCAGCACGGCGCGCTCGGCGTCGAGCGCGGTAGGTAGCAGCCACGTGAGCAGCGTCTTACCAAACCCGACCGGTAGCGCGAAGAAACCACCGCCCATCGACATCGTTTCGGCGAGCGCGAACGCTTGCCACGGGCGCAAGCGCGCCGACGAGGGCGCGTCCGCTTCCCGAAACTTTGGCGTCAACACCGTCGCCCACGCAACCGCGTCCACCTGGCGCAGCTTGCGCCGGGGTAGCGCAGCGATGCGCTCGAACTCGGTTGTGCGGGCGACGGCGAAGGCCAAGCTAGAAAGCCCCCACGTCAACGCCAGCTTTGTGCAGCGCAGCGAGCACCAAGTCAAGCTCCGACGGCTCAAGCAGAAGCGCACGCGGGTTTTTCCCCCAAAGACGGGAGCACGGTAGCACCTTCTGCGCAAGCGTGGTGCCTGCCGATTCTCTCAGCAAGTCGTCCGGGGTAACGGGCACTATCATTACCGTGAGGGGTTCGCTCACGCGCGTAGCCCTCGAACCCAAACGCCGACCACTGATACAAATACGGCGACAGCGAAACTGATCGCGGCCACGCCAAAAACGCTCGGCATCGGTACATCGAAAGCGGCCGTGAAAAGCCACCACCCGAGCCCGATGATGACGGCCCAGACTGCCCACACGACGGGCAAAAAGATGATGATCACGAGCCCCCCTCAAGCAACGCGCTCAGTGCGTCACGCTGCGCCGCAATCTCCCAGAGCACCGCATCGAGCTCGGTTTGGCCTTCGGCGATTTTCTGTTCGGCCGCGGCTTTGCGCGATGCGAAGTCGCCCGGCGCTGCTGCGGGCGTGGCGGGCGTGGCGGGCGTGGCTGCTTTGCGCGGCTTGCGCGCGTTCTTCGGGGGTGGCGCTTCGGGCGTGGCCGTCGCGGGCGCGGCCGGCGCCGGCTCGCTCGTGGCTGGCGCGGGTGTCCCCGCCGACTTCTGCAGTGCTGCAAACTTTGCTTTGTCTTCGTCTGTCAATATCATTGATTGTCTCCTGGAGTTGAACGCGGTCGCAATACCGCGTCGGACATCACACGGGCCTCCCTGCCTTGGGTGGTAGGGACAGCCTCCGTAGTCATCGCACGCGTCCGCGCTGCACGCCGCGTCCGCGCTGCTCGGTATCGTGTCAAGGTGCTTAGCGAGCTCGGCGGCAGGCGCGATCACGTCGAGCGCCCCCGCGCGAGTCAGCGAGAAATCGACAGGCAGCGCACGCCGCACGCGCTTGGATTCGTAGTAGACCCAGCGAGCGTAGAGCGCGTCGAGCCCATGCCGAGTCATCACGTCGAGCGCGTAGATTGTCGCCGCGGGGTCGCGCACGAGTTCATCGGCGGTCTTGGCGTATCGCGCGATCGATGCGGTCGTCTTGTGATCGATGGGCACCGGGCCGCTGGGTATTCGCGCCGGCCACAGCCGGGCATGCTCGCTTTGCGACGGCCACGCAACGAGGTCGATGAAGCCACCCCACCGCACGCCGTGAATCTCGACCGTCGTCGGCGGTCGTGGCGCGGGTAGCCCCGTCGGCTCGTCGCCGATCGCTTGCTCTACCTCGACGCGCTCGCACCGATCGGGGTGCGGCAGGTAGCCCGCACCGCTGAGCAGGATTTGTCCGGGGAGCGATTGCCAGTCGGGGCGCTCGTCGCGGTACCACGCCTCGGCCGTCGCGTGCACGGCCTTGCCCAGCGCGCAGCTGCGCTGGCGCGGGGGCGTGTCGGGCGTGACGTCTGTCCACGCGACGTCGGGGTCACGCATGCCGTCGAGATAGCGGTACGCCCAAGCGCGCTGACAGCGAGCGCCGAGCGCGACCGAGCTTGCGCTGTGATAGGGTCGCGCCATCAGCTCGCCACCCGCGATCGACTCACGTGGAACGTCGCGCGTGAATCCTCGCCGTGCTCGCGGTGCCAGACGATCGCGGTCATCCGTCGCTTTGCGAGATAGCCCCGCCCGGCGTGCCACGCGTCACGCGGCGCAAGAATTCCGAACGTTTCGATCTCGAAACCGGGTCGCTCCTTTCGCGTCTGGTGGTGCACGTGCCCCGCGAGGCACACGCGATGCTCGGTAGCGCCCCACATCTCCGGCCACAGCGCAGCCATCTGATGACCGATGTCCTCGCCCTGTTGCGGCTTGTGCGTGACGGTGATCATGTTGCGCCCGAATTGATGCGCCCGCCACGGTGCGGGGCTGGTATCAATCTCGACGCGCGGTTCGCGCTCGAACGCTGTCGCGAGCAGCAGCCCTAGCCATGACGTGGCGTACGGGTCGTGGTTCCCGGGTTGGTTTATGTACGTCACACGCTCGTGCTTTTCGAGCGCGCGCTCGATGTAGTAGCGCAGCACACGAATCACGGCGCGGCGCACACGCTGATCGCGGCCGTCCACGTCGAGCCGATTGCCGCCCTCAGGTGTCGCGTTCGTTGGGGAGTCCGCGTGTTGCAGGTCGCCCACGTTCACAATCAGGCATTCGCGCGTCCGCGGCGTCGTCGCAAACAGATAGTCGATCGCTTCGTGCATGACGCCCTCTGCGATCTTGACGTCCCAGTTGGCGCCCGTCTCGGGTGCCCAGCACAGCATCCCGATGTGCGCGTCGCCGATCACGTAGCCCACGCAGCGATCGTCGTCGAGCGCGTCGAGCGCTGGCGCTGCCGTCGGCGCTATCGCATCGCGCACGCCGGGCGCGACGCGCTCGAGCACCGCAGGCGCGGCATCGATCCAAGCCTGCAGCGAGCGGTCCTTGTCGCCGCGAGTCTTGACCCACTGCGCGGTCACGCCGTTCGGACCGATGAGCGTGCTCACGCCCGAGACGATATGCCCGTCCGGCACGGTGTCCGCGGCGGGCTCGACGTGGGCGCGCGCCTTGATCGATTGGCCGCGCGTCTCGCCATTCGCGTCGATTTGCGTGCTGACGCTTGCGACATCGAAACCTTCGGGCAGCGGGGGAACGGGCGGCGGGATTGCGCGTGAGCGCAGCCGTGCAAGGCGCTGCGCAACGCTCCCGCTGCGCGTGCCTAGCACCCGCTTCGCTGCGCTCACGTTGCCTGCCGTCTGGCGCAACGCGTCGAGCAGCTGCGCGTTGGTCCATTTGACTTCGCTCATGGTCTCACCTTCTCCCACCGCAGCAGGAACCGCCACTCCGACAGATCCGCGCTCCACGGCACAACACGCCCCGGCGCCGGCTCGAGCGGCACGGCGGGCGGCGGTTTGCCGGCGCCCTCGAACCACTGACGATCGCTGAGTCCCCGCGGCCCGTTGTCGCGACGCTCGGCGAGGCACGCAGCAACGTCGGCCGCCTTGACCGAGCGGCGCTCCACGCCGAACGCGGTCGCGATTGCGTCGTCCCACTCGTCGAGCCACGCTTGCACGGCCGGGCACAGCGCGACGAGCTGCGCTTTCACTGGCGTTGACCAGTCGCCGAGGTACGCCTCAGCCGCGTCGTGTAGCAACCCCCACGCTCGCGCCTCGGGGGGAGCCAGCTCGCTCACTAGCACCGAGTGTTGCGCGACCGAGAGGGGCTCGTCACTGTGCCCGGTGTATCGGTTGATTCGCGCAAGCGCGTGGGCGACGTCACGGATGTCCAGCGTCGCGGGGTCGGGGTGGACGATGTTCACGACGCGGCCGGTGTGGGTGAAGATGTAGCGGGTCATGTCAGCCCCCGTTCGACCCAATCGCCTCGAACGAGCGCGGTCTGTCGGCATGCGCAGTCACCTTCTTTGCACGTCGGCGCGGACGCGGGTGGCGACTCGCTCAGCTCAACGTCGAGCACGAACATCAGCGACGTGATCGCGTGCGCAAGATGCGGCAGCCCAGACTCAGGGTCGAGCGACTCGCCGCGCATCCACGCCCATGCGTGGCGCATCGTGGCCGCGAAGTAGCGTGAGCGCGCACGCTCGACTCGGCGCCAGCCGTCGTCTTCGCCGTATTTGTCCGCGCCGAAACGCAGGACTTGCGCCACCGCGTCGAGCGCGTGCGGTGGGATCCGGTCATAGCGGGCTTTGCCTTGGTCGTGTTTCTCGGCGCTCACTCGCAGTCCCTTTCGATGATCACACGCCCGAAAACGTGGCCGCAGTAGACGCACTCGGCGTCAGTCTCGAACTCGTCCGGTGGCGGTAGGTCAGTCGTCAGCGGCGCGCCGCACGCCGAGCACCTCCGGCCGTGAACGTCAACGGTGCGCGTCACGATACGCACGGCGCACTCGTCGCGATCGCTCCTGTGGTCGCGATCACGGGTAGCAACGATCACGTACCCCCCGCTGTCGAGCGCGCCGCGGCGGGTCACGGCACCGCCACGCGAGTCATGCCGCGGGCGCTGACGCGCACGAAGAACGCGACACCGAGCGCGCGCGCTTTCGCCCGAGCCGAGCGCGCGTCGCTGAAAAGCCAAGTGCTGATCCGTCGCTCATCGGGCGGCACGCGATCGCGCATCGCCTCGTGCCCCCGCTCCGCGTGACCGCAGGTAAAAACTTTGTACGTGATCACAGTACTAGCCTGATTGCTCGCATGGTGCGGCCTCCGTGGGGCTGGGGTAGTTGTGCCGAGCGCGCCGCCGGTGCCGAGCCTACCATGGCGGGTCGTGCGGTCACGCTCTAGGGGGTATTGTAGCCACCGACCGCGACCGCGCAAGGACTATTTTTGCGGTGGGTGAAAAG
>Ga0210107_1000031_pt1 | contig 10419 bp, 13 predicted proteins | sample White_ThreeSqC_D_FD_185910 | JGI IMG/M metagenome (GOLD analysis project Ga0210107, IMG submission 185910) | Wetland microbial communities from the San Francisco Bay, California, USA, that impact long-term carbon sequestration -... | ecosystem: Environmental > Aquatic > Marine > Wetlands ...
GTTCCTTCCGGAACTTGCCTGGGAAGTTTTCTCGAAACCACTGCCCATCTGGTTCAAGTCTGCTTCGGCCTGGACATCGAAGGAAATGCCGTCCAGGATCAGCCCGCTAATGCTTCCACTTACATCGGCCATGATTTACCCCCTTTAGCCCAGTACGATAGCTAGTGAAATATCGAACTCTATGGTTCCGTTTATGATACCGCCTTCACCCGAGTAAACAACCCTTAAGGTGAAATCGAATCCCTTACCCCCCGGCCTTATAACGATAGAGCCTTCTTTCTTAAGCTCGTTGATAGAAAAGGTATCGTTATATAACCAGGCCCTTTGAGCCCAGGAACTTACAAGCTGAACAAGTTCCTGACGAATGGAATTGATATCGCGGGCCTTGATCTTGCTATCCGGGTTCGTTACCTTAGTAACGTCTTCGACTATCGAGATACCTTTCCACTTCTCAGCGTTAAAGGTATTGACAGTTGAATAAAGAACATTCTGTGTAATACTGATATCGCGGGCAGAACGATAGCCGTTACTATCAACGGGCACACTTTCAGGGCGATAGAATGTAATCACGTCCTGAAGCGTAACAACACCGTTCTTTACCTTTGTAGTGCTGATACCGTTCTTAACAGCCTTATCGCGGCCGTTTGTATAGTCAGCCGTCCACCTGTCCGCCTTATCCCCTGGGCGTACCGCTTCAAGGATACCATCTTCATAAGACTCTTCAGCGCGGACATTATTTATCCTGGCTATATAGCCTACCGTATTCGCCGCGATCTCGGAAGGATGTGAAGGCGATCCGGGAACGGGGATAACACCGTTACCCCTGTCAGTAAGACGATCATCCGAAATGACTATAAGGGCATCGAGCCCCGCGGTTCCGGCTGTTACATCGCCGGTAAATACGCGGAACGGACGCGCCACAAGCTTATCATAGAGCCCGCTGAATTCATCACCCTCACCAACGTAAGCCGAAAAAGCGTCCAGTGTAGTAGAATCCAACTGGTAGCCGTGAACCACGTCGGTAAAGTAATCGGCGTTTGCGTCCGTGCCGTCACCCAGGGCCGAAAGGGCATTAGCGATACTGGGAACAGTAAGGCCGCCGGACATATCCACAACAGCCGCGGTTACACCTGTAGGAAGTTCATCCCCCACTTCGAGGTTAAACGCTATGGATATATCGTTTCCCCATGTGCCGCCGGATTTGGCAGTAAAGTTAACCTGGGAAGTTGTTACACCGTCTACCGCAGCCGTTACGGGAAGTTCTTTTATCGCATTCACAGCGGCCGCGCATTTGATAGCTATCGCGTCTTCGTCGTCCGCATCCGCGACCGTGAAGTTAACTACCAGATCGCCCGCGATGTAAAGCTTAACATCCCCGGCCTTTACTCCCGCTGAACCCGCGAAATCTACGTTCCCCGAAGCCTGTACCGCCCCGCCGTCTTCCGCCTGTGGAGATACATAAACGGGAATATCCCCCTTAGTACCAACGAACACGCGCCTTACAAGCCTTTCGATCATGAACCCGAAGCCGAACTTACTTCCGGCATCTTCCGGGCTATTGACCTGAACCGGAACATCTTCTGTTACCGTGGCGGCCTTGCTCGGATCGAATACACCGAATACAAGAACCTTTCGGGGTAATACAGTTACGGCCTGTTTGAATGCCGAATTCTTTACCCCGGCCCCTGTTGCCTTTGCTAATGAATCGGGCTGAATACTCATAAACTTTAACCTCCGCTATCGGTTTTCGTGCCGGTCTGTTGAACCGGGTCTTCATTTATATCGATATTGCTTTCTATAATTTTATCGCTTAAAATCCCATCCGGACTTGTTACTTTTTCCTTTATACGACATGTTAATAATAGTGTTCCTGTAACAACTACCAGGCCGCCTTCTTCAACCGGATCATTTTTTTCAAACTGGGTTATATCGAGATTGGATAATGTTAATATTTTTTCATCGATACCCAGATTACTATTCTCCGTTGATTTAAGAATAGTTAAGATAGTTCCATAAAGATCATCTAAATCTTCATCGGCTACCGCCGCCGCTTCAAGGCTATATTTTAAAACCGAAGCTTTTTGCGCGGCTGTTGAATCCGGATTATCAAAAACACTTACATCTATTTCAGAAGCGCGGGCCACTGTTAAATCAATCATAAACCTTAGATCGTGCATAAAATCGCCAGTATTGCCACGCGCTGATTTTGATATCTGAGCGCCCGAAAAATAAGCCTGAACCGTCCGCAAGTATGTTATATCATCGGCCGATTTTGTTTGTCTTTGATGTCCGATAACCTGAAAAAGATGTTCATGCGGCTTAAGAACATTATCTATTAAAGAACGTTTTACTAATATGAAATTATTTGTTAACTGATTGCTCATTTCTGTTTAGCCCTTTTAAGATAGAGAGTTATAATACCTAATGAACCATCTTTTCTGGCCGCTTTTGATTTATCAAGTACATAAGTTACAAGCGGCGCGGATAAAGAAGGCTTATTAGGGATTCTAACTACCCATACTTCGCCATGCTCCGGAACACGTTCCATACTGGATAAGCGTAACGTCACGACCGGATTTTCAATCACAACAGGTTCACCGGTATCGGGCCTGATATCCATGTAACTGAACATTACCTGGCCCTGATATATAGTAGTGGTTCCATCCGGATCGGTTAGTTCGGCCGGAAGCGCCCAGGAACCTTCTAACGTGCATTCCAGGGCGCTTTCACTGGCCTCTCTTAAGTTATCGACCACTTACTTACCGCTATCCCCGCCGCTACCCTTATCGGTAGCGGCGGGAGTGTTTGAAGGCTTTTCCGCCTTTTGCCGGTTAGTATCCTGTTTCTTCGGCTTAAGAATTTCTTCCGGGCATTGTCCACGGTAGCACTTGCCGCCATGATATACCTTCTGTCCTTCCTCAAGCGCGACATGGCCGGATTTCAGTTTTGTCTTTTCAGCCATAACCGTTACCCTTCGCTACCGAACATCTTTGAAAAAATACCGGGCTTCACGCCTTCCTTTTTAGCCGCTTCCTTCGCGGCTTCAAGGGCCTTCGTAAGCTCTGCTTTTTCCTTCTCAAGATCGGCAACCTTGTTAGACAGTTCCACGTTGCCGCCTGTTCTGGTTTCGAGCTTGCTTTCGAGCTTCGCGTTCTCCGCTTTCAGGCTCTTGACCTGGGCGACCAGATCGCGGTTTTCCTTCTTCAGTTCCTTATCGCCGTTTACGACCATCTTTATAGGCGATGTGGAAATAAGCCCCTTCTTCTGGAAAAAGGCGACACGTTCGGCCGAAAGGGCATTAGCGGGGATTTCATCACCGCGTTTCACGGTTGATCCCTTCGCTACCTTCAGGCTTCCTTCGCCGTTCCAGTATAGTTTATCGTTTGCCATTCAAAACCCTCCCTTAAGGTGTTATCAAGCCCTGAAGCCGCCCGAAACCGTCTGTCTGGTTCGTTGCGAAGATCGGGGCCGCCTGTGACTCGATTGTTATTGTTGTCTCGTTATCGGACTCCCAGGCGCAATGATAGAACATACCAGGAGCGATAACACCCGGCGCGGCCTTGAGATCCGGAAGCATCGGCCCGGAAACGATATCAATGCCAAAGCGCTCCATATACCACGCGGCCTTTGCGGCGCTCGGGGGAAGCTTTTCACTCGGTCCGAAATAGCGATCTGCACGGGCCTTCGATGAACAGATAAAAGCTTCATCCTGTGGCATGTAATACTGTGCATCCCCGGCCGCATCGTTGTATATCTCGTTATAGGTGAATACCCATAGCTCATAACCTGAAGCCGTCATAAGGCGGCCGCGGGCTATCATTCCACCGGCGATGAAGGGCGCGAACCTGTCAGGAACGGGCATTTTATCGTTGATCTCGATAAGCTCGAAGCGCCTGTTATCCGCGATCGCCGCAAGCTTTGCGTTTTCCACGGCCGCTTCGAGGGCTTCTGAACCGATAACCACCATATCGGCCGTTGCCTTACCCTGAATACGAATCTGCTTGCAAAGATCATCGATATCGCTCATGATCGTAGCGTTCACGTTATCCCAGGGCGTACCAACCGTGATATCGTTTCCGGCCGCGCGATAGAAATCATACTGAGTGGAAGCATCGCCCAGTATGGAATCTTGCTTTCCGGTCAAAAGCGACTGCCAGGCAAGATACTCGAATAGCCTGATATGCCGCTTTTTGTTCTCGTTTATCTGCCTCATGGCAAGAGAGCGCATCCGATCGTATTTGGTTACACCGGAATTGCTCTGGGCTTCGCCGGGAATCCTCTGCAAAATCTGGTTTGCATTGACATTACCGGCCTCAACAGAAAGCGGGAATGAACGGGCGATGTTAGAAAACCTTACATCGTCCGTGTTCCTCTGGTTAGGCCCCAGAAGTGTAGTGATCGAGCCACGTGGAACCAGGGCGGCAAGCCGTTCGTTACCCCTTACGATATCGATGTCTACTACAAGCGCATCGGGGCTGAAGTATGTCTTCGATCCGCCCGCCTCGGGCCTTCCGAAGAACGCAAGGCCGCCGGTTGAAACCCCGATCATATCGCGTTCATCGTAGGCTTCGGTCATGAACCTTGTAAAGCCGTCAATTGAAGAAGGTGAAGTAAGTAACATTATGATACCCCCTTATGAATTCTCGAATCCGGATATAGCCACTGTGTCTTCAGTGAAGATACCCAGAAGTCTTAGTTCTTCTTTAACGGTTCTGCCACTGGGAAGAACCGTGTCAAGATCGCTCGCACCGTCGTCAAGTACCACATCATCGGCCGTGACAGTGAGATTACCCCCGAGAAGTACAAGCTTATTTGTAACATCCCCGGCCTGAATGTCCGCTTCTGCAATGTCCTGGCCCACATAGATTCCGACTATGTTCTGAGCGCCGCCCACACCGTCCGGAGCGAAGGGAACATAATCCGAATCAGCCGCGACCGCAAGGGCGAACTTATCGCCTACTATGAAATCAGCCGCGCCATCCGTGATCTGGAATGTAAGGCCGCCGATATCGAATGTTACCGAACCACCCGAGCCTGTATTCATGGGCAGATATTCAGCCACTATAACCCCGTTAGGGTCTTCGAGCTTGAATATTCCGCCTTCTGCTACGGCTTCGATACATTCGAGGTTATAGTTCCCGGGAATAGCTATCACCGGGCCGCCGGAAACCGCGAATTCATCAACAACACCGTCGCCGGTATTGCCACCGTCCGGAGTTACCGCACCGGCCACTACCGCGGAACGTCCGAGGACTGTCCCGAATACCAGATCACCGGCCCTGGCCGCGTTCTGCTTAATAACAGCGCCGGAAGTACCGTAAGCGCCGCCGGATATTTCCCTTATGAAAGGCGTGTTTGTTATGTCCGTTCTTGTCTGCATTGATTATACCCCCTGCTTAAGCCGATCGATAGCGGCCTTATGGTCTTCAGCCGTGCGAATGAAGCCGTCTTCAGAAAGCCCCGAAGGCCCATCGCCGCCAGTGGGGGGAAGTTTATCCCCTTCTTTCTTCGCCTCTTCTCCCTTCCCCTTTTCCGTTGTCGCATCAAAGGAAGCAACGGCCGCGGTAAGTGCGGCCCTGGGCTCTTCGTCATTAAGAACCTTCGCCGCAAGTTCGCGGATAGGGGTAGGATAGACAGCCGATACCGCTATTTTCATAACGGTTCCCATACCTTCGCGGAAAGCCTTTACGCCATCCGCCGCGGCCGCTTTGATCTTTTCATCAAATTCGGCCTTTGCTTCTGGATTACCTTCCAGAAGTTCGTCCAGTTTGCTCTTCATGTTTGAAACCTCCTGATTGTTTTCCTCGACCGAGGATTTCTTATCACTTCATGTTCCACCCCCGCAACCACCTTTAGCCGTCGCGGGCTCGAATGTCTTACCTTTATTCCTGTTACAATGTTCACGGGCCTGGGCCGCCGTCCATTCGTCCTTTGGATACCTGAAAGCCTGTGTAGAAGTGGTATCTTTACCTTTCAGCCTTCCTATAATAATTGAAAGCTTCTTACCATCCGCCCGCCTTGATATACGCCTGAACGAACCCTTTTCAAACTGGCCAGGTTCACGAACCCGGCAAGCATGTTCATTCGGATAAGGGGCTTCAGGCTCGAAATTTTCAGCCGCTTCATATTCCGTTTCAGAAATATCATGAAACTTCATAATAGAACATGTTACTTCAGCCGGAATAGCCATTTCTTCTTCGTAAACCATGCCATCTTTTTCAGCCATTTCCCTTAAGGACATCAAAGGAATATCGAGCCCCGCCGAAAAAATCTGAAGCAGATCGAGCGAAGGTGTTTTATAACTTCCGTTTAATGTCTTATGAACAGCGTTCGGATCGATAGAAGTGGATTCATAAATTCCATCGATAAGCTTAAGGCGCTCTTCCTTCGATCCTTCGGATTTCTTATCGAGTATACGGTTAAGGTAATCGGAAAGATATGATTTACCTATATCGGGCTTATGGCCATTAATAAGAGCTACGGCCCGTTCTATATCATTACTTGCTTCAGGCATATCGCGCATTGTTGTCATACATGCGGCGAAAGCCAGTTCACCTTCAATAATTGCGGTTGCCTTATCCTTCTTCTTTTTGCTTTCAAGCATCCTATCAACGAAACCATGTGTTAACATTTCATCACCGAAAAGAAATGTTTCTTCCTTCATCATTTCCCTTACTTCGGACATTTTCTTTCCGGTCTGGGTTACATATGCCTTTGCTATCATATTAGAAAGGCTATCAAGGTGCTTTGCCAGTTTAGTAAATTCCCTATGGGTTCCGGCCGCGGCGGAACGTGCATCATGTATCATATAAACCGCGTTATCTTCAGCCGTGACAGTATCCCCGGAAAGTGCTATGTATGAAGCCATAGAAGCGGCCAGGCCCACTATTCTACATTCCACATTCCCTTCGTAACCTTTTATAAGGTTAAATATCTCAAGGCCCGGAAAGATAAAGCCGCCTGGAGAATTGATTTCTATCCTTACATCTTCCCCCGCGGCTTCGTTCAGGTAATCGCGTATCTGGGAAGGTTCGACGGCCCATCCTATTACACCACTTATCGGGATAATCTTCATTCTCTTTACCTCACTGTATAGCCAGTTTATCTTTTATATTTTTTTCTGTCAATATGGAACCTCGAACCACGTCATTACAACACCCAATCTAGCCGAATCGGAATTATCAGTATTTGTAAAGCGCCAAAGACATTTTTTCGTTTTATCCAGGAGCATAACAAGCGGCTCAGCTACATCACCGGATGAAGTATTACCCGCCCCGCTCCCATTAGAAGGAATTAATAATTCCTGTTTAATTGCACCGCCTATATTTACATTACTCGGATTTTGTCTTATAACAACCGTAGCAGGATTAGTAACAATAACCTTGTGATTTCTATTAGAAGAAACAAGTTCTGTTCCATCCTGATCAGCATTAACATCATGATAAAAGTCTATATCAATGGGGCCGCCTATTCCGTTAAAGCTCAAAGGCAACGTTACCAATGTTTCTTTATCGAAGTTAGTGGGATCAAATACAATATCAAGAACCCCGAGCGCCGCTATATCAAAGCGCTTCCGCATTGTAAAACAAATACCTTCCACAATCTTCGCGTTTTCAATATCGAGCTTGATAATTGCTCCAAAGGGACTTAAAGGATTACCGTTACCAATCATTTCATTACCTCACAAGCGCTATATAAAAAAGCTTGAAATCATGCACCACATTCCCGGAAGTTACATGGCATAGTCTTACCTGTGCGTTCTTATTCTCATCTATATAAGGATCATCATCAACCGGAAGATCAATGAAGAAATGAAGTCTATCAAGACTGTGTTTTATCTGTGTCAGGCGCTTATAATTAGCCGCATCATAATCACGAAGTTCCGCGACGAAATTATGATTATCATCCCCATCATATAATGGAACTATCACGATACGCCTGATACTTTCCACGTTCTCGAAATTAACCAGAAGTTCAAGCGCCGGAGTTCCGGCCGTTTCCTGAATTTGTAAGAAATTTTCATCATTCCAGCTCTGGATATCGGTTACATCCCCTACCGTAGCGCCGCCCTGAATGATCTGAATACTGGAAGCTATCTGGTGATAATAAGGAACCGGATTCCCGTTACCTATATAAGTAAGAAGATTAAACATCCACCCTTACCCTTCCGGCTTTATCCAGACACATAATGTAGATATCAGCGCCGGGGTTTGCCTGAATCGATTCCCTATCAGTTCCTATGAACATCGGAACCCCTAAAGTCTTATCATTATCCGGAGCCGTATCACCCGTAGGCTGAACATATGTATAAAGGTACTGACCGGGGCCGCTTAATATTTTATGAATTACACCGGTTGATACGTTTTCAGCTACCTTCGTGAATACGTCTTTCGGTAAATCTACAAAAACAGGACTTGCCATTTTTTTACCCTCCGGAATGTTCTTCAAACATGTTTTCTATATCAATCAGGAAACCGGATAAAAGCGCTTCCACATCCGTAGCCGATCCACCTGAACCGGGTTTTTGCCAGGGCGGCGGCGGCGGCTCTCCATACTGTTCAGTAAGCTTCATTCTGTTATCTTCAAAGCTCGAACCATTCTGCCCCCTTGATTCACGTTCGGCATTTGTTATGCCTAATGATAATTGTTCCTTCTTTGCCTTCGCCGTTCTCGAAGGATCGATATCAGGCATTGGTGAACCTATCCAGGAATTATTTAACCATGCCATACGAAGGCGCGGGTCTGACCATCCTGGGGCCTGGACTCGTCCGGCCGCGATCTCTTCAGATAACCACATTTCAAATATTGGGTTCATGAGATCATAAGCCATTTCCATTCTGAACATTTCCAGGGTTCGCCAAAGTAATATTAATGTAGCGCGTGAAGCCGAATAGTTCTGATTGAACTTCATTAGAAGAACTTCTATCGGCATACCAACGGAAGCACTTAAAGAAGCCGTGTAAGCGTTCACAAATGTATCATATTGGGCGGAAGGTGTCTTACCATCAAAAAGCTTAATCTCGTCGCCCTGGTTTGCTGTGAAGATACCCAGGCCCGGTTTAATAAGTGGCCCGGAAGGAAGGTTACAATAACTTAAAGGTTCCCTGGATTCCGGGGTTACATTCTGGGCATCCGGAGAAGGTGTAGGATCAGAACCGAACTGAAGGCTTGCGGGCCCGGCCTGTTGAGATAATATCAAGCCCTCTAATGGGTTACTTGGTGCGCGATCCTTATTCTGTGTAGCCATGAATAAGCTTGCTTCGTTGATAGCTTTCTGTACGTGCGCTAATTTAAAATCTGTTAATTTCTGAAATTCCTGTATAACATGAGCAAGCCGGGAATATCCCCTTACCTGGCCCGCATACTCCGGCTGAAAACCATGTAACATGAAACGCCTGTTTCTTTCCTTGTCCATAGCCGGGATAGTTACTTCTTTTATTGTTCCGTCAGATTGAGTTACATAAATAACATAACCCATCGCCCGCTTTCTATCATCCCTGATTACCCCATCCTTAACAGTTAAGTTAGCGGGAAAAGAAGTATATGTGAATGAACTTCCCCTTACCTGTGTAGGATCGATAGCTTCGAACTGTAAAGGGCTCTGAAGTCCACTATCATTATTATAATGCAAGCGCGTGAACATATCATTATCACGCTGTTGCGCGAAAGCATAAAAACGTTGAAATTGATATAAAGACATATCTTCGGATCGATGTTGTTTTTTATCCATGCAATACAAATGAAATCTCTGTTCAATATCTTGCGCCCAGGCGCGGGCAAACTCTTCGTTTATTCCAAGTATCGAAGCAATCGGAGCGCTTTCTAATCTGATACCTATATCAGCCTGAAGATCAGCGAAACGATCGACTATAGATCGAGCTTCGGGCGAATCGTGCATCATGTTTCGAGCGTTCCTTAATATCAAAGCATGGTTAAGAACGTGGCCCATATATTGCCCGGATAAACCTCCGGAGAATTTAGCGCCGCCCCCGAAAGCAGTATTATAATAACTGTTGCTATAAATAGCCTTGGAATTAACAGCCCCATTCGTTGCGGGCGCTTCTTTTAAAGGTAAGGCGGAAGATTTATCAGGTTCAGGCTTTGAGCCTGTAAACATATTGGCAACGATCTCGATTATACCGGCTTCAATACTCAATTACCTAGCCGCCTCATATCTATATTCATTAAACCAGTTCCGTTCAATATTCTTCGGTAGCGGCTGATATCAGCATTCAGGTTCCTTATTTCCATGCTTAAATCTTTGATATTATAATTTTTTGTTGATTGTTTTGCTATGCCGGTATCAAGGGAAAAACTTTCAATACCCTTGGAAGCCGCCGCGGCCGCACCGGCCACAAGCGCATCACGCAAGGCTATTGCGTTGTTTAGTTCTTCTTCGAGTTGCGCCCTTCTTTCAGG
>Ga0210107_1000032_pt1 | contig 10380 bp, 6 predicted proteins | sample White_ThreeSqC_D_FD_185910 | JGI IMG/M metagenome (GOLD analysis project Ga0210107, IMG submission 185910) | Wetland microbial communities from the San Francisco Bay, California, USA, that impact long-term carbon sequestration -... | ecosystem: Environmental > Aquatic > Marine > Wetlands ...
ATCATGTCAGGCCCATTTACTAGAGCTAATTATATTCTCAGCAATATTTGCACCATCGGAATAATTGGAATAGTAAGTGCAGCATTAATTACCTTAATTGGATATCCTGTATTTTTTGAATCTGTTGATTTTTCCTTGATAACAATACCCATGATAATTTTTGCAGCAGTTACTGGTTCTATTTTGTTTGGTTCTATTGCTTCAATTATTGCAACAAAATTAAGATCTAGCGAAGGCTTTAATGTTATTCTAAATACTGCATTTCTCTTTTTTGCCTTTGTAAGCACTGCCTTCTACCCATCTAGCGGAGCTCCAGAACCCCTTAAAACAGCTTTTTATCTAAACCCTCTAACCTATCTGGTTGATGTTATAAGAGCAGGAATTTTTGGAAACATCAATGAATTTATTTTAATTGAGATGGCAATTCTTGTAGTAATTTCTACAATTCTTTTTGTAATTGCAACCAAACTCCTAACTAAATTAAATTTCTAGTTAGAAAAACAGTAGCCCGGCCCAGACTCGAACTGGGGTCAAGGGCTCCAAAGGCCCCTATGCTTGACCGCTACACTACCGGGCTCCTGATAACGAGATTACACTTTCGATTTACTTTAAAGTGTTATTCAAATGTATTTTCAAATTCTCAATACAATAAGTTTTTCTTAGCGCAATACCTAGCTTTATTGTAATGGCAGGATCTAAAGTAGTAGTTTATGGACTAAGTACTGAAGGCTATGCTATTGCATCTCAAATGGCAATGAAAGGGGCTGATGTTTTCATTATTGACGAATCTAACCCTTCTGCTATATCTCTCAAAGCTGAAATTGCAAAAATCTATCCAAATGTTTCCTCTTTGAAGGAAGATGAACCATTACTTGCTATGGAACCTATAGACGTGGCTATTTCAAAAGCTCAATACCTATTCTTTACCCCTAGAATAAGAAAAACTGGACAAGATATCAAAACTGAAATCCATTCTAAATTTAAGGATGCCACAAATTCTTTGCAAAAAAACAGCTCTGTGATCTACACTCTTCCAACAGGATTTGGAGGAAATAATGAAAATATTTCATTGTTAGAGCATGTCACAGGATTGGAAATTGGAAAACAAATTTCTTATTTTTACTATCCGCTAGAAGATTTAGAAAAACAACCAAAAATAATTGGCTCATTTAATGGAAAAGAAGATCCAAAATTAGCAGAACTTCTACTGACTGGAAAGAAAGAAAAAAAATTTGTCGCAATTTCATCATCAGAACATTTTCATGCTATCAATGTTTTATCGAGATTTTCTAGTCTATGTAGCATTCTTGAAGTTTGTAAATACGCACAAGATGACCTAACTAAAAAAGATCTATCTTCAGACGATTTACAAGAAATTTACTTGGATGATATGGTAACTGGACTATACGACTTGAAATCATTAGGATCTTCGTTTGAGGGAGCAAACACGCTAATGTATCTCATTAACGGAAGTGTAAAAGGAATTGATGGATACATTAAAAGATTAATTGATGAAATTCGTGCAACTCTTAAGAAAAACGATCTAAAGGCAAGTAGAACAAAAATTGCAATTTCTTGGACTCTTGATCAACATGCAATGAGAGGAGATAAAATTGAAATGTTACAAAATTTAACCTCAAGACTTCGTGATTACATTGGAGATGTAGAAGCATATGAAGATCCTCATCTCGATCTTTTCCATAGTGATAAAACAACAATTATTGTAGCCTGCTCCAAATCCGATTTTGAAAATATAGAAAAAAACAAAAAAGATTCTAATCTTATTATTGTTAAGGCAAATCCTTTATGTGAAACTATCCAATAAGACTATAAATTAGCTCAACGACTACGCTCTTTGAAATGTCAAGTGAAAATAATTCTGAAATCTCTATTAATGTAATGTCTGAAGATGAAAACCAAAATCCACCTCAAAATGACGAAGATGGCATCTCTTTGGAAAAATTAAATGTTCTTCTAGAAGAAGAAAAGCAAAAATCTCTAGACTTGGAAAATAAATTAAAACATGTTTTAGCAGACTATCAAAACCTATCAAAAAAAACACAATCAGAAATTGAAAATGGTGTTAATAACAAAGTTGCAAAATTCATGATAGACTTCCTTAAAATTCATGATGACTTGATACGTGCAAAAGAAGTTTTTTCCAAAACAGATAGTAATATTCAAGGGTTGGATTCAATCATAAAAAATATGGAATCATTTCTGCAACAAAATAATGTCACTCCCATTGAAGCATTAGGGGAAATTTTTGATCCAAATCTACATGAAGCAATTTCAATAATCAATAACCCAGAACTTGATGATGATACCATTACAAAAGAAATCAGGAAGGGATATATTTCTCAAAATAGGGTTATTAGACCATCGTTAGTAGAGATTTCAAAAAAAGGAGAAATAAAAAATGGTTAAAGTAATAGGAATTGATTTAGGAACAAGTAATTCTGCAGCAGCAGTAGTGATGGGTGGGAAACCAACCATTATTCCTGCGGCAGAAGGGGCTACTGTTGGAGGTAAGGCATTTCCCTCTGTTGTTGCTTTTACGAAGGATGGGGATCTTTTAGTTGGCGAGCCTGCAAGAAGACAAGCAGTTACAAATCCTGACAATACAATAATTGCTGCAAAAAGAAAAATGGGAACAGACTATATTTTTAAAATTCAAAATAAAGAATACAAACCACAACAAATTTCATCATTCATTCTTCAAAAAATTAAAAAAGATGCTGAAGCCTTTATCGGGGAACCTGTCCAAAAAGCGGTAATTACAGTTCCAGCATATTTTGATGATAACCAAAGACAAGCAACTAAAGATGCAGGTACAATTGCAGGTTTAGATGTTGTCAGAATTATTAATGAACCAACAGCTGCATCTCTCGCATACGGTCTAGATAAGACAAAAGAGGATATGAAAATCCTTGTTTTTGATTTTGGTGGAGGAACTTTAGATGTCACAGTAATGGAAATGGGTGGAGGTGTCTTTGAAGTTATGAGTACTTCAGGAGACACACAATTAGGTGGAACTGATATGGATAAAGTTCTGATTGATTATGTTGTAGGTGAATTCCAGAAAAAAGAAGGAATTGATCTTTCTAAAGATACTACTGCCATGACAAGGATTAGGGAGGCCTCAGAAAAAGCAAAAATTGAACTATCTACAGTAATGGAGACTGACATTAATTTACCATTTATTTCACATGATCCATCAACAGGATCAAAGAATCTAGAATTAAGATTAACAAGAGCCAAACTCGATGAACTTATACGACCTATAGTTGAACGATGTCGATCTTCGATTGAAAAAGCACTTGAAGACGCCAAATTAACCAAGTCTGATGTAGGAAAAATTGTAATGGTTGGAGGTCCAACTAGAATTCCATTAGTTAAAAAATTTGTTAGCGAAATAATTGGAAAGGATGTTGAATCAGGAGTAGATCCAATGGAGGCAGTCGCAATGGGTGCCGCTATTCAAGCAGGGATCATAGCAGGAGATGTTACAAGTGATATTGTTTTGTTAGATGTTACTCCTCTTACATTGGGAATCGAAACCATGGGTGGAGTACGGGAGCCACTTATCGAACGAAATACCACAATTCCTACATCAAAAAGCAAAGTGTTTACAACAGCTGCAGATAATCAAACTGCTGTAACAATTCATGTAGTTCAAGGTGAGAGACCTATGGCCAACGATAACGTTTCTTTGGGAAGTTTTAATTTGACTGATTTACCTCCTGCACCAAGAGGCATTCCTCAAATAGAAGTGAAGTTTGACATTGATGCAAATGGAATAATCAACGTAACAGCCAAGGATCTTGGAACTAAAAAAGAAGCAACTATCACGATTGAATCAAGCTCAAAATTATCCAAAGATGAAATTGAAAAATTAAAAGAGGATGCAGAAAAATTCTCGGAAGAAGATAAAAAGAAAAAAGAAAAAATTGATCTGAAGAATGAAGCAGAGAGTTTCATCTACACAACAGAAAAATTAGTTAATCATGATCTTAAAGATAAAATCTCACAAGAACAAGGTATCAAAGTAACCGATGCCATAAAAGAGGTAAAAGAAGTATTGGATAAAGACATCTCTGATCTCAAACCTAAACTTGAGGCATTAAAATCAACAGTAAATGAAATAACTACTGAGCTTTACCGAAATGCCGCTACATCATCTGCTTCACAGACTGAAGAAAATCAACAGGAACAATCCACTGGAGGACAAACCGCAAATGAATCAAATTCAGAATCCTCTACATCCGATGAAACAAAAAATAACTGATTGTTCAAAATCAATCATTTATACATAAATAATTAAAGAATGGTTCATGGCTGCAAAACGAGATTACTATGAAGTTTTAGGAGTTACCAAAACCACTCCTATTAATGAAATTAAATCACAATATCGTAAATTAGCATTAAAATTCCATCCTGATCGAAATAAATCACAAGAAGCTGCTGAGCACTTTAAAGAAATTTCTGAAGCATATGCGGTAATTTCAGATCCAGAAAAAAGAAAAATCTATGATCAATATGGCCACGCTGGAGTAGATGGAAGATATAGTACTGATGATATTTTCCAAGGAGCAAGTGCCAATTTCAGCGATATTTTTGGACGTTCTGGTGGTTTTGATTCTATCTTTGAATCAATATTTGGCAGAGGGGGTGGATTTGGATCTCAACAACAAAGAGGTTCTGATTTGCTTTATGAAACTTCAGTAACTCTAGAGGAAGTATTTTCTGGAAAAAAAATGGAAATTGAAGTAAAAAAAAACATTGAATGCAATACCTGTAATGGTTCTGGGTGTAAACCTGGAACAAACCAAAAAACATGTCAAAATTGTAATGGTCAAGGCCAAATCCGTAAAAGTAGAAGCATGGGTTTTGCTTCATTTGTAACAGTAGAACCTTGTTCTTCATGTAGAGGAAAGGGATCTATAATTGAATCCCCATGCAATGAATGTAAGGGTAGTGGGAAGAAAAAAGGTTCCAAAAAAATAACATTTGACATTCCTCCTGGTATTGATAATGGAGACTATACAATTCCAAATGAGGGTGACGAAATACCAAATGGGATCAATGGAGATTTAATTGTTAGAATTCGTGTACAACCTCATCAACATTTCAAAAGAGATGGCTCTGATATTTTCTATGATCAAAATATTTCAATGATTGATGCCACACTAGGTTGTGAGGTATCTGTACCTATTTTAAATGGAAACGAAAAAATAAAAATTGATTCTGGAACTCAACCAAACACAATTATTAAATTAAAAGGTAAAGGATTGCCAAAAATGAATTCACGAGGAAATGGAGATCAATATGTTAGGGTTGTTGTAAACATCCCCAAAAAATTAAATAAACATCAAAAAAATCTTTTAGAAGAATTTCAAAATTCAATTGATTGATATAAAATTAATTAATTTTTTACATGTATGATATGATAATCACTAAACTTTCAGTTAGGATGTCTATTTACTGAAATCTCTAATAATAATTTGGTGACCTTTTTTGATATGTGATGAATGAGATGATTTTAGAATCTCTTTAATTTTGTCCTCGTTATAGTATTTTATATTATATCGACCAAGAACTTTTTTGCAATTATTACAATAAATCTCTCTGAATTTCATTTAATCACATTTGTTGAATCACAAATCAAAAAGCTTGGTAATAAAGAAACTTATTCTAGATTTTCAAATTTGTATTTGCGGGAGTCGCCCAGCCTGGCCAACGGCGTAAGGTTCAGATCCTTATCTTTTAGGAGTTCGTGGGTTCAAATCCCACCTCCCGCATTTTTAAAACTGTTAATTTTTTTCCAAAACTTCCGCTATGTTCTTGATAAGAAGATTGTTTATTACCTCACCAGAAGCTTTTCCCCTCAAATCCTTCATAGCAATTCCCATCAAGGGACCAATAGATCTCTCTTTTTGGCTATGGATAATCCCTATATTCTCATTGATAATATTTTTAATAATTCCTTCCAATTTATTTTCGTCAAGTGATTGGATTGATGTATTTTTCATGGCTTCTTCAACTATTTTTGATTTTCCAGACATGATATTTTCAAAAATTATTTCAACAGACTCTTTGGATATTTTTCCACTTTCTAAATATTCAAATGTTTTTACAATTTCTTCATTTTTTAATAATTTTGGATTTAGACCGCTTCTTTCTAAATTAGTTATTGAAGAACATAATACAGATGCGATAAACGTTGGATTGACCTTACTTTTTTCACTCAATTTTTCAAATAATTCAATGTATTGTGAATCAAAAATTTGTTCAGCTAGTTGCATATTCAGCCCATATTTTTTCTGAAGATCCTTAAGAGATTCATCCCATGATTTTGGAATATTTGATCTAGCAATTTCCAATTCTTTTTTAGTTACAAGGATTGGTGGAATGTCCGTTTCAGGATACATTCTTGAAGCTCCCGGACGAGGTCTAAGAAATATGGTTTCTCCAGTTGGAGTTGCTAGTCTAGTTTCAGGAGGAACTCCTTTCATTGCTTGATTTATTCTTTGAATTATTGATTCAATAACAAAATCAATTTTTGATAATGGTGCAGCAATTACAAAAAAAGCATCATTTAGTTTAACACTCAGAATATTTTTCACCATTTCAACATCTTTTTCTTCTATTCCATAATTTGGCAATTCATCTGAATGAAAAATGCCTCCTATTCCATAGAATTTGACTAGTTGCCCTATCTCTTTTCCTAATCTTATTCCTTCATAAGGAGAATATCCAAACATGCCAGAAAAATTTGAAACTTTTATTGCTTTAATTGTGAGTTTCTCCTTCAATGCTTTCTGAATTATTTTGGATTGACAACCACTCCAATCATTAGTAATATCAAAAACAGATTCATTTGAAATTTCAGTAAAGTTGGAAATTTGCAGTTTTTCAGCGATTTTGACTAATCCATGTTGCCTTTTAGCCTCAAATTCTATTATTTTTTCTAACTGATCGAGCTGCTGAACTCCTTTTATTTCAACTACAGATCCTCCATTTTTTACCGACACATTAACATCCTGACGAATTGATCCAATCCCACGTGTAACTTTTTTAGTGCTTCTCAAAAGTTTGCCTAAGGTTAAGGCAATTTTTTTAATTTTAGATGGGCTTCCTTCTACTGGTTCTAATGCGATTTCAATTAATGGCACTCCTAATCGATCAAGACTGTATTCTCTAATTGATCCTTTATCTCCAAGTAATTTTGCGGCATCCTCTTCTAAACAAATTGACTGGACTCCAATTTTATCACCATCAACATCAATAAATCCTCCTTGCGAAACCAACATTGTTCTTTGAAAACCTGTAGTGTTTGATCCATCGATAACAGTTTTTCTCATTGGATAAATTTCACTAAATATGTTTGATTCAAGAGAACTAGCAATAATTAGAGCAAGTTCTTTTGCATTTTTATCCAAATTATGAGGAGGTTCCTCATCTTCTTCAACAAGACAACTACTTTGTGGGTTTGCAAAATACATTATTGTTTTTGATTTTGATTTTTCAAATAATGCCGCAGGATCATATTCTCCTAATTCACTTTTAACAGCTCGTAAATTTCTTTGAAATTTTTTTGTATATTCGTCTGATTCTATTGGAGTACAACTACAAAATAATTTTTTTTTGGTATCTAATTGTTGGTGCACCTCCAATCCAACTTTTACTCCAACATCTTTAAATGAAAATTCACTCAAAACCATTCACTTTTTTAATTTGTAATCTCCGATGCAATGTTCTCAAGTAGTATTTTTTTTATTTCTTCATTATCTTGAGATTGCCCTAAAGCCCACATTGTTTTTACTAGAGCCACTTCAGGTATCATATTTTCTAATGGTATTATCCCTAAATCAAGCAAATCCCTTCCACTCTCATACACCGTCATGCTTATTCTTCCATCAATACACTGTGAAGTCATGCCTAAAAAAACCCCTTTCTCTTTTGCTCTTTTTACCTCATCATACATGGTTTTTCCAATATGTCCAAGACCTGTACCTTCAAAAATTATTGCCCTAAACCCCATATCGATAATTTTCCCCAAGAGATTAGGATCGTATCCTGGGTAATATTTCACCAAAGCAACCTTTGTGTCTAGATTTATTTTTGGAACAAATTTTTTTACTTTGAAAAAATCATCAGTTGTATTTTTCTGAATTTTATTTTCAGTTATTATGTGAGATGGTACATTGCCTATAGTTTGAAAGGCACTTCTTTTACTAGTGTGATTTTTTCTCACTCTAGTTCCAAAATGACATGCGATGCTAGTATCACTTTCATCATTATGCATTACCACATAAACACCATTTTTTTTAGATTCAACAATGAATTTTGCTGCGCCAATAAGATTCAAAGCGGCATCTGAAGAAGCACGGTCGGAAGATCTTTGAGAGCCAACAAGAACAATAGGAATTGGGTAACCTGCTAAAGCAAAGGACAGAAATGATGATGTGTAATGCATGGTGTCTGTTCCATGTGCAATAATTATACCGGAATAATTTGATTTAGAATATTCAAATAATTGATTTGCAATTTCTAACCAGTGATCTGGCATAATGTTTTCAGAATATTCTGAAAATAAGACTTTGGTATCTATATTGGCAATCTCGGAAAGCTCTGGAACTGAAGAATTTAATTCCTCGGCACTTAGAATTGGAGTAACAGCCCCCGTCCTATAATCTACCTTACTTGCGATTGTTCCTCCAGTTGATAACAAAAGAATTTTTGGAAGGGATGGGTTTACCGTCAATATTTTCTTTTTGTCTAGAATTTTTTGAGAAGCCTCAAGTTTTTTCACCTTTTGAATTCTCTCCAATTCTAATCCAACATTATACCCGTTATTCAATTTTAGGACAATATGAATATCATCACTGTGCTCATATCTGGGCATGATTATCCCCGAATAATTTATGTCGCTCTCAATTTGGACTGAATCACCAACTTCCACATGGTTAGATTTCAAAAATTCCAGTGATCTTCCGGTATATCCAGTATATTCAGGCATTTACGAGAATTATTTTTTGTCTATTTAATAAAAACTACCTGTAATAGGAAGCAACCAGTTTTTCTCCTAACTTTAGGTCTTTTTGCTCACGGACTTTCTTTACTGCTTCTTCAAAGTGTTTCATGGTGACTTTGGCATTTTCAGAACTTTTTTCAACATCTTTTACATCAGGATGTTTATCTAAAAATTCATGAATAACTAATGAAACTGCAGTATTTGCAATAGCGGCAGTATCTGCACCACTTAGGCCATCAGTTAACTCTGCAATCTTGTCATAATCAACATGTTGAGGATCATTGACATCATCAATAACTGGAATTGATTGTGCCCCAATTTCGATAATTCTTTTCCTACTTGCTTTATCTGGCAATGGAATTTGTATAATTTTATCAAATCTACCTGGTCTGAGTAATGCTGGATCAATCATATCTGCTCTGTTTGTAGCGGCTAAAACCACCACCCCATGCATATTTTCCATTCCATCTAATTCTGTAAGTAATTGACTAACTACTCTTTCAGTTACTGCCGTTTCTCCACCTGCTCCTCTAATAGGAGCTATTGAGTCAATTTCGTCAAAGAATACAACACAAGGAGATGCTTGTCTTGCTCTTCGGAAAATCTCTCTAATCCCTCTTTCTGATTCTCCTACCCATTTTGATAATAGTTCAGGACCTCTTACTGAAACAAAATTTGCCTCACTTTCTGTAGCTACAGCCTTTGCCAACAAAGTTTTTCCAGTGCCACTAGGACCATGAAGTAATATCCCTCTTGGCATTCGGTGACCCAACTTATTGTAAAGACCAGGATATTTCATTGGCCATTCAACTGCCTCTTGCAATTCTTGTTTGACATCTTCCAATCCTCCAACTTGATCCCATTTAATATCAGGATTTTCAATAAACACTTCTCTCATTCCAGATGGTGTAACTTCGATGAGGGCCTTTTGGAAATCTTCATGGTTTACAATAAGCTGTTCAAGAGTTTCTGGAGGAATTTTCTCTTCTTCTAAATTAAGTACAGGTAATAATCTTCTCAAACACTTCATTGCAGCCTCTTTACAAAGATATTCCAAGTCTGCACCAACATATCCGTGACTTACTGAAGCGATTTTTTCTATATCCACATCATCCGTTAAGGGCATATTTCTGCTATGGATTGACAAAATATCCTTTCTTCCTTTTTTGTCAGGAACTTTTATCTCAATTTCTCTATCAAATCTACCTGGTCTTCTTAGGGCCGGGTCAATGGCATTTGGTCTGTTGGTTGCAGCAATTACAATCACTCTTCCTCTAGCTTCTAAACCATCCATTAATGATAACATTTGAGAGACAACTCTTCTCTCGACCTCTCCCGTAACT
>Ga0210107_1000033_pt1 | contig 10373 bp, 24 predicted proteins | sample White_ThreeSqC_D_FD_185910 | JGI IMG/M metagenome (GOLD analysis project Ga0210107, IMG submission 185910) | Wetland microbial communities from the San Francisco Bay, California, USA, that impact long-term carbon sequestration -... | ecosystem: Environmental > Aquatic > Marine > Wetlands ...
AACGGATTTCCGCCTAACCTGATGGCGGTAACGTAAACTAAACTTTACAAAAAGCAGGTATTTTGTAAAAGATAATTAACATTATTAAAAACCATAATGTGTAGCGGAATGAACAAAAAGCATAGTTTTTGTGCAACATACTACACATTATCAACCGACCTTAACAGCCATTCAGGTTGAGGCGGTAGTTAAACCAGAAAGGGCGAACAAAATGGACAGAATTGAAAAGCTGAAAACCGAATATTTTAAGAACAGAGAATTTAATGATGGTAATATCTCTATGGATGATCCTAAGTATGGGTTCATTGCATATTTAATCCACAAAATAGATACAAGGGAAGATAAAATAATAGCCAAGTGCTTAAGTAATTGTAGGGTGGAGGATGGCAAAATAATTTATAACCCAAATAACTAAGCCCTTTTCGGTTTAACGATGTGGTTTTTAAGCCGTTGCGGATATTTTAACAATTTAATTTAGGAGCAGAAAATGGAACAAGATTTTAAGGATATAATTTATAAATACTTTGGCAATAATAGTTCTTATTGGGATGAAGATTTTGAGAATGCACACAAGGAATTAAGCAATTACTTTAGCAATCGGCTTGAAAAACCTGTTATGCCGAAAATTGCGGAAGAAGAAACAAATAAAGAATACTGGCATAAAAGACTAAGAAGTAGATACGATCCCGTTATAGCCTTTAATATTGGCGACCACAACCCAAACATTAAGATATTGGAAGAGGCGGCAAAAGAAGAAGGATGTTTGGCTACTTATAGGGCAACCGAAGGGTGTTTGAAGGGATTCTTTGTGATAGTATTCAGTGGACTTTATAGATAGTAATTTTTCGGCATAACGGTGTGGTTTTTAAGCCGTTGCGGAAATAATTAACAATTTAATTTGAGGTGTGAAATTGGATAACATAGAAGAACTTATAGAAAAATGTGAAAGAGAGATGTACGTTTTTGAAAGAGTATCGGCACAAAATGGCAAAAAACTTCTTGAGATTGTGAAAGAAAGCAATCGGCTTGAAAAACCTGTTAGGCAGAAAATTGCGGATGAAGACATATTAAAAATATTAAATAAGGGTGATGCTATAAAAAGGGCTGGTGAACTTTATGGAGACAGGCTTGAAGAATTTAACGCTTATGTTAAGGGATATGATGAAGCCAGAAACAAAATGTTCAATTGGAATAATAGCAATTTTTCTGCATAACGGGTTGCAACTTACTTGCAGCCAAAAATAAAGGTAAATTGTGTACATGTACGAAATAAATAAAACAATATCTACGCAGACAGCGTTTCGCTGTCAAGTAGAGTTGCTGGTTATAATATTTTTTTACGGAGGATAGAATGAGGCTAACATTAAAAGAATTAAGAATACTTGAATCTGAATTGAGGATTGTTGATCCAACAGCAAATAAAGAGTTGACAGAAAAGCAACAAGAAAAATTGTTCGACCAATATAACAAGCTAACCGATAAATTGATTGCTGAAATTGAAAGACGTGAAAACAAGAGTAAAAAAAGATTATAACATATTTGCAACTAACCCGAACCGAGAGCAAAAGGAAGAAATAGGATGAGTGAGAATTTGTTAAATATTGAAAACTTAAAAGCTGAAACCGTTTTAGGTTTCGGCGTTGAGTTGCGAGTTATGCCTACTTACCAAGATGATTTGGTTACTATTTATAATATGGACTGCTTAACGGTAATGCCAGCTTTACGCCCACTAAGAGATTTAGCCATAATAATTACTGACCCGCCCTATGGTATAAGTGCAGATCAAAGGCGAGGTGATACGGGGCGAAACAAACATATTTTACAAAGAGATTACCATTATGGAAATTGGGATAGCCAAAGAATTGATGACGTTTATTTTTATATGATGAAGTTTGTGAGCCGTGAGCAAATAATTTTTGGTGGTAATTATTATGGCGATGTTTTAGGCGGCACAAAAAGTTGGATAGTTTGGGATAAGGAAAACGGAGATAACTATTATGCAGATTGCGAGCTTGCGTGGACTTCGTTTGATAGAGCAGTTAGAAAAATAAAACATAAATGGCACGGATTTTTACAACAGAATATGAAAGAAAAAGAATATCGTGAACACCCTACACAAAAACCTTTACCAGTGATGAGAGAAATATTAGAAAATTATACCACGCAAGCGGATATAATACTTGACCCATTTATGGGAAGCGGTACAACTTTGGTTGCTGCCAAAGCATTAGGGCGTAAAGCGATAGGAATTGAGATAGACCCAAAATACTGTGAAATTGCTATTAAACGGATGCAAGCAGTACAGCAAAGATTAACAATTTAGAAGTAGGCATAACGGTGGATTATAAGCCGCCGACAGGAATAAGTAATAAATCCAAGACCGAGTTCCTCGGTCGGTTTGATAATTTGGTTAGTTTTTGAGGAGCGGAAATGTATTACAAGAATAATATTAAAATAGTTGAAGCAAGACCTACAGGCGGGAAGGCTGGGAGGCATTATAACAAAACATCTACCATACAAGTAATAGATGATATGAGCAACCTCGGATATATAAAATTAAAACAATTCCGGTTTAAGACTAATGATAAAGCAAGTAAGCAAAGGGCGATGGAAAGAGCAGAAAAATTTAGGGAATCTTTATTTGAGAATGAAAGCGACGAGTCAAAATAACGTAGTTGCAAATAATGCGCCGATTATTAAATAACTTAATTAAAAATAAAATGCCAAGACTACTTAACATATCAAATCAACAGACCTCTTTAGAGGTCGCATTGATTTGCGTGTTATGCAGAACTTTGGCGGGAAGAAATAAAATGAATTTAGCTTTTAACGAGAAGATTAACACTTATAAGCATCACACTTACGAGTTTAACCAAGGTGGAGAGTTGGATATAAAATTATGTGGAGCAAACACATTTACAATCGTTTTGTTAAACGATAAATTTTACGATGTGGAACACACCCTAAATAGTGAGCCAGCTAATTGGGGCAGAGATGAGTGGATAGCAATATCTGCAATTGGACAAAAAATAATTGAACTTGAAGGGCAAGCCAAAAAGTCAAAATAACGGAGTTGCGCATAAGTTGCTTGCGGACATTTATTAACAAATTAATTAAAAGGAGAAAATTTATAGTGCAAAAAACATTAAATAAAATCGACCAAGCAAGCAAGTCAAGCTTGATGCGCTTGTTATATGGTTTTTTGGCGGTCATCGCTGGGCATCAACCATTATTACGGAATGATGGAACAGATGTTAAACTTGATGATATTGTTGAAAAAATATTGACTGGTAAAGAACCCAAGTTAGAAATTAGCGAATATGAAATTAAACTTGAAAATGATGATTATAAATTTGAAGCGTGGAATGCAAACAAATATTATGCGTGGTTGCATAGCGGAATTTATGAGAATAAAAAAACTGGGTATAGATATAGGTGGGGAAGCGGTATGCCAAGTAGATTTATGGCTGAGTTATTTTTGGATTATACGAAACAGTTAGCCAAAAAATCCATATAACGGAGTTGCAAATAATGCGCCGATTATTAAATAACTTAATTAAAAATAAAATGCCAAAACTACTTAACATATCAAATCAACAGACCGATGAAATCGGTCGCATTGATTTGCTGGTTATAGGGATTGGCGTAGGAGATTGAAATGAAAACCAAAAAAATATGGTTAGCTGTAACAATAGAACCTCACGGAATGGGTATAGTTGATAAGTTAATTGGTTCTACTATTGAATTAACAAAAGAATTTAAAAAAGACGTGCGGGAATATTACAAAAAAGAAATGAAAAAATTTAGCAAAGAATATCCGACACTTATTAAACCAAAACTACACTTTGTCGAATGCGAAATGCCAGTGGGAGAATTTTATCAATGCTAACGCCAATTCCCTATAACGGAGTTGGGCTTAAGGCGTGAGCGGAAAGTTTAACAAATAAAGGAATAAGACAATGATAGAACCAATTTTATTAAAAGCAGGAGATGCAAGATTAAAGATTAACGGTCAACCTCCTTTGGTTGATTGCCGGGTTATCGCAGAAGAAAATTATCAAGATTTAATCGAGAAAGCGAATCGCCTTGAAGCCGTTGTTAGCCAGAAAAATGCGGACTTTACCGCTTCTGAGCTAATGATAATAATGAATGAAATTATTGAGCAACATCCGGCACAAGGTAACTATGCAGAAGATGGAAGATGTACTTACCCAGAAAGATGGAATGTTTTACTTAAATACATAAAAGAAAAACAATAGCATTTTTACTGGCTAACGAAATGCAATTGTGCTGCCTGAGCGAAATAAACATAGGAGATTAGAACAATGGATTTTATTACTTGGAGAGATCAAAATGGTGATTGGCTTGCAAACAGAGGCATAGCTATTGGTGATGCACGATTAATCTTTGAGGCTGGGATGAAATATAACACTGACCGAAGCGACAGCGAAGGTCAGAACGAATTGCGGGTTATGCCTAACGGAGTGTTAGCTGGCGGACTTACTGCGACCAACAAGGAAATTGCGAAATTAGCTAACGATTTCTTTTATAATTTTATGATTCAATTTGACGAAAATGGACTTAGCGCGCCTGAACATATTATGAGGCGAAGAGCATATTCGATATTAAACGAATTAACAGATTTATATAATAATAGCCAGCGTGAGGCATAACAGATGGCAAATAAGCTGCCGAAAACAAAGATGGATTTTTTATTAACTAAACATAGCCAGACTACCTTTTGCAAAATCAATAGACCGATTTTATCGGTCAGTTTGATTTGCTTAGTTAGTTTGTGAGGAGCGGAAGTGCAGCATAGACATTTATCAAGACTGAATGTAGAAAAGAACGGATACATACTCTACATCTACGCAACCAGATTCTTTTATGGTTGGCAAATTAGAAAACTGAAACCTCTTAAAGATTATTACGAAGATGATAGAGACCGCATAACATTTAAATATAATCATTGGAAGCAAGCATTATCGGCAGGGAAAGAAGCACTTAATAAAATTGCAAAAGAAAGCGACGAGTCAAACTAACGGATTTGTTTTTAAGCCGTTGCGGAAACAATTAAAATTTAATTTGGAGCAAAAATGAAAGACTCTTTAGAAATATTTAACACAAAAGCAGAATATAACAGTTGGCTGAAACAACTTACGCCAGACGAAAAACAATTGGTTTTAACAATGATGGAAGAAAATGCCAGCAATCGGCTTGAAAAACTTGTTATACGTTTTGTTGGCGGGAACGAGCCACTAAATGTAGGTAAGTTAAAAAAGATTATTGCCGACTTGGATGATGATTTTACCATTGATATGAGAGTAAGAACGAAATTAACAGATGAACAACTAAAAAATTTAAGTTACCCATACCCTTACAATACTGAATATACACAACTTGAATTTGATGATATAGGATATAGCGATAAGCAACTATGTTTGGGTTGTGAGATAGCCAACAAACACGTATAACGATGCTCGGCTTAAACCGATTGCGACATTAAAATGAAATTTATAATTAACATAAACATTAACCAGACTATCAAACTTCAAATCATAGAATTGCAAAGCAATTCGGATTTGAAGCCGTAGTTAGTTTTTGAGGAGCAGACAAATGATACAAATAAATAAGAGCAAAACAGCAGACACCAGAACTTGTGATTGGAGCAAGGTTACAGAAGACACTTTGTTGGAAAGCAGCAAACAACACATTGGCGACATAAAGAAAGGGTTGGACTTCTTTTGCAATAAATTACAAGAAGCTGCTGTTATACACGACTTTGATAAGATTACGGAAATAAAATGGTTCCACGAAGACTTTAAGACCGGGTTTAAGCAAACCGGCTGGTGGGACAATCACAGAAAAGTTAATAGACATCATATTGACAAACCTGACGGTGTGCCGGAAGATGTTAATTTAATTGATGTGTTAGACCATATTACCGATTGTGTTATGGCTGGTATGGGCAGGAGTGGGAGCGTGTATGAATTGAAATTGGATAGTAATTTATTGCAAAAAGCTTTTTCCAACACGGTAGAATTATTAAAAGCCAATATTGTTGTGAATGACAGCGACGAACAAAACTAACGGCTTGAAACTAAGCCGCAAAAAAAATGAGAACGAAAATGAATTATTTATTAACAAACTTAAATAGCCAAAGAAGCCTAACTAAACCTACCGATATTTTTTGTCGGCTTGAGTTTTTTGTTATACGGATTGGCTGTGGGAGTAATTTATGAACAACACAATTTATTCAGACGGTAAAATTATTGGATTTAGATGTTATACTTGCGGGAAGGTTAAAGATAGGATGTGGGGTGAAAAATGTAATGAATGCAGAAACACAGAAAAACAAAATAATGATTTAATGAATGAAGTTTGCAAATTACGAGAAGCGGTTGTCGAATTAACAAAGCAAGCAGCCAATTCCGTATAACTACTGATTATACCGCAGAGGTTAAAATGTGCGATTATTACCCATATTGGAAGAAAAAAAGAAACGAAAATAGCAGTGTCGGACAGTCTCTTGTCCGACAGTTAACAGTAAAAAAGTCTGTAAGATTCATAAACGAGAATTATGATGATGTGTCGGAGATAATGAAATTTACGGGGCAAGATTATTCAAAGGTGATAAATGATATTTTAAGCGATTTCTTTTTAACCAGAGAGCGAGAAAGAATGAAACAAGAATTGGAAGGGATATAGATGCCGAAAAGATCACTAAACGATTTAACAGTTAAGCAACTTGAGAAACGGCTGGACTATTATTTTTCATTATTTATAAGATTAAGAGACTCAAATGATGAAGGTATTATATTTTGTTGCACTTGTGGCAGGCCAAAACCCTGGCGAGATAGGAAGGGCGTTGGTGCTGAGTGTGGCCATTACAGTAAACGTAATAAATCTCATAGATTCACTGAGATGAATTGTTCGGCTCAATGCAACTATTGTAATGACCGTATGAAGGGAGAGGCTGACAAGCACGCTGAATATATCGATAAAAAATACGGAGAGGGAACAGCCAGAGGATTGAGGGAATCAGAGAACATTTTAATCAAGCGTCCCCGACAATGGTATCTTGATAAAATCGAATACTATAAAAACAAGGCTAAAAAATTAGCAAAAGAAAAGGGGCAAGAGCTTTGATTTTTAATAAAATATTTATTAAATTTAAGTATATGATAAACTCGCAATTAAATAAGACAACAAACTCACCCTTGTTACCGAAAATAGATTTCTGCGAGTTTTCTATGAGTAGGTGGCGAGGGTTCTTTATTTTAGGAGTATGAGATGAATATTAAGTTTAACATTAAAGACAGACGTTATCAATTAACCTCTGATAGACGCCAGTTTATTCTGAACGAAGAGCTTAAAAGCATTAACAAAACAACTGGTAAGAACAATACGGAATCAATAGGTTTTTATCCCAACATTGAATTTTTATTAGAAGATTTATTTGGAGGTTGCAATGCAGTTTAAATTAACCCCTGCGAAGCCGTAGGGGCATGCTGACAACAATTAAATTAAAGGACTATGGGTTATAATAGCAAAATACAATGGACATCAGCAACTTGGAATCCGTGGCACGGCTGTAAAAAGGTTTCGGAGGGTTGCAAATATTGTTATATGTACAGGGACAAGGAAAGGTATGGACAAGACCCCACGAAAGTGATTAAAAGCAAGTCAAATTTTAATGCCCCTTTGAAATGGAAAGAACCACAACTTATTTTTACCTGTAGTTGGTCTGATTGGTTCATAGAAGAAGCTGACAAATGGAGAGATAATGCTTGGGAAATTATAAGGAAAACACCGCAACACACCTATCAGATACTTACCAAAAGACCGGAAAGAATTTTAAAGAATCTACCTACCTATAAATTAGATAATGTTTGGATTGGAGTTAGCGTAGAATCCGAGAATCATTTAGATAGAATTGGATATTTGCAACAGGTTAAGGGTTATATTAGGTTTATATCATTTGAGCCACTTCTTGAATACATTAACACCCCCTATATTTATGGCGTGGTTGATTGGATTATAATTGGGGGCGAGTCTGGTAATAGCAACGGCAAATACAAATACAGACCTTGTGAACTAATCTGGATTGAAGAATTAATCCAGCAATCTAAGGAAAGGAATGTCCCGATTTTCATTAAACAACTTGGAACACACTTAGCTAAGAAATTGAAATTAAAAGATTCATTTGGCGGTAATATTGATGAATTCCCAGAGAACTTAAAAATAAGGAATTTCCCGAAATGACAACAATAGAAACTAAAAGAAAAGAACTTGCTGAATGGTATGGGTTTAATGTAGTGAAATATTATAAAGATAGTTTGCAAATAGAGGATGATAAATCTACAGGTGAATTTGAACCCGACAAAGATAGCAATCAACTGGATATGCTGGAAGACAAAGTAATACAAGAATCAGAATATAATGGCATTTATTTATGTCCAAAAGAAAAAGGATGGAACTGCTCTTACTGCATAAGAAACACCCCACATTTTATAGAGGCGGATGGCAAAACCAAAAATGAGGCACGTCTGAACGCAATTTATAACTATATAAAAAGCCTTTCTAAAAAATGCTAATAAAAGACATAAGAGAAAATTATGGTACTGGTTATGTAAGTGTTTGGAGATCAATCTTGGCACATTGGATTGGAGAAGATAAGCCATATAATTATTTATCAGCTTGGATTTATATCCTATTGAAAGCAAACCACAAAAGTAATTTCTTCCCATTTGGCAAGGACATTATGGAGGTTACAAGAGGTTCATTTATAACATCAACCGTTAAACTTGCTGACGCCTTCGGATGGAGCCGGACAAAAGTTTCGAGATTTCTTGGACTTTTAGAAAATGACTCTATGATTGAACTCAAAAAAGACACAAAAAAGACATACATAACCATTTGTAATTACAACACTTACCAGAATATAGAAACAGCAAAAGAGCAGATAAAAAACATCAAAAAAACATCAAAAAAACATCAAAAAAACACAAACAATAATGATAATAATGATAATAATGAAAATAAATATATACCCGCATTTGATGAATTTTCAAAATATGCAAAAACCCTATCAATTTACCATTCCTCTTTTGATTTCCAACTCAAAGCCAAATACGAGGCTTGGGTAGAAAACAAATGGAGGGACGGCAACAACAAACCGATCAAGAACTGGAAAACGAAACTATCCAACACAATGCCTTATTTCAAAAAAGATTTTACAGAGAAAGAGCATACCGGGAGTATGGTAACAAAAAAACAAGACGATGATTTTAGAAAAGTAATTGAGGAAAACAAAAAACAATTAGCAGAACAGGGTAGATGGAAACCAGAAAAAAATGAAATGTCTATTAACAAAGGAGATTAAGATGAGGCCACTCAAGGTTACAAAAGAAGATTTGGTTGAAAAGATAAAGGTTTGGGCCGAGATAAACGGCAAAACACCCTCATTGTTTGCTTTCTGCAACGACCCTAACAATCCTTGTGTATCGTTTATTTCAAGAAAATATGGCTGGAATAACCTCATAAAAGAAGCCGGACTTGAAACGAACAACACATCATTTGATAGATACGACCGCAAAGGCATGGTCAAAGATTATAAATCAGGTATGAAAACCGGAGATATTATAAAAAAACACAGACTAAAAAACAAAGATCATCTAAACCAGATTCTTATAAAAATGAAAGTAAAAAGAAACCGCTATCCCAATGTTGCTGGATTTTGTAAATGCGGTAAACCGAAGGCAAAAGGGTGGCAATGCAAAGAATGCCAACGGGAATACCAAACACAGCGCAGAAGAAAAAAGGGCATCAAGCCACAAGAGGAAAGGCAAACCCTTGCGGAAATTATGGCTAATAGCAGCTTAGGGTTTATAGAGTCTCCTGTAAACGTAAGACCGAAACGCCCGGCAGATTATTACACTTATTGGTCTAACCTATATTAATTCAACTATTAAATAATTTTCTTGTCCGGCTCCTTTTAGCCGTGAATCCAGTTCGGTCTCAGATCCAGCATAGCAATACATCCTAATGCTGCCAGGGCAAAAATAAACTACAAAGTATTTCATATTTCCTCCCATAATGGGATTTCCATATAATTATAATACTTACCACCTTTCTTTTTTTGGAAACACCCCTCTTTAATAAACAGTTCGGGATGATCTTTTATGTCAATTCTGTTTACTATAACGGCGATTATATTATTATCTGTATCGTTTTCCGCTTCCAGATAATAGCTATTTTCCCTTTCTTCGGTTTTCATATCTGCACCCACGTAAATAATATTATTAAAACCATTAACAAACAAGTTGCGTAATAAATTGAGTTCATTTTTCACCTCTTTATTAAATAAATTA
>Ga0210107_1000034_pt1 | contig 10324 bp, 5 predicted proteins | sample White_ThreeSqC_D_FD_185910 | JGI IMG/M metagenome (GOLD analysis project Ga0210107, IMG submission 185910) | Wetland microbial communities from the San Francisco Bay, California, USA, that impact long-term carbon sequestration -... | ecosystem: Environmental > Aquatic > Marine > Wetlands ...
CTCCTACTTCTTGACCACCGACTCGATGGGCTCGCACGAGTTCACCTTCGGGTACGACAACTTCGCCGACGAGATCCTGTCGAACAACAACCAGTCCGGTAGCGACTGGCTGGTCTACGTCCCGGGTCGGCTCTACGATGCCAACACTCAAACCCTGTACCCGATCATTCCGGCCAACGGCAACACTTGGCTGATCTGGTACCCCGTGACCAACGGCAGCGTCGGCAACGACTTCACCACCGAGTCGCTGTTCGCCAACGACACCTGGCGCCTGAACGACAAGCTGACCTTCAACCTTGGCGTCCGCTACGACAAGAACGACGGTGTTGACGGTGAGGGCAAGTCGGTTGTCAGCGACAGCCAGATCAGCCCGCGCCTCGGCCTGAGCTATGACCTCAATGGTGACGGCAACTGGACCTTCCACGCCACCTATGGCTGGTACGTCGCCGCCATCGCCAACTCGGTCGGCGACTCCTCGTCGGCTGCAGGTACCCCGTCGATCCTGGCCTACTACTACCTGGGCGACGATATCAACACCGATCCGGCATGCCTGGGCGGCGACTTCTCCGCCTGCACCAGCGGTCGTGCGGCGCTGACTCAGATGTTCGACTGGTTCTACAACGTGGCCGGCGGCCCGACTGTCGCCGACCCGTGGTACGTCGACGTCCCGGGTTCGAGCACCATCATCGACAAGAACCTCGCCTCGCCGCACTCCGAGGAGTTCACCGTTGGTCTGACCAAGCGCCTTGGCAATCGCGGTCTGGTCCGCATGGACTACGTGCACCGTGACTACAAGGACTTCTACTCCGAGAAGCGCGACCTCACCACCGGAACTGTGCAGGCCGGATCGACCACGACCGACCTCGCGATCGTGGTCAACGAGGACAACATCCTGAAGCGCGCGTACGACGGCGTGCACCTGCAGGCCCAGTACCGCCTCACCGACACCGTGACGGTCGGCGGCAACTACACCTGGTCCCATGCCATCGGCAACTTCAACGGTGAGACCTCGGGCTCTGGTCCTGTGACCGGCAGCTCGCTCGAGTTCCCCGAGTACAAGGACCCCGACTGGAACCTGCCGATTGGCGACCTCGGCATCGACCAGCGTCACAAGGCGCGTGGCTGGCTGGTGTGGGATACCTTCTCCAGCGATCGTCAGAGCATGTCCATCAGCGGCCTGGCGACCTACTTCTCTGGCTCGCCGTATGGCGCATTCGCCGCGCTGCCGAGCTCCTGGGCCCTTGCGGACAACCCGGGCTACCTCGATCCGCCGGATAGCGTGGACTACTACTTCACCTCGCGCAGCCACTGGCGCACCGATGACACCGTCCGTTTCGACCTGGCCGTGAACTACTCGTTCTTCTTCGGCCTTGCCGGCAAGGACGTCGAGCTGTACCTGCAGCCCGAGATCCTCAACGTGTTCAACGAGACCGCGGTCGTAAACGTGGATAACACCGTCTACACGGCGGATGACGACCCCAATCCGGCGAGCGTGCTGGTTCCCTTCGATCCGTTCAACGAGACCCCTGTCGAGGGTGTGAACTGGGTCAAGGGACCGAACTTCGGTCAGCCCTTGGATGATGGCGACTACCAGACCCCGAGGACCTTCCGGTTCTCGGTCGGCTTCCGGTTCTAGGATCGTCCCTTTTTCGACTCAGCGAGAGTCGATCGCCCCGGCCTTCGGGCCGGGGCGTTTTTCTGAGCTCCGGTTTCTGAGCTCCGGTTTCTGAGCTCCGGTTTCTGAGCTCCGGTTCCCGAGCTCCAGCTTCTGGGCCCCGGCTCTTTGAGCGTCAGGCCGCTTGATGGTCTGCCTGTCAGCCCGCTGCTGCCGAAGGGCGCGACCCCGCCCGGGAGCGGCTCGGCTCGAAGTGCTATCATGTGCCGCCGTGAGCGGGCGCCGATGGTGTCTGTGCTGGCGAGCGGTGAGGGGGCCGACGGCCTGGCAAGCGTCCAGTCGGCCCGTGGATGGCTGGCCGGTCGCGCTGGGGCACCATGTGACGCCCCGTCCTTTCAGGATCGTGCCACGCCGAATCAACCGATCAAGGAGGACAGCATGAGCTTGTGCAAGCGTATCGGAGCCGCGCTGATCGTGACGATCCTCGCGCTGCTCGTCAGTGGCCCCCTGGGTGCAGCAGAGCTGGGCCGGGTGGTCTGCAAGGTCATGGACCTCGACGACAACCCGATCAAGGGCGCAACCGTGACCGTGACCACCGACGAGAAGGAGAGCTTCCTGCTCAGCCGCGAGACCAATCGCAAGGGCCGGTGCACGATCAACCTCACCGACGCCACCTACGAGTACGACTTCAAGGTCGAGGCCGAGGGCTACCAGCCGATCACTGTCAAGGTCAAGCCGCAGATCGGTGGTATCTCGGAGCGTGTCTTCAAGCTCGCGCCTGTGGGCACCGGGGCCGCCGGGGGCATGGACCTCAACCAGGAGGACCTCGACAACATGGCGATCGGCTCGAAGGCCCTGCGGACCTACAACGAGGGCGTCGAGGCCCAGAACGCGGGTGATCTCGATACGGCGATGGCCAAGTTCTCCGAGGCTTCGGAGCTCGATCCCGAGATGGAGCCGGCGTTCACCCAGGTCGCGGCCGTGGCGATCCTCCAGGGGGACTATGAGGCCGCGGCAGTGGCCGCAGAGAAGGCGGTGAGCCTGGACTCGACGAGCTTCCGCGCGTTGCACGTTCGCTACGAGGCTTACCGCAAGCTCGGCGACGAGGACAAGGCCGAGGAGGCCGCGAAGGCGCTCCGCGCGGCGGGCGATGTTCACGATGCGGCGGCCCGCGTCTACAACGATGCGGTCGACGCCTACAACGAGGGCAATGTCGAGCAGGCCAAGGCCACCTTCCGCGAGGCCCTGGAGCTTGATCCTGAGCTGCTGGCTGCCTACAAGACGCTGGCAGGCCTGTATATCAAGGAGCGCAACGGCCGCGAGGCCGCAGCCATGGCGCGGGCGGTGCTCGAGCGCGAGCCTGACAACGTCAATGCGATGAAGATTCTCTACGATGCCTCGAGCATCGCCAAGGACGATGCCGGCGTGAAGGAGGCGCTCGCAAAGCTGGTGGTGGCCGATCCGAAGTGGGCGGCCTCGGGCCTGTTCGAGCATGCTCGCAAGCTCTATGACGAGGGCGATACTGACGGCGCCAGGGCCGTGGTCACCGAGCTGCTCAAGGTGCAGGAGGACCATGCCGGCGCCCACTACATCATGGGCCTGTGCCTCAACATCGCTGGCGACGTCGACGGCGCCAAGCAGCACCTGCAGCGCTTCTTGGAGCTCGAGCCGGACCACCCCGAGGCCCCGATCGCCAAGGAGATCCTGAGCTACTATCAGAAGTAGGCGAGCGCGTCGGTCGCGGGCCCTCCGGGGTTCCTCGGAAGCCCTGCACGATACGCGCGACGAGACCCACCGAGAATCAGCACGGCCCCGGGAGAGCCCGGGGCCGTTGCGTATGGTGCCTGCCCTGGATCGGTGGTGCCTGGATCGGGTCGGGTGGCGCTACTCGGCGCTCTGGACCACGGTCCGTAGCGTGGTGTAGGACGCCTGGCGGGTGACCTGGTCCATGAGGCCGACGACGACCTTGTAGCTGCCCGCCTCCATCAGCAGGCTCAGCTCTATCACGAAGCGATCGTGGCCCCGGGTCTTGTAGTCGGCGGATGGCACCCGCAGCTCGTGGATCTGGCGTTGCAGGTCGGACTGCTTGCCCTCGGTGTCGCGCGCGGCAACGAAGAGCACCACCCGGCCCACGTAGTCGTCGCCCTCGGGAATGAGTGCGATCGTTTCCATCGGGAACGAGACCGTGATCGGGACGATCCAGCGGCTCTGGTCGGCCGGTGCCGGGCTGCCGTTGGTGGTCTGAAGCTGCATCGGGTTGTCGTCGACGTCGAACATCAGGCCGGTGGTGACGCGGTCCTGCACCCTGGACTCGAGCGACTTCTCGACGAAGGTCCTGCGATGCCGCAGCTGGTACTCCGGGTGGCCCGGGACCCGGACCTCGATGCTGTGCACCTTGTCGCCACCGCTCGAGCTGATGGAGTAGCCCAGCGAGTAGTAGGTGAAGAGGTCGGCCTTGATCTTCTCGAGCCCCTTGGTGAAGTCGTTGGTGTTGACAATCGCCAGGCCGCCCGTCTTCTCAGCCATGATCTGGAGGCTCTGCTGCAGGTTCTCCATCTGGATGAAGGGGGTGGTCGGGTCGGCCGAGGAGAGGTTCTCGGCCGAGATCTCGGAGGCCGCATCCAGGCCGGTGGCGTCGATAGTGTAGAACGTCATGCCCTGGGCATTGGCAGCCGAGGCCAGGGAGTCGAAGTGACGCTTCCTGTTGTAGGGCGCCATCAGCGAGAGCAGCGGCGCTTGCTGGTTGATGGCCGCCAGCTCGTACATGAGGTCCTTGCCCGGGACCACCGGCAGCCCGTTGGAGATGTAGATCATGTACTTGCGACCCTTGAGGCCAGCCGTCATGGTGCCGACCTGACGAATGCTTTGCAAGGTGAACCCGAGGTTGTTGGAGACCTCGTCGGCATAGGCGCGCACCAGGCCGTACAGGTCGGATGTCACCTGGCTGCTGGTCGAGGAGGTGCTGCTGCGCTGGTTGTACGCCTGGCGCAGCTCGCGCAGGAGGCGCCCGCGCCGGGTCTCGAGCTCGCCGCGCGCTCCGACATGGGTGCGAACCGAGCGGATGGCGTCGAGCACCAGGTGCGGGTCGTCGGTAAACGGCTGCAGCACCGAGAACGAGCGCTGGTAGCTGACAACCATGACCTGAACCGGCGGCACCATCACGTCGCGGATGAAGGTGCGGACGTGGCGCAGCACGCGGTTGCGGTCGAACTGCTTCAGGTTCTCGTTGTCGATGTACAGCACGATGAAGACCGGCTGCGGCTCGGTCAGGTCGGTGCCGGGCGGCACCGCGGGTTGGTCCGGCTGCTCGGGAGCCGGGGTTGGTGGCAGGACGAGGGCGGCCTCGGCTGCCTTGCGGACGAAGGTCTCCTCGGTGAACGTTGCGAAGTTGGTCACCGGCTTCTCGTCACCGTCCTGCAGGATGCGGAAGTCCTCGCGCGTGAGGCCCTCTACCGGCGTGCCATCCTTGTCGCGGACGAAGACGTCGATGTTGACGACCGTCAGCTCGACCTCGTCCTTGAAGCTGAGCCCGCCGATCGGCTCGACCTTCTGGTCCTCAGGCGGGCGCTCTGCCGCCGGTGCGGTGCCGGGCGATGCCAGCAGCAGTGTCATCACCAGGGTGGTCAGCAGGGTGATCAGCAGTGCCGCCGCCAACCCAGGCAGCCCAGGCAGCTCAGAGAGCCCAGCCGATGATGATGCAGCGAGCGTGCGTGTCCCAGTGGTGCCCCGGCGGGTTCTGTCGGTGATCCTCGGTGGTATGGAGCTCACGTGATCCCTCCGCGCGTCAGTGTAGCAACAAGGTCTGACGAGGTCAGATCCCAGCAGGTGGGTCGGCCCGGCGAGTGGCTCGGTCGGGGTCCGGGCGCCGGGAGCTTCACTCCGCTGGCAACGGCCCCGGGGTTCCGTCCAGCCTGTCATCCCATGCAGATTGCGTGCCGCCTGCCTCTGAGTCGTGGGCGAGCATGAGCACCGGGTCATGCGGCATGCTTCCCCGTGACGACCTCAGGTAGGCGAACGGGGTGGCCATCAGAAAGTTGGAGACCCGCGAGGTGTAGACATCGGCCGAGCGCTCGATCTGGCGGGCCAGATGGCTCTTCTCGTGGCCGGCGCGAAGCAGCGGTCCCCAGGTCGGGTTCTGGACCTCGGCCGCCCGGCGGGCGAGCGGCGCGATACGCAGGTCCAGCTCCTCCAGCTGAGCCCTGATAGCCTCGATCTCGGCCACCAGATCGCCGTCGCTTGCCGCGGGCTGCGGACCGTAGCAGGCGCGGAGCCGCTGCAGGTCGAGCCGTGCCAGGCAGTACTGCGACTCGAGGCGCTCCTTCTCGGCCATCATGGTGGCGAGCACTCGCTCGGCCGAGCGGAAGCCCTCGATGGCGTCGACCTCGTCCTCGAGCTCGCGCAGAATCAGCGCGGTTCGCCAGCGCAGGATGCTTTTGGACATGCGGACATCGGCAAAGACGTGGTCGCCGACATACAGAATCCGCGAGCCGGCCAGGCCGAGGTACTCCTCGACCTTGGTCGCGTCACAGCCGTGGTAGATGCCGGGGCCTGGGATGGCGCCGGCCAGCGGCCGGAGCAGATCCGAGCCCTCGACCACCTCGAACGCCTGCTGGCCGCCCGAGAAGAAGTGCGGCTTGTTGGCGGCGACGATGATCAGCTCGAAGAGGTCCTGCCAGACCATGCCGTCCGGCAGAAAGCGGTCAAAGGCGTAGGTCATGATGGCGCGGGCATAGGGCCAGTCCGAGTTGCTGATCAGCATCAGCCGCTTGCCGGCCTGCTGCTGGTCGACCAGTGCCAGGGCGGCGTCCGGGTCGAGCTCGACGAAGTGCTCCGGGTGCTCGATGATCTTGGCCTTGAGCACGCCCTCCATGTGGGTCTGGTCGAGGCGCTTTCTGAGGAGCCGGTAGACATCAGCATAGCCGAGGCTGGCCGGGAGGGTGCCTGCATCCAGCAGGTCGACGAGCTGCGAGTACAAGCAGGTCTCCGAGATCGAGAACAGGGTGTTCAGGAAGACGAAGCGCGCAGCGCTGAGATCGACCGGTACGTGATGGTAGGTGTCGCGTTGCTCCTGCAGGGTCATCGGCCGGGTGCCGTGGGTGGCATGGGTCACGTAGCCGAGCCGGTTCGCCTTGACCACGTTGCCCAGCTCGGTGTCGATGATCAGCCCGCGGATCGCCAGGCCGGGGTCGAAGCACAGGGGCGCGACCGGCCAGCCGTCGGCCGCCAGCAGCTCCTTGATCCGCTCATACGCCTGGTGCTCCCACGCCTCGACCCGGTAGTGGACCAGGGTGTAATCCATGTCGTAGCCGACCGCGCGGATCGCGCGCAGGTTGAGGGTGCGGCTGCAGTAGATCCGGCGGCTGGCCTGTGTGGCCGGGCGGCTAGGGATCGTTGCATTCATCGGCGTAGCTCTCCTTGCTCGGCCACGAGGTCTGGCGAGCCGTGGTCTCTGCGGGCAACCGATTGCCCGGGCATCCCATTTCCCGAGCCTGTCCGGCTCGCGTCAGATGCCGCTGCTGTCGTCTGGTCATGGTGCCGGTGCTGCTGCGAGTGCTTGAGCACGAAGCCGAGCACAACGCTGGCGACCGTTCCGGGCTGCTCGATGACCACGGCATGCCCGGCATCCGGGATCACCACGGCCTCGCAGTGCGGGATGGCGCGTGCCGCGCGCAGGCATGCCTCAGGCGGCTTGATGGCGTCGCGCTCGGCGGCCACCACCAGGCAAGGAGCCGTGATCGAGCCGAGCACCGGACGGGCGTCGAGCCGCTTGAACGCCTCGACCAGGCATCTGAACCCTGCCAGAAACGTCTCGGGCTGGGCTGCGATCCGGCGGGCGCCTTGCTCGATCAGCTCGGGGTTGGCGTCGAGGAACGCCTGGCTGTACGAGTCTGCCGCTACCGCCTGCATCAGGGCCTCCGGGCCGCGCAGTGATGCTGCGACCCAGGAGTCAACCCCGTGCGCCAGGTCAGGGCCGACATCGGCCACCGAGGCGATCAGGCTCAACGATCGAGTGCGCTCGGGGTAGGCCGCGGCGAGCAGCAGACCGACCTCACCACCATACGAGGTGCCGATGAGGTGGCACGACGCGATGCCAAGCTCGTCGAGCAGTGCGACGAGATCATCGGCGTGCTGTTGCATGCTCCAGGATCCTCCGGAAGCCTGGCCGGCCGGAACGCCTCGGGGGCTCGGCTCGACGTCGACCGGGCTCAGCATCTGACCGCGGAGATCGTGCAGCAGGCAGCGCAGGTGCGGCACCAGCTGCTGACGCATCGGCGTCCACGAGGCCGTGGTCATGAGCACGCCGTTGAGCAACGCCACCGGCTCGCCCCGACCCTCGAGCTCATAGTAGAGGCTCACCCCGTTGACACGGCTTCTCGGCATGATGCTTCCTCCAGAGCGATATCATCCCACAGGGCGGCATCATCCCACAGCCTGCGGTGGGGGTACCGGAGGCTGCAGGTCGAAGCGCCGGTGCAGGAAATCCGGGTGTCTCTCGACGCAAACGCGGCCATGGTGATACAGTTTCCCGCGATGCGATGAGCAAGGGAAAGCGTGCTCGTTTTGGAGCGATCCTCTGGGGCCTGATCCGCCGGCTGGCGACGCCGCGTCATCTTCGGGAGATGCTGCGGCTCGCACGGGGGAGGTCGCGGCCTGAGAACGCCCTCGGCTTTACCGAGATTCACCAGTCGATGCTCGGTCATGAGCTGGTCGCCTTCGAGAACCCGCAGCTCGAGCTGTACTCGAAGATCCTCCCTGGCGGTTTTCTGCACTACGGCTACTTCGAGGATGTCGGCGTGCGGCCAGAGACGATCAGCCTTGACGATCTCCAGCAGGCGCAGCAGCGCTACAGCGAGCTGGTGCTCGAGCAGATCATCGATCGGCAGGCACCGGTCCTGGATGTCGGTGCAGGCATGGGTGGCATGTGCCGGATGCTGCTCGAGCGCGGCTTTGAGCCGGTCGCGTTGACGCCGGACCGTGTTCAGGTGCGGTTCATCAGTGCCACCTACCCCGATGTCCGGGTGATCGAGGGCCGCTTCCACGAGGTCGGCTGGGCCTCTGAACGCGGCCGCTTCGGCACCGTGCTCACTGCCGAGTCGCTGCAGTACCTGTTTCTCGACAACGCGCTGAGCTCGATCGCCTCGCTGCTCCGCCCGGGCGGAAGATGGGTGGTGTGCGACTACTTCAGGCGCCATGCAGACGCTCCCGGCTCCGGGCACCTCTGGGACGACTTCTGCGAGGCCGCCTCTGAGCGCGGCTGGAAGGTGACGCATCAGCGCGAGATCACCGCCCACGTCGCACCCAGCCTGACCTTCGCGCGCATGCTCGGTGACCGGTTCGCGGTGCCAATCCTCAGCTATGTGACCGCCAACCTGCGGCGCAAGCATCCCGCGATCCACTACCTGCTGTCAGAGGTGCTGCAGCATGCGGAGCAGGCGGTCGGTGGGAGGGTCCACGAGATCGACCCCGAGCGTTTCGTCGCTGATCGGCGCTACATGCTGATGGTGCTCGAGCGGCCTGAGGCCGGCTGATCCCGGTCAGGCCGCGGCCCCGAGGCCGCAATGATGAGCGCGACCACGAACGGCAGCACGCGCTCTGCGGCACCGCCCCAGTCGCCGGCCACCGTCGAGCGCAGCACCGCGCCCACCACGGTGAGCACCAGACCGGTCGACATCGCGACCAGGGTACGCCGCGGCGAGATCGGTCCCCGCAGCACGATCACGAGCAGCACCGGGCCGAATGCCGCGCCCATGGCTGACCAGGCGACCAGCACCGGCGTGAAGATCTCGCGCGGACCAAACAGCGCGGCCAGCACCGCCGCGAGGCTGAGCAGCAGCACCACCGCGCGGGAGCCGCGAAGGAAGCCGGAGTCGGCATCATGGCCCGGTCTGAGGTCGTGCGTGACCGAGGATGCAGCGACCAGAAGCTGGCTGTCGGCAGTGGACATGATCGCCGACATCACCGCCGCCAGCATGACGCCTGCGAGCACCGGGTGGAGCAGCTGGTTGGAGGTGGTCAGGAGCACCACCTCGCTATCGACCAGGTCCGGGAAGAGCACGCGGCCGGCAAGACCGGTCACGATCATGCCGCAGTACACGATCACCGCCCATGAGACGGCAATCACACGGGCGCGCCGCAGCTCATCCGTGCCGGGGCGCAGGGCCATGAAGCGGTTGACCACGTGCGGCTGGCCCGGGTAGCCGAGGCCGATGCCGAGCAGGCCAGCCACCAGCCCGGCCGCCGCAATCGGGCCCAGCCCGCGGCCGAGGCTCATGTAGCCGTCGACCTCGACCGACTGCAGCCCGGCGAGCAGACCCCCGGGGCCCCCGACCGCCCCCAGGGCCGCGATCGGCAGCATCAGCGAGGCCGCTACCATGACCAGCCCCTGCAGGGTGTCGGTGAGGCTGACTGCCCAGAATCCGCCGATGAGGGTGTAAAAGACCACAATCGCGCTACCGATGAGAATGCTGTGCGTGACCGGCAGGCCAAACGTCTCGCCGAACGCCTTGCCGGCGCCCTGGAACTGCGAGGCCACATAGGCCGTCATGAACACCAGGACCACGGCCGAGGCCAGGATCGAGATGGCACGCCGCGCCGGGCCCGTCGACCGGCCGGTGAGGATCTCGGTCAGCGTGAGCGCCGTGCGCACCTCGTCGCTGCGTCTCATGGCCGGTGCCAGCACATACCAGTTCAGCAGAAAGCCGCCCACAC
>Ga0210107_1000035_pt1 | contig 10128 bp, 17 predicted proteins | sample White_ThreeSqC_D_FD_185910 | JGI IMG/M metagenome (GOLD analysis project Ga0210107, IMG submission 185910) | Wetland microbial communities from the San Francisco Bay, California, USA, that impact long-term carbon sequestration -... | ecosystem: Environmental > Aquatic > Marine > Wetlands ...
AGCGCATCGACGCCATGGCTTCCGAGTTGGTGGGCGCAGAGGCGGCGAGCATGGCGCTTGTCGACGTTGTGGTGAAGGTAATGACCGAGCGAGACGAGGCGCGCCGCGAGGTCTGCTTGGCGATGTCCGGCCGCTACCGGGGAGGCGAGCGTGAGGCGGCCGAGTCGTGGGGCTGGGGCTACCTGTACGCGGAGGAAGACCGATGAGCGCTACCGACGAACAACTGCACCCGGACTGCGCGAGGTCTGGCGAGTGCCACCGCGCCTACCATGGCCCGCCGCCGGGGTGCGAGGGGACGTGCCTCCGCCTTGCCGATCTCCGGCGGAGCGAAGCCGACCGGTGTCACTCGGCGTACATGCGAGGGTGGGTCCACGGGGCCTCGGGTGAGTCCGCGGAGACGTCGCCAACCGGGCGCAGGCATTCGCTCAGCTACGCGGCTGGCTATTCTGACGGAGTCTACGCCTTTGCGGAGGCGTCTCGGTTGCGGCGCCTCTATCTCTCAGGCGGAGCCAGCCCCGCGGCGATGAAAGTGCTGCTTGCCGACGCAGGAGCGACCGAGACGAAGGGCTCACAACGATGACCGGCAAGCAGTCAGGGCCACTCAGTCACCACGAGGCAAGCAAGATCGCGCGCAAGCTACCGCCCGGAGCGAGCGACCTGATGATCCGGGCGACCGTCCGCGGCTACGTGGAAACAGACGCAGGGAACGGCCACAGCATCAGCGCCCTGCGGCGACGAGAGCCTCCACTCCTGAGCGGCGATCCGATATGGTCGCCCACTGGGTGGCGGATGGAGTGGGGGATTCTGCTCACTGACGCAGGGTTGCAGGTAGCCAAAGCTGCGCGGGAACTGCGGGGTGGACGATGACCGGCAGGCAGCTCAGCGCCTTCGACGGCGTGCCCACCCGCGTCGAGCACGAGGCAGACCTCCGCGGGCGCCAGGACGACCCCACCCCGAGGCTCGCGGTGCGGTCCGTGCTGGAGACCGTGCTCCGTGCGGTCGGTGATCCCGGGCCACTGCGTGTGCTCGACGTCTGCGCTGGCTATGGCGTGTGGGCTTCGGAGATGCGCAGGCTCGCGGGCGAACAGGGATGGCCGGTGCACACCACCGGCGTCGAGGTCGACGAGCGCAAGCGCGAGCACCTGGAGAAGTGGTGCGACGAAGTGCGGATCGGGGACTGGCGCGACACGCTTCACCTCGCCGAGGGAGCCGAGATGGGTGAGTGGGATCTCGTCATCGGAAACCCGCACTTTTCCGAGCTCGTCGACGACGACCCGGATCGGTCTATGCCTGCGGTCCTGCTCCGCCACGCGCCGGCCGTGCTCCTGCTCCACGAGCAGCGGACCTACACCAAGAGCGCGGCCAGGCGCCGGTGCTGGCGCGAGGTCCCACCCGCGGCGGTCTGGCTGCTGCCACCGATCGGATTCAGGGGCGACGGCAAGACCGCCCCGCTGACCTACCAAGCGACGCTGTGGCTCCGAGGCCACAAGGGCCCCGCCCAGCTCGACATGCTCCCGGACCCACCCAACGGGTGCGCGTCCTACCAGTGGCGCCAACTGCCCGGGACGGAGGACGTCGAGACGGTCGCGAAGCTCGGGCTCCCGATGGCTCCCGGGTACGCACGACCCGAACGGAAGAACCGATGACCGACCAACTCAACCAAGCAATCAAGACGATCCTGGACGCCGAGCCCGTGCTCCAGGGCATCGTCGACATCCGAAGGTCACCCAAGGGCTATCGCGCCTTTGCGCCGTGGTCGCGCGGCACTGTCGTCGGCGAGAGCGCGTTGGACGTGGCGGCCCAAACCTTCTTGCCCAAGGGCCCCCGTGGCGCCGAGATGATCCTGCCACTGGTCGAGTCCCTGGAGATCGGCGACTTGCTCGTGCTCGAGCGCCGCGCTGACGGGAAGATCCGAATCACGCTCCAGCGTGGGCTGTTCGGTCTGAGCCGGTGGCCGGAGGATGACGACTACGACTACGGGGCCGCCCTCATGGGCATGCGGACGACGCTGGACGCGAGGGACGGGCGATGACTGCCAGGCCGCTCTACGTTGTCGCCTCCGAGCGAGTGCTAGCGACGATGGCCGGGAAGTCCGAGCTGCTCCTGGTTGGTGCGGGCGTGGCTGGCCTCGCCTGGATTCTTGGCTACCAGTTCGCCTCCGGGTTCTTCTGGGCCGCGCTCGCGGTCGTCTGCGTTCCCCGGTGGGCGGCCGGGTTCCTGATCGGGTGGTGGGAGGCCAGACAGCGCATCAACTAGCCAAGCCGTGAGTGGCATCGTAACCGCGGCAGTCGGCGCGCTATTTTCACGGGTGCGTGAGCCGACCGATTGACCCTCGTCACGGGCCAGGTCAGTGCGCTCCAACGCACGACAAGCCCGACGCTCTCCGGGTGACCGAAGCGAGCGGCGCCCCAGCCACGGACGGCAGGGCGTTTTTATGCACAGCCGCTGGCGACGAACGACAGCCGCCCGCGGAGCACGCCATTCTCGTTCGTCAGATCACTCGCGTGCAAGGCCCACGAGCCACTCGGCGACTCGACGTAGCGGCAACCGTTCCAGATTCGAAGCGCCTTCCCCTTGGCGGCGTCGATCCGGTCCCACGTCTTGACCGCGTGCGACCGCTCCCACATTCCGGCCTCGAGCGCGCCAGCGACCGGCTCGGTGTCTGACACCACGATGTCAATCACCGCGCGACCGGGCTTTGGGACAGAACCCCATCTTTACGGCCCAGCCATCCCCACTTTTGTCCCAACCAGAGCACCTGATCTGCGGGAGACAACGGCGCGAAAGATGGGTCGCGACACGCCCCATGACCGATCACGGTCCGATGCATGGGCAAGCGTCGCACGTTACCGCCAGCGTTCGGGCGGAAGTTCGGGAGGATGGTCAAGCGGCTTCGGACGTCGCGCGGCCTCACTCAACAAGCACTCGCCGATCGAGCCGATCTCAGCCCCGAGACGATCGTGCGGTTGGAGGCCGGCACGTTCTCGCCCTCGTTGGAGACGCTGCACAAGGCGGCGGCCGGGCTGGACACGTCGCTCACGGTTCTCTTCGCCGCGTTCGAAGGGACCGACGACGCGGCCGCCCGCGAGCTGCTCACACTTGCTCGGGAGTTCTCCGGCCTCGAGGTCGCGCTCGCACTGCGGACGCTGACGCTGCTCCACACGATGGTCGCCCAGGTGGCCGACCACGCGGAGGTCGGCGACGATGGCCGGTGACAAGCAGAGCGATCTCCGCTTCGAGGATCCGCCGCGCGGGTTCGCCATCCTCCGCGAGTCCGAGATCGAGTCCGAGATCGACCCCGAGCGCGGCCGGCCGGATCGCTGGGTCGCGCGCGGGATCGTCAACGGCCGCAGCGTCATCCGCACCGGGCTCGTCTCCCACGCCGCCGCGTGCCGGTCCGCCTGGCTGGTCGTCGACGACTTGATCGCCCGCGGCGAGCCGGTCCAGCCCGGGAACGTGCTCGAAGCGGACGCGGTCGTGGCGAACGCACTCGCCCGCCGTCACGCCGCACGACGTGAGCGCGAGGCCGACCGGGCCGAGGTCACGATGCGCGACCGCTACTGCGTCGAGCGGGACACCTGGGCGAACATGCGGGCGCAGCTGCTCGCCCAGTTGCTCGCCGACGCGGGCAGCATCCGCAAGCTGGCCCGGGAGATCGGCGTGCCGCGGAGCACGGTCGGCGCGTGGGTGGCTGCGGCCAAGCAAGACGGTTCGTGGCCGAGGTGATCACAGCGCCGCGAGGGTGTCCTCGATCGCGCGCAGCACTCTGGGCGGCGTTGCCTCCGACACGGTGGGGCTTGCCCGCAAAAGGTGCCACGGGTGGCAGTGAGGCTAGCCGTCTATCCGAGCGAGCGTGTTCTCGATCGCTACCCTCATGTCCTCCGCAAGACCTTGGTGGCCTTGAGACCCGCGCATGATGCGGAGCAAGACAGTGCGAGTGACCCGTTCATCAGCGAGTGGCTTTAACTGGTCGTGCCCACTCGCTGGGACCATCTTCCCCCGTCCGTACGCGATGACGGTCCTGTGTCTTATGAACGGATGGTCTCCGACATCAAGAACGCACGTCTCATCGCACGGCCGGCGAAGGGTAGTGAAGTTCACCATAGCCACCCTTCCTTCGTCGTTTGGATCCGAGACCACAACCCACAGGTGACCGTGGATGTGGAAGGTGCTCCCGATCCTCATCCAAGTGAATCCAGGAACGCAGCGGAGCGGTTCTCGCTGCTGAGAACGGCGATGTCTTGCTCGCTCCAGTCCTCTGCTCGCAGGATGTCGGCGTACTCGATCGGGTACGCGCCGCCGCCAGGATTCTGCCACTCTGGCAGAATCCTGTGCAGAAGTTCGACCAGCTTCCATCGGTCCATGTGCCCGTACTGGTTGTAGGTCCGGTTGAGCAACTCGACCTCGTATCGGGACAGTTTGTCAGTCGGGGCAGAGTCCGTTTTCAGTGAGACCCTGTAGTTGTTCGGCGCGTCGATGAGCGTGAACCAAGCGCTGTCGGGCTCCCGTACCGGACCATGGTTGATGAGGTCGAGGACCGCACTCAGAACGGGCCCGTTCTTCATCGACACAAGCCGGTCGCCCGTGATCGTACGCCCGTGATCGAGCAGCATCTGGCGGTCTGCCAGATACAAAAACTTGATCAGGACCATGTAGGGCATGGTCCCCCCGCTCAGGTGCAGCAGGTGTGCCGCAGCCTGCGCGGTTTTGATGTCGTTGAACCGGAAGTGCACGATACCTTGCTGTCGCAAGCGACCTTACTTGGGCAGTTGGTCGGCGATGGCGACGCAAAACAAGTCTGTTGCTGGAGGATCTCGCTGTCAACGGCGACGTCGTGTGGCAAAGCCGGGCAGTCGTCAAGCGTTCGAACACGCCATTTGGCGTGCTGATAGCTCCTGCGTGAGCGTTTCTATAAACCTGGCGCACCTGGCGCTTTGTAAAGTCTCCCAACCCTCCTCCCCGGCTGGCTAGCGGGCGATCACAGGAAGTCCCATGTCTTCGCCCCTGCGCACTCGGATCCGTCCGGCAAACGATGGCCCCACATCGCCCCCGACTTCCGGGTGAGCACGCGGGCTCCGCAGTGGCGGCAAGTCACCCGCGCGGGCCCACGCCGAGCTACTTGTCCCGCCTGCGCGCCTTGTTCTCGTCCGCGATCTCCCGTGTCCGCTCCGTGTCCCACAGGGCCGTGTGACAGGCCGGGCATCGGGCGGGGGACTTCGGCTTCTTCTTGACGGTCAACGGCTTGCGCGGCGTCCAGCGGTACTGACAGCGACGACAGGTGAACACCCAGACCTCGACTGTCTCGCGCGTGATCGGCATCGCCCTCGGCTCCGAGTGTACCCGCGTCGTCGCGTCGATCAATGGACATGACGCACCTCGTGTTGCTCGCCGAAGCCGAGCGGGATCCCGTGCTCGTAGTGCGCGGCGATCAGCCGGCAGATGTTGTGCGCCAAGCACTTGGCGAGCACCTCGTTGCGCTGCGCGGTGAACTTCTTGCCGCGAACGCTCGCGCCGAACTTGCTCTTGATCATGGAGAAGGAGGTCTCGACGTTGCTCCGCCGATGGTAGTGGCGGCGCCACTCCTCCGCGTTGAGCATCGCCATCGCGTACATGCGCCGCCACAGCGCCGGGCCCTCGCCGGTCGTCCCGACCTTGAAGGGGACGTAGGGTGTCGCGCCCACGGTTTCGATCGCGTCGAAGTTGCGATGGGAAAGGTACGCCTTGTCGGCGCTCACATCGGTCATGTCGAAGCGCTCCGCCGTGCCGGCCACGAGCGCGGGGAGTTGGGGCGAGTCGGCGCCCCGCTCGTCGGTCACGATCACGTCGGTGATCACGTGCGTTCGCGTGCCGATGGCGATGTGGCACTTGACGTACTTGGCCTTCTTCATCTCGCGGCCGTGCTTGACGTCGAACCAGCGCTGGTAGTTGCAGGTCGAGAAGCCAGACGAGTCGATCGCCACCTGAGACTCGAGGACAGACAGGGGCGCCGCGCTCTCGCGGACCAGGACGCGGAGCAGGTCAGAAAGATCCGGGTCGGCGAGGTAGCGCCGCACGGTCTTCGAGCTCATGTCCTCATCGATCAGCCCAGCGTCGGCGGCTCGGCTGACCTCGGTCGCATGGCGGCGGCTGGACAGGCCCGAGTAGACCCGCGAGACGCACGCGAAGACCACATCGGCGAGCGCCTTGCGGGGGCGGCCGCGGGTGTGCAGCGGGTTGGCGATTCCCGAGCACAAGCCGCGGAGCAGTTGATCGAAGTGCTCACGCTCGTGGTGCTGGCTCGCCTCGTACGAGGGCCAGTCCTGCTTGTACGAGGGACGCTTGGGATTGGGGGTCACGGCGATCGGGGGCTGGAGTCGTTGTGCGGCGAGCAACGCCGTCACTGAATGCTTGCACCTGAAGACAGGGTCGGTGCCTCGCTCCTCGAAGTCGGGGCAGCTGCACGCGGGCACGTCGGCCGCGATGTCCACGAGGTAGTGGCCGCCATGCGATTGCGAGTCGACGCGCCACAGGTCGGGACGAAGTTGGCGAACACCACCGCCATGGAAGATGGCGAGGCCGCGCTCGAACCGGGGGCTGGTGTTCCACGTCTCCATTACTCTGATACCTTACCTCCCATTTAGTAGGAGGCATTATCCAAGGGAGACAAGGGGAGGGCGGCCCGTTGGCACGGTGCCGCGTGGGCTGCCCTCGCTGTTCGGCTATCGTCGAAGCGCGTGCTTGAGCCACCGGAGAAACGCTAGGCGGATCTCGGCGAGCGAGCGGCCGTGACCCAGTGGGGTCGCGACAACTGCGCCAGCCCATGGGTGCGGGCGCGCTAAACCTGTGCGAGCGGGCATAGAGCCCCCTTTCGCTGCAAAGCTTGGAAAGAGGTGCCCGACGCCTTACACTACACGCACCTCGTTACAGGTTGCGTCGGCCGTGGAAAGCCGGTGCTTGGCGTCTGGGCACCGTGAGGTGGTCGGACGTTTTTAATTCTCAGTTCATCTTGTCGGCCTCTGTGGGCTGTACGCACGCCCGGGAAAATCTACATGTCACTCGTTCAACTTCTTGAACGCAGACACGAAAGTCGGATCGACCTCTAGGCGCTTCTCCCCGCCCGGGCCCACCAGCCGAGCTGGACACGGCAGGTTGCCGTCGAATGTTTCGGCGTCGCGCTCCAGCTTTGAAAACCGTTTTCCGAGGCCGGTCACGGAGCTGTCGATCGCTTTGGAGAACTCGGTGGCGAGCATCCCAGACCGACCCAGCGTGGCCGAACACTTCGCTAGCTCGCGCGACCGTGCTCCGATCGTCGTCAAGAACTCGGCGACGCGCTCGGGCGTCCATTGGGCGCCGGTGGTCGTGGTCGTGGCGTAGCGCGCAGCCCTTTCGGCGGCGTGAGCCTCTCGCGGAGGCTTGTTGACCTGCAACACCTGGGAGTACCGCACAGCTAGTTGATCACGGTTCGCCTTGCACCACGCCGCCGCCCACACCTCGAGGTCGTCGAGCGAGGCAAACACCACTTTTCCGTCGGGCATCAATGCGGGATGCATGACGGCCGTGATACTGCTCCGATGTTCTAGCAGCCATACAATAAACGGAATGGCTCCCAAGATGGCTCAGGATGGCTCAGGTCGGAAGAATTCGGAGACGTCGACGCCGAGCGCGTCCGCCAGCTTGCCAAGCGTGTCCACACTCGTGCCTCTGAGGCCGCCATGGACGTTGAAGATTGTCGTGCCGGAGACATTCGAGCGTCGCGCCAGGTGCTCCCTTGTGCACCCGTGAGCGTCCATTAGCCGCCGCAGGTTGGCAGACACGCGCGCCCGGGTTGGCTCATGCGGTCCAGACTTCGGCACCCTCCCGGTCTACACGTCACCGGTGGATCGCCGAATTTTGAGGAGATCTCCGGCATGAACTCGCGGAGTTCAGCGCATGCGTGGCGGGACACGTGGTGTCCCATGTCCAGCCATCCGCACCATGCGCACCCAACCCATCCCCAGCCATCCCCAGCCATCCCCACTTACTCCCCAGCGAGATGCCCAGCCGGGCGCTTCCGACTTTTGTCCCAGCCGCCGAGCGAGCCGCTCACTTTTGGCCCAAGTCGGGGTTGTGTCCCAAAGCCGCGCGACCGTCACCCATGTCCTCAGCCGTCTCGACGCGCATGACCGCATCAATGTGCACGTCGAAGCGCTCTCCAATCAGGCGGGCTGGTTCGCCCATGCAAGCAAACCTGGATGGTGCCGGAGGTGTCATGCGTAGAATCTACCACAGGCTAGAACACGCCAGGGATCGTCTGGATCGCGTCGAGCGTCACGACCGACTCGCCTCCCGAGTACGTGTCCCCGCTGTGCCGCACCCGGTCGATCCGGTACTGCGTCCCGAGGTCGGTCGCCTGGATCTGAACCTGGCGGCCCGGCCTCGCCTCGGCGCTCGCCCACGTGCGCGCGCGCATCTGCTGCGCTTCGAGCCGCTCGGGGTTTCCGAACAGCGAGAACGTCTCTTGCGTGAGCACGAGCGGAGGGTACCCGGCGAGGACCGTGTTGGTGTCGAGCAGCAAGAACTCTCCGTCCTGGATCGACCATCGCAAGGCGAGTCCGTCCATGATCGAGTTGACCTGGTCCGCCGCCGGAGCCGTCGCGGCGTTGTACCCGGTGAGCAACTTGAGATCGCTGACAGGGATCCCGCGGGCGAACAAGGCGGCCTCCATGGCGGTCCCTAGCCGGTCCTCGTCGATCGATAGGCCGCAGGCCCGCACGAGGTCGCCGACCACCGTGACGAGCGACGCGTTGCGCTTGTAGGACTTTTGGAGTCGGCCCGCCCCGAGCAGCTGGCCGCCATCCGAGGCCGAGATCTCGAGGATCGAATCGAGCCCGTCGGACGCGTCCGTCATCTTGGAGGACTCGCCGATGAAGCCCACCGAGAGCGGCGGAAACGGCGTGGTCGGATCCGCACCCGCGTAGCCCCACGACAGCCGGACAGACGCGAGGCCGGAGTTGTCATAGACGGCCTCGATCGGCGCACTGCTCGCGCCGAGTGCGGCAAGTTCGGCCTTCTCTTCAGCGGTCCACTCGATGCGCTTGCGCACGGTTCCGGTGATGAGGTCGATGGTCTCCTGAGACAGGTTCCAGAGCCGGATCTTGGCGGTGTTCGGCGACGGGTCCAGGGTGCGTTCGACATCGAACGAGATCCGTGCCTCGTCGAGACCGTCCCCGCGGGTGGGGGACGGGTTCTGCGAGTCGAAGGTGCCACCGCCGTTGGTGATCTCGACGCGGGCGAGAAGGCGCGGGAGCGTCACGTGCGGAGTCTACCACCTGGCGGGAATGATCCGGGCGCTCGCGTGGTTGGACCAGCATGGCAACGAACATCACCATCAAACTCACCAGCGCCGAGATCCGCGAGGCGATCGCTGGCGCGTGCGGATGCGGTCCCGACGACGTCGAGATCATCATCACCGACGACGACAGCCCGCTGCGAGCCGAGGCCAACACGACGCTGGAGGCGCTCAACAAGGCCAAGGGTCGGCGGACCCGGCGGACGAAGTCGGAGGCGGCGGAGTGAGCGGACCACCCGATCGTGGCGAGGCTGTTGCTCAGCGGAATGGACCCGCGCCGACGGTGGTACAGCCTGGCATGAGCTCCGATCAACTTCTCGAAGGACAACCATGACCATCATCGTAGGCACGATCGAAACCGACCATGTGTACCTCGGCGCGGACTCCTGCGCGTCGCACGGATGTCTCCTGCGGCCCTTCCACCAAAGCAAGGTGTGGAGGCAGGGCGACCTTGTCCTGGGACTGAGCGGGCGGGTGCGCGAGACTCAGATCCTCCGCTACCTCACCGAACTGCCATCAGTCCCAACCGACGGCGACCTCATGCCGTGGCTCGTCGGACCTGTCATCGACGCCATCCGGTCAGCCCGAAAGTCCGCTGGCCATGACGAGCGGATCGAGGGCCAGTCCGAATGCGAGTACGGCCCTGTCTTGCTCCTGGGCGTCCGGGGCCAGTTGTTCGGCATGCACGGAGATTATTCGGTCTCCGAGTACCCGGACGGGGCCGCTGTCGGGTCCGGCGAGGTGGCGGCATGGGGATCACTTCGGACCTCGCAGGCGGTCGGAGTCAGCAACCCGCGTGAGCGTGTCCGGCTTGCGCTCGA
>Ga0210107_1000036_pt1 | contig 10108 bp, 8 predicted proteins | sample White_ThreeSqC_D_FD_185910 | JGI IMG/M metagenome (GOLD analysis project Ga0210107, IMG submission 185910) | Wetland microbial communities from the San Francisco Bay, California, USA, that impact long-term carbon sequestration -... | ecosystem: Environmental > Aquatic > Marine > Wetlands ...
GTCTAGCGCGCCTGCTGGTTACGCGCCTGCTGGTTACGCGCCCGCTGGTTACGCGCCCGCTGGTTGCGTGCCCGCCGGTTGTGTTCCCGGTCAGCGGCCGGCCGGCTTGCCGGTCGGCTTGAGCGATGATGGCAGGCTGGAAGCCGCGTCCTGAAGCGCCTCATGAATCTGCTCGGCACTTTCGGCCTCGAGCAGCCTGGCGAGGCGGCCCTGGTGACGCACGATCCAGGCCAACCGCGAAAGCCAGCGCACGTGCAGGGCGTCGTTGCGCAGTGCCAGTAGGAAGAAGACGTGCGTCTTGCCCATGTCCGGCGATCCGAACTCGACCCCGTTGGTCGAGCGGCCCATGGCGATGAACTGCTTGGGGAACTTGTCGGCCGCGCGGCGACGGGCGTGCAGGAAGGCCACCCCTTCCGGGACCGCGGTCGGCACCAGCCGCTCACGTGCGGCCAGGGCCGCCTCGAGCCAGGCCGGGTCCTTCACGAGGTCGAGCTCGGTGACCCGCTCGACCATCTCGTGCATCACCTCGGTACGATCGGTCGCCTTGAGCTCCGGCATGATCTGGTCGACAGTGAGGATCTGGTCCAGCGGTGCGTCGATGACCTGGTTGGGCGCAGCGCCAGCGGTAACCACCGACTCATTGGCGAGCGTGTCCAGGTACTCGTCGAGCAGGGCGCGTCGAAATCGCCACTGACCACCGATCTTGACGCCGGGGATCTTCCCCTCGTGTGCGAGCCGCACGAGGGTCCGTTCGGCGAGCTTGAGATACTCCGCGGCTTCCTTGGCGGTCATGTACGCTTCCATCTGAGTCCTCCTCTTCTCGGCCGGTTACGGCTCTAATTGGCTGAGTACTCCTTTTTTCTGCCTTTGTCAAGGGAGATTCTCCTTGCGCGGCTCGAGAACGTATGTTAAGAGGTATGGGTATCGGCCGCACCGTTCGCGATTGGGATCCGGCGGGTCGAAGGACTGAGTCGGACCCTGCGAGAGGAGCGGGTACGTCACGACCAGAGGTACATGAGGAGGACACGCAGATGGACGTGGAAGCAAAGGTCAAGGAGATCATCGTTCAGCAGCTCGGCGTCGAGGCAGACAAGGTCACGGCCGAGGCATCGTTCGTCGACGACCTGGGGGCAGACTCGCTGGACGTAGTTGAGCTCGTGATGGCCTTCGAGGAGGAGTTCGGAGTCGAGATTCCTGATGAGGCGGCCGAGAAGATCGCCACCGTCAAGGATGCGGTCAAGTTTCTGAAGGAGAACGTGGAGGCCTGACATGACGCGACGGGTGGTGGTGACCGGTCTCGGCCTGATCACTCCCGTCGGGATCGGCACGGAAGTCACGTGGGATGGCCTCGTTGCTGGGCGGAGCGGAGTCTCCTCCATCTCTCGTTTCGATCCGTCGGAGCTGACGGTCAAGATCGCAGCCGAGGTGGATGGCTTCGATCCAGGGCAGTACATGGCGGCCAAGGAGACGAAGAAGTTCGATACTTTCGTTCACTTCTCGGTTGCTGCTGCTGACATGGCACTTGCACAGTCCGGGCTCGAGATCACCGATGCAAATGCACACCGCGTCGGTGTGGTGATCGGCTCGGGCATCGGCGGCCTGCCCTTGATCGCCCGCAGCCACGAGACCCTGATGACCCGCGGAGCGCGCCGTATCTCGCCGTTCTTCATTCCTGGCTCGATTATCAACATGTGCTCCGGTCTGGTGAGCATCCGGACCGGCGCCAAGGGACCAAACAGCGCCACGTGCACCGCGTGCTCCACCTCGGCTCATGCACTGGGCGACGCCATGCTATACATCCGCAGCGGCTATGCCGACGCCATCATCGCCGGTGGATCCGAGGCGGTGATCACGCCGATGGCGATCGCCGGGTTCTCGAATATGCGGGCGTTGAGCACTCGCAACGACGAGCCCGAGCGAGCCTCGCGGCCCTGGGATCGCGATCGAGACGGCTTCGTGATCGGCGAGGGAGCGGGCGTGGTCGTTCTGGAGGAGCTCGAGCATGCGCGTCGACGCGGCGCGCCTATCCTTGCCGAGCTGCTCGGTTTCGGCATGAGTGCGGATGCCCATCACATCTCGGCTCCGGCCGAGGATGCCAATGGCGCGATTCGGGTCATGAAAAATGCGCTGGACGACGCGAAGCTTGTGCCGGAGGACATCGACTACATCAACGCACATGGAACCTCGACGCCGCTTGGCGATCGGGTGGAGACAGTGGCCATCAAGGAGGTCTTCGCTGACCATGCACGGCGCCTGATGATCAGCTCGACCAAGTCGATGACCGGTCATCTTCTCGGTGCTTCCGGCGGCCTCGAGTTCGGAATCACGGCGCTCGCCATCGTGCGCGGTGTGATTCCACCGACCATTAACCTGGACAGCCCGGACCCGGAAGACGACCTGGACTATGTGCCGCATACGGCCCGGGAGAAACGCATTCGGTACGCGCTGACGAACTCCTTCGGCTTCGGAGGAACGAACGCCTGCCTGGCGGTGGGTGCCTTCGAGTGAACCGGGGACGCCGTCGGCGGATGGGTCTGCATGGCGTGCATGGCACGCCTGCAGAGCAGCGTCACACGCCGCTGCAGCTGTGCGCGGCGTGTGACGGCTGTGCGTTTCGTGCGTGATGCCGGCCCTGGGCATGTGCAGGACAAGGAGGACCTCGCGGTTGTCCACCGCCCGGACGTGAGCGCGGCTCGCGCCATGGGAGCAGGATAGGCATGGCTGCACGACGTCCCAAGTGGCTCGCCACGTCGATCAGATTGGCCAATCGCCTCGATCTGTACAACTTCGGGCGATGGCTGGTGCTGGCGACGTTGATCGGTGTCGTCGCAGGCCTGGGTGCGGCCCTGCTGACCTGGGGCGTCGACGGTCTTGGGTCCTTGGTGCACACCCATCTGGTGGGCTTCAAGGCTCCGGGTCACGATGGCCATGGGTCGAGCTACTGGCATCCGCCGACGCGCCCGTGGATGCTGCTCATCGTGCTCCCGGTAGCGGGCCTGCTGGTCGGCTGGCTGGTCCAGACCTTCGCTCCCGAGGCCGAGGGCCACGGGACCGACTCGGTCATCGAGGCATATCACCACAAGCGGGCCCAAATCCGCACCCGCGTCGTGCCGATCAAGCTGCTGGCCTCGGTGCTGACGATCGGCTCGGGCGGATCAGCCGGACGCGAGGGGCCTGTGGCCCAGGTGGGAGCCGGCTTTGCCAGCTACCTCGCACAGCTTCTGCACCTGCCGGTCCGCGATCGGCGGGTGCTCGTCGTCGCCGGGGTGGCGGCAGGCATCGGCGGCATGTTCAGGGCGCCGCTTGGCGCAGCGATGTTCGCCATCGAGGTGCTGTACTCGGAGAACGAGCACGAGTCCGAGCCCCTGATCCCGGCCATTATTGCCTCAATCATCTCCTACGTGGTGTGCGCCTCGTTGACGACCTGGGCGCCGATCTTCGAGGCCGAGGTCCGTACCTTCTCCAACCCGCTCGAGCTCGTCTCCTACCTGGTGCTGGGCATGATACTTGCCTTGGTCGGCATCGTTTACGTCAGGGTCTTCTACGGCATGCGCGACTCGTTCTTTGCGCGCCTGCCTGTGCCGGAGTGGGTCAAGCCGGGCATAGGTGGCCTGATGCTCGCGGTGGTGGCAATGTTTCTGCCGCAGGTGATGGGCGGAGGCTACGGGTGGCTGCAGCTCACCATCGACGAGGGTCTGCCGTTGAAGCTGCTGCTCATGCTGCTGCCGGCCAAGATCCTGGCGACCAGCCTGACCATCTCGTCAGGGGGCTCTGGTGGTGTCTTTGCCCCGTCGCTGGTGATCGGTGGCATCACCGGAGCCATCTTCGCCGACCTGATCGGCCAGGTGTGGCCGGCCGGAGCGCCTGCCGCCACGGCCTGTGTGCTGGTCGGCATGGGCGGCTTCTTCGCCGGGGTTGCGAAGGTGCCGATAGCCTCGCTGATCATGGTTGCCGAGATGAGCGGGTCGTACAGCCTGCTGGTGCCGATGATGCTCGTCTGCTCGGTGGCCGTGCTGCTGACCCGTGGTGTCACCATCTACAAGGCGCAGGTCCCGCTGCGCATCGACTCGCCGGCCCATGTCGGGGAGTTCGAGATCGACATCCTTGAGCGGCTCACAGTGCAGCAGGTGCTCGAGCCTGTGCGCAGCTGGGAGACTGTCCAGCCCGGAACGCGGCTCGAGGAGATCATCGACCTCGTCAGTGCCACCGATCAGGAGTACTTTCCGATCGTCAATGATCAGGGCCTGGTCGTGGGCATGTTCTCCCTCAACGACGTGCGCAGGGTCATGGCGACGCCGGAGGTCTGGCCGCTGCTGGTCGCTTCCGACCTCGGGGTCGGTGTGCGAACGATGGCCTTTCTGGAGCCTGGCAACGACCTGCACACGGCGGTCCGGCATCTGACCGTGAGTCGCCTCGAGACCCTCCCTGTCCTGGCCGGACCGCCGCCCTCGCCAGTGATCGGCTTTCTGGAGCTGCGCCGGGTGATGGAGGCGTACGACAACGAGATCCGACGCCTGAGGGAGGCCGAGGTCGACGATGACTGAGGGGCCGACCCGGATCGGTGCGGTCCTCGTCGCGCTGCGGCAAGTCTTTTTGAATCTGCAATCACCGTCGGCTGATCGCAAGCGATGGTGCTAGTGAATCACCATTCAGTCTGCTACACTGTGTCGCGATGAATGACCATTCACTCGGCTCGAAGCGAGTCAGGAACATCACCGAGGGAGGTAGGCCGTGAACTGTATCGTCTGTGTCACGAGCGTTCCGGACACGGCGTCGGTCATCAAGATCGGCGAGGACGGGAAGCACATCGACGAAACCGGCATCAAGTGGATCGTCTCGCCGTACGACGAGTACGCGCTCGAGGAGGCACTCCAGATCACCGAGGCCAAGGGTGGCGAGGTGACGGCAGTGACCTATGGCCCGCAGCGGGCCGAGGCCGCCCTGCGCGACTGCCTCGCCAGGGGCGCGCACAAGGCGGTGCACGTGATCGGTGGCGAGACGACGCTCGGTGACAGCTTCACCATTGCCAAGGTCCTCGCCGCTGCCCTGAAGGACCGCGAGTACGACATGGTGCTGTGCGGCTTCAAGGGAGCCGGTACCGACTGCGGCCAGGTCGCTCAGATGCTCGCCGAGCTGCTCGATCTGCCCCACGTCACCAACGTCACCAAGCTGGAGACGGGAGAGAGCTCGGCTGTCGCCTACAGGGAGATCGAGGGTGGCCAGGAGGTCGTCGAGGTGCCGCTGCCGTTCGTGTTGACAGCACAGAAGGGGCTGAACGAGCCCCGCTATGCTGCGCTGAAGGGCATCATGGCGGCCAAGCGCAAGCCGGTCGAGAAGATCCAGGTAGCTGACCTCGGCATCGAGGAGGGCACAGATCCGTTCACGGTGATCCAGAGCCTCGAGCTGCCGCCGGCCAAGCAGGCCGGGAAGATCATCCAGGGAGAGGACGACCCGAAGGCAGCCGCGGCCGAGCTGGTCAAGCTGCTCCGTGAGGAAGCCAAGGCGTTTTAGGGAGGCGATCATGGCAGGCATTCTTGTATTTATCGAGCAGCGTGATGGTGAGGTCCGCAGAGCCTCTCTCCAGGCATTGAGCGAGGCGAGGCGCTTGTCGGACGAGACCTGTGCCGTCATTGCCGGACAGGGGATCGCCGATGCGGCCGCCAAGCTGGGTGCATACGGCGCCTCCAAGGTCTACGTCGCCGACGACGCCAACCTGGCGCTGTACTCATCCGAGGGCTACACCGAGGTCGTGGCCAAGGCAGCCGAGGCCGCTGCACCAAGCGCGATCTTCTTCTCGGCCACAGCCTTGGGCAAGGACCTGGCGCCCCGGCTTGCGGCCCGGCTCGGCGTCGGCGCCCTGGCCGATGTGACCGGTCTCGCGATTGAGGGCGACGCTCTGGTCGCGACGCGTCCAGTCTACTCGGGCAAGGCGTTCGTCTCGGTCGACACCGGCGGCAAGCGGCCCCAGGTGGTCAGCCTGCGCCCGAATGTCTTCTCTGATGAGGAGGTTGGCGGCAGCGCCGAGATCGTGAGCCTGGACGGGCTGTCACTGTCGATCCGTGCGGTGGTCAAGGAGATCGTAGCCACTGGTGGTGGCGAGCTCGACGTCGCGGAGGCGAACGTCATCGTCTCCGGTGGTCGCGGCATCAAGGGTCCGGAGAACTTCAAGCTCATCCGAGAGCTGGCCGAGCAGCTCGGCGCGGCGGTCGGCGCCTCACGCGCTGTGGTCGACGCGGGCTGGATCGACCACTCCCATCAGGTTGGCCAGACCGGCAAGGTCGTCAGCCCGAGCCTCTATGTCGCGGCCGGGATCTCTGGAGCGATCCAGCATCTCGCCGGCATGAGCTCCTCGAAGATCATCGTCGCTATCAATAAGGACCCAGATGCGCCGATCTTCAAGGTCTGCGACTACGGTGTGGTTGGCGATCTCTTCGATGTCATTCCACCCATGGTCGAGGAGATCAAGAAGCTGACCGCCTGAGGCAGCAACTGCTGCCGGGCTCAGGCTCCTCAGGGAGCTGAGAGAGCAAGAAGACTGATCGAGCGGGTCCGCGAGGGCCCGCTCGTGCTCCAGCAGCACACGAAGCTCCGCGCCCTCCTCTCTCCTCACCTTTCCCCAGCTCCAGCTCCGATGAGGCCCAGTATCCTTCAGGGCCTTGTAACCGAGACGCATTCGCCGCAAATTGTAGAGACACGAACTCGGTGCGCGCATGAAGCGCGGAAAAGGAGCTTGAGAAATGAGAGCTATGTACTCTTCGACGTGGATCCTCGTGGCTTGCCTGGCCATTGCGGCACTCGCCGTTGCAGGCCCAGCCGACGCTGGTAACGGCAAGCTGGTCGAGGCAAAGAGCCACATGCCCTACATGTTCGAGGTCACCATCACCAACATCACATCAGGCCAGGTGCTGAGCCCGCCGATTGTGGTGGTGCACCAGCCCTCGGTGCAGCTGTTCACCCTGGGCGAGGCCGCGAGTGATGAGCTTGCCGCGGTTGCCGAGGATGCGGATGCCGCGGGGCTGCTGGCGTTGCTAGATACCCTCCTTGGCTCAGGGGTTGACAGCTATGCGGTCGCCGACGGGCCGCTTCCCCCTGGCCACTCGGTGACTCTCGAGGTGAGCTCTACGCGTTTGACGCGGCAGATCAGCTCGGCGGCGATGCTGGTGACCACCAATGATGCGTTTACCGGCCTGAGGGGCGTCGATCTCTTCGGCATCGCGGCCCAGGGCAACCCGTTCTTCGGCAAGCCGGCGATCCTGTACACCCCGGCCTATGACGCCGGGACCGAGGCAAACACCGAGATGTGTGAGCATATCCCGGGCCCCCCCTGTGGCCACCCGTTCGAGCGGGTCCCGGAAGGTGCGGAGGGCTTTGTCCACATCCACGACGGCATCCATGGTCTGGCCGACCTTCCGGCATCTGAGTACGACTGGAACAACCCGGTCGCGATGATCACGATCGCGCGGGTGCTTCCATAGCTGACGGCCCAGGGAGCCCCGGCTCGACCCACGGCAATTCGGCCGGGGGTCGAGCAGCTTGTGGCCCTGCGCCCGCGGTGTGGATCGCTCCTGCCAGCTATCCAAGCCCGCCATTCCAACGGGCGCATGAGTTGATGCGGCAGGCAGGTGTGAGAGGAAGAGAAGAGGAAAAATAAGGCTGCGGGCGAGGATCAACCCGCAGCCTTCCGTGAGCCACCAGGTTCGGGCAACGGCTCCTGAGGTCGAGCGGCGTCCACAAAGCGGGAGGGAATCCCGAAGCCCCGTGGGTGCCGGCTGGTCGCGAAGGGTAGTGCACGAGGACGACAACCAGGTGACGGTCAGGGCTTGACACCGTTTCCCATGAACCCTGGGCACGGCCTTGTTTTGGTGCCTGAGCGGCTCAGGACTTCGCGCCTTGCTCGATCGACGGAGGGCGCCCGACACTCCCGAACCGATCGGGTTCGAGAGGTACTCTTCAGAGCCCTGCTCGAAGATCCCTGTCCATCGAACGGTCAGCATCGTATCGGTTGAGCTGTTGCCTGTCAAGTGTCTCGACATTCGATGTTCAATTTGTTCTCTTCACGTGCTGTCAACGGAGCGCTGTAACGGGAGCAGGGCCGCTGGGCGATCTCCTCAGCAGTGACCGGAGCCATTGCCGGGAGTGATCGGCTCCTCAGCTCGAGGCCGCTGCCGGGAGGGGGCTGTCCTCGACGATTCTTCCGTCAAGCAGGCGGATGACCCGATGGGCATGGGCAGCGATGTCCTCCTCGTGCGTGACGAGCACGATGGTGTTGCCTGCGCGGTGGAGCTCGTCGAACAGGCCCATGATCTCCGTCGAGGTTCGTGAGTCGAGGTTTCCTGTCGGCTCGTCGGCAAGCAGGATCGACGGGTCGTTGACCAGAGCCCTGGCGACGGCGACCCGCTGACGTTGACCGCCCGAGAGCTCGTTCGGCTGATGATCCAAGCGGTCTCCCAGACCGACCTTGACGAGGGCCTCGGTGGCGCGTCGGCGGCGCTCGCCCCGCGGGGTCCGCGCGTAGATCAGTGGCAGCTCCACGTTGGCCAGAGCCGAGGCCCGGGGGAGCAGGTTGAAGGTCTGGAAGACAAACCCGATCTCCGTGTTGCGGACAGCCGCGAGCTCATTGTCGCTCATGCTGGAGACGGCCCTGCTGTTGAGGATGTACTCCCCGGCAGACGGCGTATCGAGGCAGCCGACGAGGTTCATCAGGGTTGACTTGCCCGATCCTGACGGTCCCATGATGGCGACGTACTCGCCACGGCCGATGCCGAGGCTGATGCCATCAAGGGCACGCACCTCCTGGTCGCCCATCTGGTAGACCTTGGCAAGATCGCGGATCTCGATCAGCATTGGCATCCCCCACGACCGGAGCCGCCCGGAGCATCGCTCCTCCAGGTCGGCCGGCCGAGCCCTCATGGCAGCGCTAGCAGCCGCTGCCCGGTCCGGTTCGGGCTACTCGTCTGAGCCGTTCTTGTCAGAGGTATCGTCCGCCCACAGCCTCGATGCAGCATCCTTGAGGTCCACGAACTGCAGCCACTTGACGTTTCCCCAGAAGTCGTTCGGAACGTCCGGTGCGCTCGGGTCCTCGATGCGGATGTCGTTGTCGGCGAGCATGGTGCCGGTGGCAACCTGATACCTCGCCATGGCCTTGCGGTAGTCGATCCTGGCCTGGAGCTCGCTGAGCTGGGCCTGAGCCAGGTCCTCCTGGATCTGCAGCACCTGGTAGTTGGTCGACAGGCCGTTCTCGAACTTGGTCTGCTCGGCCTCGAGGTTGCGCTCGGCAAACTCCCGCGAGGCCACTGCGGCGTCGACCGCGGCCGAGCCGTCCTCGAGCGCACGCACCGCTGTGCGGATCTCTCTGATGATGCTCTGCTGCAGGGCGTTGAGCTCGACCTGCTTCTGCTGCATCTCGTAGCGGCGCTGAGCGAGCTGCGCCTTGGACTCGTGGTTGCCGAGCGGAACCGAGAGCTCGAGGCGCAGAGTCCAGCTCGGGAAGTCCCTGTCCTGGATCTGCTGCCAGGCATCTCCGGCACCGCCCTCGATCACGATCGGGACGCCGCCGGGTCCCTCGAGCACGCCATTGCCGCCGATGCCCGAGAAGGCGTACTCGGCGGTGAGGTCGAGGCTCGGCAGCATGGCGTTTTTGGCGAGCTTGACCTGGAGGTCCTGCTGGTCGAGGTCGAGCAGCTTCTGGCGGATCTCGGGCCGGCTGTCGAGCCCGGTCGCGATCGCCTCTGAGAGGGCTGGATGGATCGGGTCGGTGGTATAGCTCTCGGTTGCCGTGATTGTCGCCGTCCACTCGTCGGGCTGGTCAAAGCCGAGCACCGCCTTGAGTGAGTCCTGGGCGTTGGCGGCAGTATTGCGGGCGAGGATCAGCTCCTGCCGCCGGGTCGCCACACCGGCCTCGGACTGGACGAGATCGATCGGAGCCGAGGTGCCGACCTTGACACGCTCGTTGGTCTCGTTTAGCAGCCGGGTTGCCAGCTCCAGGGACCGCTCTTTGACGGTGACCGACTCGAGCGTGGAGATGTAGTCCCAGTAGGCATTCTCAACGTCGAGCAACGTGTTGACGACACTCGTCTCGAAGGTGGCGAGGCCCTGCTCCCGGGCATTG